>Ga0268277_1001355_pt1 | contig 16808 bp, 15 predicted proteins | sample saktaG_5_FD_190132 | JGI IMG/M metagenome (GOLD analysis project Ga0268277, IMG submission 190132) | Saline water microbial communities from Sakinaw Lake, British Columbia, Canada - sak_2010_1_5_50m | ecosystem: Environmental > Aquatic > Non-marine Saline and Alkaline > Saline ...
AAAATGGGGGGGGCGGTGCATGAGGTTCAACTGTGCAGGTTATTTGTTAACAGCGCCTATGTGATCTTCGTGCCTTTCGTGGTTCATCTCGGTCGGGTTGAGGCGTTTCAGACGCGCAAAAGCGGCGTCGCGCGGAATACCGCTTGCCGCGCGCACTCCAGACGCTGCCGCCGGGGCCACTGAACACCGAACACTGAACACGGAATACGCATCCCTCCCCGTCCTCTTCGACCAGGCGGGCGCGTTCACCGCGATTGCCTCGCTCGACGGCATCTCCTTCGCCAGCCTCGTCATCACCGTGACGCAGGTGGACCTCCAAGGCCCGATCGCCTGCCAGATCGGGTATCGTCGCGAAAAGGAAGTCCTCATCTACGGACCCTCCTCCGCCGTGTTCTTCACCGCCAATGATCCCACGCTGCTCCAAGTCAGCATCAAAGAGACCACCGCCCGCGGCGTGCGCCTCTACCTCAAGCCACTCAAGGCAGGCACCCCGATCCTACAAGCCCGCCTGGGCAGTCCGACCGGTCCGATCCTCGCGCAGCAAGAGGTGGACGAGTTTACGATGCGCTCCCAGTCCACGACCACCATCGGTGTGATCGAAAACTTCCCCGACGGCGCCAAGCTGGTTCAGACCAACCTGGAGATGGACCCGCAGGTCCTCGACCTGGACGTCAAGCTGCACATCATCATTCGCGGCGTGACCTTCGAAGACTCCACGCTGGACAAGACCCTCGCCACCGACGACTTCATCTTCGACCCCGCCAGCGGCAAATGGCTCTACGCCTACCGGATGATCGCCACCCCCGACCTCTTCACCGGCACCTGCCACTCGATCATCGTCACCCAAGGCGGCGACCAGGTGGGGCAGTAGCATTCCTCGAAACCTGATCTGAGACACCAGGTTTCGGGTTTCAGGTTTCAGGAAACACAACTAACTCATGAACAAGGACTTCCAACCTAACACCCTCAACCTGACACCTGACACCTGAAACCTGACACCTGAGAGAAGGAAAGCGTAAAGAAGATCGAATCGGGACGGGCCTTCTCTTGATCCGAACTCGTCCACCGATCTCGTCCACCGATCTCGTCGCCCGTCCTCGTCTGCCGATCTTTCCGCCTTCCGGTTGACGAGAGTGGGCGACGAGAACGGATTACGATTTCCTGGAATCGCCCGGGTCGAGGTGCACCAGGGCAAGATCGGCCTCTATCGCGCGCACAGCCGTCAGACGCTGCTGATCGGCAATCGCAGTCCCCGCCTCACTGCCGCCAGCACCGACAGGAAGATCGCCCAGCTCATCGCCTGGGTGGAGCGCGTGGGGGTATAGGTGATAAGAGCCGCTTGCAAACCCTGTTTTTCAAGCGGAGTGTTCAGGTGTCAGGTTTCGGGTGTCAGGAAGAACCACACGATGTTGCGTCTTCCTGAAACCTGAACACTGAAACCCGAAACCGGCGCTTGCAGGGGTTTTGCAAGCGCCTCAGCGTAGTAGCCTTATTGCAAACAACGAAACAAGCGCTTGCACTTGCCCAATAAATTGACTTATACTTGACTTATCTTGGGACGAAAACGATGAGCTACGAACCTCACTTCACGATCACGCCGCTGCTGCTCGACCGGGTGGAGCGTATCGCCGCCCTGCGGCAGCGCATCGTCTCCGCGACCGTGGATGTCGCGTGGATACCCGCGCTGCAGGCGGACACGCGCGTGCGGAACGCCCACTCCTCGACCGCCATTGAGGGGAATCCCCTGACCTTGGAGCAGGTCCGGGCGGTCGAAAAGGGGCGGGAACTCCCGTCGGCGGGTGACCGGCCGCAGCGGGAGGTGCTCAACTACTTTGCGGGGCTGCGCTATGTGGAGAAGCACGCCGACATTAAGACCATCCGGCACGAGGATATTCTGGAGCTGCACCGGATCGTGGCGGCGCGCGTGATGGATCAGGGCGAGGCCGGGCGTTACCGGACGATCCGCGTGCGGGTCGGGCCGCACGTGCCCCCGCCGCCGGAGGAAGTGTCCGGCCTGATGTTCGAGCTGCTGGAGTGGTGGGACCGGGACGCCTGCAGCCTGTCGCCGGTCCTGACCTCAGCCATCCTGCACTACCGGTTCGAGGCCATCCACCCGTTCGCCGACGGGAACGGCCGCACCGGACGGGCGCTGGCGTTGTGGGAGCTTTACCGCCGGGGGTTCGACACGCACCACATTTTCTCCACCGACGAGTTCTATTGGGAAGACCGGCCCCGCTATTACCAGGCGTTGCAGGCCGTGCGCGAGGCCGGGAACGACCTCACCGCGTGGCTGGAATATGCGGCGGAAGGGCTGGAGCGCACGCTCGACCGCGTTTGGAAGCGCATCCGGGAATACGAAACCCGCTCCGCCGCGCCCAAGCTCGTGCTGCGCCCACGGCAGGAACAGCTTCTCCAGTTCCTGCGCGATCGGGGACCGCTGCGGCCGGCCGAGCTGTGGGCAGCGCTCGGCGTATCCCGGCAGGGGCTTCTGCTGCTGGCCCGCCCGCTGGTCGAGGCCGGGCTCATCGAACGTGAAGGAACGCGCAAATCGGGATGCTACCGATTGGCGCGACCAACGCCAACCTCACACACGGAAAAGCACCAGCCAGGAACGACCCCACCCCCATCCAGCCCTGGGCCAGGAATTCACGAACCACGTGGCCGCCGATAAAACCGCCGGCGCCGGTCACGAAATAATAAGAAATCGCTTTTCGGCTGGTGCCGCCCCATGCGGTCCCACACCGTCTCACACGGACCGAAATCATGCCGGACCCAGTCTGACGCAACGATTAGGGGTCACTTCCTGAACGTGTTGCGCACCCGTCTGGAAGTCAGAAAGTAGGGAATCCAGATGCACGCGGCGAGGATCGCGCGGGGCACCTCTTGTGGGGTGGAGCCTTGCTCGGCCACCACCGGAATGCGTTGCGACAGAACAGTGTCCGCCACGATCAGGACCACCTGTGCCATGTAGAGCACGATCATGAAACGGGGAAAGCTTGTGCGACGGCGGATAAGCAGGACCCCATTGAGCACCAGCAGCGCGAACATGAAGCTGTTCCCCAGGAGTTCGAGCAGGAACGTCGGAAGCCAATACGGATGGTAGTCCGGGCTCCCCGGCGTGGTCAGCGCCTGCCACACCGTCGCATCGAAACAGACGTTGAGTTGCGCCAGACTCCTCAAAATGGTGAACACGCCGACAAAAAGCCCGATGCACGGGAGAATCAGCCAGCCGCCAATGCCGTGCGGCGAAGCGTCCGGTTTTTCCAGCGAGATGTCGGACAGGACCGGCGGCGGGGAGCGATGGCGATAACAGCGGACCCCGGCGGCTAACAGCAGCGCGCACCAGAGCGCGCACCCCCCTGCCAACGGCCAATTGAAAGAAAACGCGGGCTCCACCGCGGCGGGTTCACCATTCGCGCCGCTGGTGACAGCGTAGTCGAGCGAACGCGCGATCTGCCGGCGTATGTCCAGATGCGTCACCATATCCGCGACGGGCACGGCGTCGGCCAGCGTGCGCAGCCGATAGGTCAGCGTAATGAGACGATTCGTGTAGACCGCCGAAAACTCGAAATGCAAATACGGATCGCTGATCACCGAACGCTCGGGTTCGACGTTCCAGTCATCCGGCATCAGAATCTCGATGACTTGCACGGCATCCACGGGGTACGGAAGGCCCATGGGCATGGTACGCAAGACCGTTGTCGGTTGCTCGACGTAGACCTGAAGCTCCTGGGCGGTAAACGTGACGCTTTGGCGATTCGTTGCGTCCCGATCAGGCGACCAGATATCATGGATCGTGTAGCGCTCGGTAATCGTCACACCCTTGGAGGCCGTGGCGTCATCGACGCTCACCTCGCCGTCTTGCTTGACGCCGGCATACCGCTGCGCGTAGTAATTCAGATAGTGGCGTTCCAAATCGGCCCGCGCAGTGTTTGAAACCCGTGCGCGGCTGTTCTCGGCGTCACGCCCCCAGAACTGCGAGCGCACGGTGAGGCGCGCAGGGCCCTCCGGATTGCTGAGGTCAAAGCGCTCATTGGTCTCCGTCCGCGATTGTTCCGCTTCTCCCGCCTCGACCGGCTGCAGCGCGGTTGTCGTCTCGGCAATGACCAGGGCGGTTCCGTAGGGCGGGAGGTAGCGGTCGCGCAGGCGCCCCCGTTGGTCGACACGGGTGGGATCCATCCAGACGGGGGTTCCGTCAACGTCTGCAACGACAATCACGTGGTTGAAGGCGAAGGGCGAGGGCAATTCGTCCGCCGTACGCTGGCGCAAAAACACATTGACCAACGCCGGCCGTGCTTCAATCCCGAGCGCGGCGAGTATCGTACACAGCAAGACGGCCTTGTCCTTGCAGTCACCGAAACGGCGTTGCAAAACGAGTGCGGGAGGATTCGGCCGATGCGACCCCGCACCGAGTTCGAGCCCAAAATAACGGATCTCATCCTGCACGAATTCCAACGCCGCCACCGCCCGATCCTCTGCGGAAGGCAACTGCCGCCACGCGTCGATTCGAGGGGTCAGGACTTCGACGCCGCCCGTCGTGGTGTAGTGTGCCGCAGCCCATCGGGCCACGTCCGCCCAGGACGCATATTCGCTGAACACGACCTCCGGCAGCGGTTTGTACCAGATGGGCAGGCTGCTCTCGACCTGGAGCGGCGTAGCTGAGGTCTGATCCCAGAGCCACTCCCGCGCGTCGGGCGCACGGCTTTCAACCGGCTCGGGTGCCGTTGCACCGGTCATGCGCCGGTACAGCATCCGGGGCGTCGGCACGCGCACTCGCAGACGCTGGTGGAGAACCGGAACCGTCCATCCGAGCAAAAAGGATCCACCATAATTCCCCTCAAAGATCGGGTTGTCACCGATCACGGTATAGGCGTATTCCAGCACATCGCCCACGCGGACATCTTCGATCACCGCCAGCAGGGTCAACCGGCCGTCCAAGAGCTTCCATTCCAGACTCGTTTCGCGCTGCAGCGTCCGGAACACCTTGGCATCGAGACAGTCGATGACCTGGGCTCCCCGCCACAACCGCAAGCGATGAAACTGCACCGATTGATAGGAGGGATCGCATTCCACCTGAATGGAAGAGCTCTCCCGGACACCTGCTTCGGTCAAGAAGCGGAAGGCGTAGTGATAATAGCTCGCATTCGTAGCGCCCAAGCAGACCTGGTTATCCACAACGAGATGCTGCACGCCGTCACTGATCGCCTCGCGTCCTTCCGGCACCGCCTCAAAAACGTCGGACACCGGGTCGACCCAAGCCGGTTCGGGCGCGATCGAACAGGAGGGCGGCAACCCGGCCGTCTGGGCTCCCCCGTTCAGGGCCATGAGCACGAGCAGCGTCTGCGCCAACGCACGGACGGACCGTCTTGCACAATTTTCCATGCTACACAAAGCCGCCCCTCTGAAACAAACACGGAACGACATCAGCCGTTTACACGCACACAACCGCCCCTTCGTTGTTCTCCGTGCAGACGCACCCGCGCCTATCCGACAAGTCCGTTTTACCTTCCCGACCGGAAGAGATCCTCATTCTACGGCTTTTGCCGCCCGCTGTCAACGGGTCAAGACGGCGGTTTATCGGATTCCGTCCACGCTCGCCTGGACCGTGAAGGTCCCGAGTTGCGCGAAGCGGACGGGGTAAACGGAAGGCGCGTCTCGTGTGATACGTGCTGGCGGTGGCGTCTCATGCTATCGCCCCGGCGGCAGCGTCTGGAATGCGCGCGGCAAGCGGTATCCCGCGCGACGCCGCTCTATCACGTCCGAAACGCCTCAACCCGACCGAGATGAACCACGAAGGACACGAAGATCACGAAGAAGAACGAAGAAATCGTTTTTGTGTGTTTTTGTGCTTTTCGTGGCTACAGAGGCGCTTGCAAAACCCCCGCAAGCGCCGGTTTCAGTGTTCAGGTTTCAGTAAACGCAGTATTCAGAAGCCAGTATTCAGACAGCTCGTCTGATGCCATCGCCCCGGCGGCAGCGTCTGGAATGCGCGCGGCAAGCGGTATTCCGCGCGACGCCGCTCTATCACGTCCGAAACGCCTCAGCCCGACCGAGATGAACCATGAAGGACACGAAGATCATGAAGAAGACGGTGTTGTGTTTTTTTGCGCTTCCGGGTTTGTGGGGGGGAATTGTCATTGACGATTGTGCTGGGATCAACCGTAAGGATAATCCGAGTAAGTGTAGCCGACCACTTAGTCGATGCCAGATGCGAAAGTGCCCGCGTTTGGATATGTCTGCCCGTGTTATTCGACCCGGATACCGATACCGACCCCGACCCCGATTCGCACATACTCACGCACCCACATACTCACACACCCACAAAAACCCGGAAGTGCTCGTAAGTGGTGGCCCCTCCCCCTCACCCCGATGAACCGTGGTGGGAAGCGCACCCCATCCGGGGCACCCGGAATGATTCAAGTTGGAAAAGCGCCCGATTTCGGCTATCATGCGCGCGTATGTTGTAAAGGAGCGTGCGCCCGCGCGCACGGGATATTGGAATATCGTATGGACAACGCTGACATTGAAGCCAAACTCAAAGCGATGATCGTTGAACGGCTGTTCCTGCAGATCAAGCCCGAGGAGATCGAGACGGACGCCTCGCTGACGGATGTTTATGGCGTGGATTCGGTGAGCCTCCTTGAACTCGTCGTCGGTCTCGAAGAGGCGTTCGGCGTCCAGATCGAGGACGGCGACTTCAATCTCGCGTATTTCTCGTCTGTCGCAAGCTTGCGTGATTTTGTCAAGGAGCGGCTGTGAGAGGCGCTCCCCATGCAATTGCCTGTTCTGCATGGCGCGTGTTCGTGTTTCAGGCAATAGCGGTGATGCGCACCGCGCGACGTGTTGAACCCCGCCCGTGATCTCTGTTTTTCGGCTCTTTCAGGAGCCCTCGTGAAAGGAGCCCATCATGCCGACATCACCCACATCCGCCACCGGCTTCATCGTCTTTGTCGGACCCGACGCGTGGAGCCATCTGCGCAGCCTCGGCTGGTACGCGGCACACCGCCCCGACGGCGTCGCCTGTCTCTTCGCCACAGGCGACATCGCCGGTTCGAAGCAGGCGGCCGACATCCTCCGCCGTGTGGCGTCCAAAAGATGGCCTCTTCTGAGGGTGATCATTCCCGGGGAACCGTCCGCCAACACGGCTGAGGCCTTCTCCCGCCGCTTTGCCGATTGGAAGGCCTTTCATCCCGAATTGACGGCGTGGGTGATCGACGCCACCGCCGCGACGCTGCCGGTACGCGTGGCGATGGCGGCCGCCGTCCTGTCCGAGCCCGCCGTGACACTCCTGTCGCGGGAACGCGACGGCTCGTGGTCGCAGTTGGTTCGGGGCCCCATCGCCGGCAAAGTCGTCGCCATGCGTGTCGAGCCACCGCCTGCGGACGTCGTGGACAACGGCCCCCTCACCGACCTGCTGGAACCGTTCTGCCATGGCGTTGCCGAGATTCGCTGGCGCGAAAGCAGGGCGCCCCTCGCTCTCACCACCGACGAGCTGGCGCGCATGGTCGTGGCGGGCGTCCCGTCCAACTGGAGCTGGCGCGAAATGGTCGAGGCCGGCACCGGCGCGCCGTGCCACCAGTACGACTACGACTTTCGCGATTTCCTCGCCACCGCCCTCCATGCCCTGGGCGTGGCCCACGTCCGCATCAACGTCAGCCTCGCGTGGACCTCGCTCAAGGATGACCCTCTCACGCTCGATGTGGCCGTCTGCCATAACGGGCGTCTCACCGTGTTCGACTGCCAGACCACCGAGGAGAAAACCCTCACGCCTCAGGCGGTCGACAGCGCACGCGCGATCTTCTCGCAACTGGACATCACGGGGGTCGTCCTCCGTCCAAACCGCTGGACGACCGGCGCCGAACAGACGCTCTCGTCGCTCACGCCGTCGGCATGCCTGTTGGACGCCGAGGCCTGTCGGCAACTGTTTTCCCGCCTCGGGAACCTGCTCAACATCCCCGTCCCGCAGGCGCTGCGTGAGGTGGAGCGGACAGCCCTTCGCTTCGGCGGACGCAAACTGCCGGTGATGTCCGCCGCCACCGACGCCCAGCGCGTGGGCGCGGCCATGAAGGTGGACGAGCGGATCTACGATGTCTGGCGCGGCGCGCATGTAGACGATGCCTCGACCGACTGGCCGTGGCGCGCGGCGCGCGTCACGCCCGACCGCTGGTTCCTTCAGGGACGCGTCATGCAGGGGGGCAATGCCGACGAGTTGTGCCGGAGGCTGGCCGCGCGCTTCGTCGCCGAGCGTGTTCGTGTCGACATCCGCTTCTTCGAACTCTCCGCCAATCGCCGTTACTGGCACGCCCTACTCGCCGTACCCGGCGATCCGCAAACCTTTCCCCGCTGGCTGCGCAAATGGGAGAAAGTGCCGCTCGTCATCTGAGGCGCCTGCAATCGCCGCAGCTTCTGCGGACTCAGGGCGTCTCGTCATGGATCATCCGGTAGTACTTGATGAAGCAGGCGAGGATATCGGCCTCGGCGACGTCGTCAACGCCGGTCGCCGGTGTGTCGCGCAACGAGGCGTCGTACTTGGCGTAACGGTTCCCCTTCGCGAGCCGGATCTCGGCATACGGAACGGTGCCGCTGGAGAGGTAGCGTTTCATGACGCGGAAGGTGATCTCCTCAAGACCATCCTTGCGAACCGTCAGCACCACGCTGGCCGGCGCCTCGCGAATCGAGGCGTCCCGTCCATAGGACATCATCTCGGCGGCGACCTGACGCAAGGCGGGCGTGGCGACCCCGCTCAAGAACGCTTCAAATTGCGCGTTCTCCTGTTCCGCACGCGTTGCTCTCCCTTTGCCGTTGATGATGCCACCCAGTTCTGCACGCCAATCCGCCATGATTCAGCCTCCTCTTTCCGTCAACCCCGATCCCGATGCGTGTTCAATGGCCCCGACGCGTGCACCCGACGCGGTACGCGGGAAATCAGGCACGAACCCGACAACCGGCTTAAGCATATAGGACACGCCGCCATCAATGCAACATGAATTGCATGCAACAGGGCGCATCCCTGTTTCAGTACAGGCTTGAGTTCGGTGGGCCGGAACTCCGATTCCGGCCTTGGAATGGGCCGCAATCGGAGTTGCGGCCTACCGTACCACATCGCAAGGTCAATAAAACAGGGATGCGCCCCATGCAACATGAATTGCGGGTTTCGTTTAAAGCGGGTATCATACCGGCGCGATCTCATCGGGGCTGGCGTGTGGCCGGCGCCATGACGGTGTGCGGGCGGAGTTTGTAGTGTGAAGCGATATATCATCCGGCGTCTTCTGGAGGTCATTCCGACAACGGCAGGGGTGCTGCTGCTGACGTTCGCGCTTTTCCATGTGGTGGGCGGATCGCCGGCGGAGGTCGTACTGGGGAAGAACGCGACACCCGAAGCGCTGGCGCTCTTTGACGCCAAGTACGGCTACGACACGCCGTTGCTGGCGGGCAACTGGTCGGCTTCGCGCGTGTTGGCTCCCGGCGCAACTGTCGCGCCCGACGGAGCCCTGCCACTGGCCTTTCCCCCCGGAGCGGGCGTCTGGCGGCTCACCGGGAGCGCCTCCGAGCGCTGGGATGTGACCGTGCACGTCGTGCGCCGCCACAGCGCAACGGGCGCGCGCGAAACGGCGCAGGTGGCCGCCACGGGAGGATACGGACCGGCATGGGAGGCACGCCTCACGATCCCCGCGGGCGCCGTGGCCGAGGCGATCACGGTCGAAGGCGCGGCTGGAGCGTCGGTGCGGCTCGCGCGACGCACGGCGCATGTGTTCGATTCGCAGTTGGTCCATTTTCTGGCCGGCCTGATCAGGGGCGACCTGGGCGAGTCCTCGGATCTCGGACGCCCGGTCGGTGCGGTCCTGCGCGACGGGGTCGGTCCGTCCCTCGCCCTGACCGTGCCGATTCTGGTCGGCGGCGCCCTGCTGGCGATCCTGTTCGGCCTCTGGTGCGCGTTCGTCCGCGGCGGTGCGGCGGATCGGTCGGTCCTGGCCGTCTCGACCCTCCTGATGAGCGTCAACTATGTGATCTGGGTTCTGGCCGGACAGTTTGTGCTCGCCTATAAACTCCGCCTGTTCCCAATCTGGGGGTTCGAACATTGGACGTATCTGGCCTTGCCGGTGCTGATCGGCATTGCGAGCGGACTCGGCCGCGACATCCGTTTCTGCCGCACGGCGATTCTCGACGAGGTGGACAAACCGTACGTGCGGACGGCGATCGCCAAGGGGCTGACAACGCAACGGGTGATGTTCCGGCATGTCCTCCGTAACAGCCTCATCCCGATCGTCACCTATATGAGCCTCTCGGTTCCCTTTCTCTTTACGGGCAGCCTGCTGCTGGAGAGCTTCTTCGGCATTCCGGGACTCGGGAGCGCAAGCCTCAACGCGGTGCACTCGAGTGATATGGCGGTGGTCCGCGCCGTCGTGGTGATCGGCGCGCTCCTGTATCAGGGCGTGAATGTGTTGGCGGATCTGAGCTACGCCTGGCTCGACCCGCGGGTTCGATTGAGGTAAACGGATGCGTACCGCAACGACATCAGTGTGGCAACGGCTCTGGGCGCGACGTGACGCCCGGTGGAGCCTGATCGTTGTCGGGGTCTACCTCGCGGCCGCGATCTGGGGCGAGTGCGGATACCGCATGAGCCGGCTGGCGGACCGCACGGCGGCGTACAACCGCGTGAACGAAACCCACCGGTACCTGCCGCCCGCGCCGCTCCGTTGGAGGCGGGGTACCGCAGCTTATCCAGGCGTCTCCACCTGGGCTTATCCGCTGGGCAGCGACAACCTCGGACGCGATGTGCTGGCGCGCGTCGTCCAGGGCGCCCGTATCGCGTTCCATGTCGGCATCATCACCTCGCTGATCGCTCTGCCGCTCGGTGTGATCCTCGGCTGCCTCGGCGGCTACTTTGGCGGACGTGTCGACAGTGTGGTCAACTGGTTGTGCGCCACGATTGCCTCCATGCCGGGGCTTCTGTTCATTCTGGCGGTTGCGCTGGTGGTCGGACAGGGATTGGCGGGCCTGTATCTGGGCATCGGGCTGACCACGTGGGTCGGCGTCTGCCGCAACGTACGGGCCGAGACGATCAAGCACCGCGACCGGGCCTATGTCCAGGCGGCGCGCGTGCTGGGGTACAGCCACGCGCGCATTTTGTTCCGACATATCTTGCCGAATGTCCTCCACATTGTGCTAATCTGTTTCTCATTACGGTTTCCCGCGGCTGTGGCAACCGAGGTGTTTGTCAGTTTTCTCGGCATTGGCGTGCAGGGCGAGCCCTCGTGGGGGATCATGATCAACAATGCGCGCCTGCGCCTGTGGCAGGGGGTCTGGTGGGAGATGACGTGTGTCTCGGTGGCTATTTTTGCATTGGTGATGAGTTTCAACCAGCTCGCCGATGCGTTGCGCGATGAGTTGGATCCGGCGTTGAGGACGGGTGCGTGAAGGCGGGGAGAGCGGCAACAGCGATGGGGTGCTGAACAGGCGGGAACGGAGTGAGCGAGAAAAACGGTAGGGCGTTCGGGACGGCTAGTGAAAAAGGGGCGGAATCATGAAAATCGCGGTGATCGGTGCGGGACATGCGGGCGTTGAGGCGGCGGCGGCTGCCGCTGCAGGCGGCGCAGAGGTGGATTTGTTCTCAAACGAGTCGGGGGTGCCGTATTTCCGTCCCCGCCTGACCGCCGTGGCCTGCGGGCAGGCCGATCCCGACGGGATCGCGATGCATCCCGCCGAGTGGTATGCGGCGAAGGGCATCTGTCTGCACATCGAAACACCGGTCGTGGTATTTGACCCGGAAACACGGCGCGTGGTCTGCAAAGCGGCTGACGCGTCCTATGACGCCGTGGTTCTGGCATGCGGCTCGGTGCCGATCATTCCCAAGATCGACGGGTACTGCGAAGGGATGCCGGTGACGGCGCTGTGGACGATGCACAACGCCCTGAACGTGCGCCCGCAGATTGTGCCAGGCGCCCGTGTGCTGGTCATCGGCGGAGGTATCCTCGGCATCGAGACCGCGCTCCGCGCGGCCATGGCGGGCGCGAAGCCGGTTGTGGTCGAACGGCTCCCCCGTTTGCTGGCCCCCCACCTGGGGGAGACCGCCGCTGCGGCACTGCACGAGCAGGTTGCCGCCGCCGGCGTTGACATCCGCTGCGATCGCTCTGTCCTGATGTTGCGGCGTGAGGCCGACGGCACGGTCACGGCCGTCCTGGACGACGGCTCCAAGGTCGAGTCCGATGTCACGGTCTGTTCGATCGGCGCGTCTCCCAACCGCACGCTGGCACAAGCCGCGGGGATTGAAACCGACCGGGGCGTTCTGGTCGATGCACAGTTGCAGACGCGCTGGCCCGGCGTGTTTGCGGCGGGCGACGTGGCGCAGTTACGGGAAGGCGGGACACGCTGTTCGGCCCGCGAGGCGACCCTGCAAGGCAAGATCGCGGGCGCGAACGCCGCCGCCTGTGCCGCTCCACGGGAACTCCAGCGTTACGCGCTGCCGTCACCGATGGTGGCGTTGAAGGTCGGCACGGTCGAGGTCTATGCCGCCGGCGTGATGAACGGCGGCGAGGCGTGCCGTGAAGAGCGGTTGGACGACGGCTCGCTCCGCCGCGTCTGCCGCGTGCGGGTGAGCTGCGGTGACGCGGTCGTGGGCGTGCAGATGGTCGGCTCGCGTGAGGGGTTTGATGCAATCTGCAAGCAGTGGGGCGGACAATGAAGAATGTCAGCGTGCCCTCCGCCTATCCGGCCATACACCACGTCGGCATCGTGGTGGAGCAGGCATACGCCGACGAAGTCGCACTGCAGGCGGCACTCGCCGGTATGGCGGTCGTCACGCCGCTGCACGAAGGACGCGCCTCGCGCACCGGCAAATACCGCACGCTGCGTCTGTCGGTGCGGGTCGAATCGCGCGCAGAATTGGATACGCTGGACCACGACCTCCGGGCGGTGCCGGGCGTGAAGCTGTTGTTGTAGGGGTGAGACGATGGCCAGACTGGGCATTTTGGGCGGCACGTTCAACCCGGTTCACAACGGGCACCTGCTGATGGCGCACACGGCTGCCGAGACGTGGGATCTGGAGCGGGTGCTGGTGGTGCCGACGTGCATTCCGCCTCACAAGGACGTGGCCGCGGGGGTCCCGGCAGAGCATCGGCTGGCGATGGTCCGGCTGGCCGTCGCCGGAGATCCGCTGCTTGCAGTCGACACGATGGAGATCGATCGCGGCGGTGTCTCATACGCCATCGACACCGTGCGTCATCTGGCCGGTCACCATCCGGACGCTGAATTGTTCTTCATCATTGGGCTGGACTCGCTGCTCGAACTCCATCGGTGGAAGGATGTTGCCAGCCTCCTCGATCTGTGCCGTGTGGTGACCCTACACCGCCCGGGCATCACCGGCCGGCCCGTGCGCGAGGCGGATCTGAATCTGCCGCAATCCCGGGGGCAGCGGCTTCTGGCCGACGTGGTGACGGGCCGGCTGAGCGACGTATCGTCATCGGAGATTCGCGCGAGAATTGCCAAACGGCTGCCAATCGGCTATCTTGTCCCCGATTCGGTCGAACGGTACATCCGGGATCACGCGTTGTACGGATGGACAAATGAGGAGGCGGGCCATTAACGCACACGAGATTGCAGGCGAAATCAGAAAGGCGCTTGAGGATAAACTTGCCAAGGACATCCGCGTCTGGGATGTTCGGGGAATCTCCTCGATCACCGAGTTTTACGTTGTCGCAACGGGCACGTCGGGACCGCACCTGAAGGCGTTGCTTTCGGAGGTGCAGCGCCACATGAAAGATCTGGGAGTGGCCAGCTACCGGTTTTCCGGAACGCCCGACAGCGGCTGGGTCGTGCTGGACTTCGTCCACGCGGTCGTCCATGTCTTTGCGCCCGAGGCGCGCGCCTATTACGCCATCGAGACCCTTTGGAAAGACGCGAAACAGGTGTAGGGGTTACGCCGGATATGAGGCGCGGGTTCAGAGTGCAATGGCGCTTGCTTAAGCGATGTGTCCGATCATAATCCTAATCATAATCGTAATCGTAATCGTAATCATAATCGTAATCCGTTCTCCACCAGGAGATTAAGATCAAGATTAGGATTACGATTAAGATGGCAAAAGCATCTTAAGTAAGTGTCGTTCGGTCAGAGTGCAAAGATGTCTTCCGCGTCATCATCGAGGAACCCTTGCATCTCCAGAAGCCGCCGGGCGAGCGCCACCGTCTCGGCGCGGGTTGGACGCGTGGCGGCCGGATAGGACGCCACCTCGGCGTCATCGCTGGCGGCCAGCATCAGGATGCCATCCAGAGCGGCAAGCGGGTGCGCGGGATGCGCGGGGACGTGTCTTTCGGTCGGTCGGATCACAAGAAGCGTGGTGGCGCAAATCAGGGCGGCGGCGGCCGCAGACACCCGATACGACCGGAGGCGCGCGAAGAAAACCCGGCGGCGGCGTGTGCCCAGTCCCTGTTCCGCCAACGCACGGATACGGGCCCGCGTCTCGGGGGACGGTTCTCCGGCGCAAGCGGCTTTGACGGCGGGCCCCCACGTCGCGGCGACGGCATCCAGCCGCGCCTCATCCATCGTATCCGGTGTGCTCATCGTTCCCTCCATTCGTCGGCCAGCGCCTCGCGCAGGCGCACGACCGCGTAGTGCATCCGCCCCAGGGCGGTGTTCAGCGGAATCGCCAGGATCTCGGCGATCTCGTTAAAGCTCAAATCACTGACCGTCCGCATCAGGAAAACCTCGCGTTGCGCGCGCGGCAGTTTTTCCACACAGGCGGCGATCCGGCGGCCGATGTCGGCTCCGGCCACCTGATCGGGGACCGGAATGCCGGCGGCTGCGATCTGATCGCCCAGCCGCAAACCGTCCTCCCGGATCGGCCGGTCGAGGCTGTCGTCCGGTTTGTGGCGGCGCAGCCGGTCAATGACCGCGTTCTTCGCGATCCGCCAAATCCAACCGCGGACGGTGCCGCCGCGGAACGACGCCTCATGGCGGATCACCCGCGCCCACGTGTCCTGAAAAAGATCCTCGGCCTCCTCCTGCTGGCCCACCATGCCGCGAATGTAGGAAAACAGCGCACGCGAATGCCGAAGCACCAGCTCGTCAAAGGCCTCCAAGCTGCCGGCCCGGTAACGTTGCAACAGAACCTCGTCATCGCTCAAAGGGCTCGCGGCCATAGGTTACTCGGTAGAACGGATGGAACGATGGATTATTGTGTCAGAGAAAATAGCCACCTCCCTCTTATACCCCGTGAACGGTTACCATTTGGTAAACGCGGGCATGGCCGCATAGCGTTCATCGGCGGACACCTGCGGCCCGGGATCACGCCCGCGCCAGTCGCAGTAGGCCGGTGCCAGATCGAGCGCGCGCGACAAAGCCGCATGGCTGCGCGCGTCGTACCGCGCCCTTACCTCAAGTTGCAACATCATACTAAGCGATCCTATTCCTCCAAACCGCGTGCCATAATATCTGCGGCTGAATGCCATTTCTGCGTTGGTTTGCCAGATAAAGGCGATGAGTTGCCCGCTCCTATGGCGTGGCCAGTCTGACCCGGTAAAAACGGTTCGTCACCCCGCCCTGCGTGTCGCAATACCTCAACACGCCATTCGATACCGCCGTCTGAAGGCTCGCGCCGTAGTCGCCCGCCCCGGTCGGCGCATCACCCCACGCCCCTGCAACCGCAGGCGCGGCTTCGACGCGATAGACGCCGCCCGACTTGGCGTTCCATGTCACACTCATCACGTAGTCCACTGAACCGTCAGCCGCCACGATCTTGAATATGTCCGTCGCGCTGTTGGGGTCGGTGCCTGCCGCGATCTCTTGAGCATCGTTCGAGCCGTCGCCGTCGCTGTCCTTGAGCAGCGGATTGGTGCCATATATGCGTACCTCATCATAGTCGCTCAGTCCGTCGCCGTCGGTGTCGGCCAGCTCCACCCGGGTGCCGAGCCGCTGCTCCTCTCCGTCCAGCAATCCGTCCCCGTCCGTGTCCAGGCTGGTCATCACCTGCACGACCGTCGAGTTGTTTCGCTCCTCGATTTCCGTTACCAAGTTGCTCGGATCCACCGCGATGTAGACCACCTCGAACGCCGACGTGAAGACTGTCCCGCCCATGTCCCATCGGAAACCGGCGTCGTACACGCCGTTTGACCCGAACACCAGCGCGCCCAGCGTATCCTCGGCCAGCAAGGCGCCGTCGGATGCCCCGCGCCGGAAGGTCACCTGCGTGCCCGCCGCCACCGGCACCGCCCCCTCGTTCATCACACTGGCCTTGACCAGACGCACGTTCGTACTCTCGTTTAGGGCCGACGCGCCATCCACCGACAGATCAGGCATCAGCGCCGCCAATGTCGCCGTGTTGTTCGCCCGGTTGCGGTCGTCGGTCTCCAGCGCCGGATCGACTGCGGCGTAAAGCACCACGTTGCTGACCGCATCGGGCAGCGTCCACGCCACGGTCACCACCGCCGATGTCCCGCCCAGCACCTGCGCCACGCGCTGAGTGCCGCCGAGCAGCACGCCACCCGACGCCGGGTTGCCCTCGTACACGCACACCGCCAGATTGGACACCGCCAGGTCGCCCCGGTTCTCGACCGTCACCGAAATCCCCACACTTTCCCCAACAGACACCGAATTGGTCGAAAGCGCGATGCCATATTGAGCAATAGCCGGATCGGGGCCGATCGGATGGTCGAGCACGCACAAATCAACCGCGCCAAAAACCGGCACGCCGTTGGCATCCTCGCTGATCGCTACCTTGGAATACGCCAGCCGCAGCCGACCATCTGCGCCGAACGCGCCGCTGAAACCGCGTTCGAGCGCGGGGTCTTCCAGCAATCGCACACCCCGGCTCCAT
>Ga0268277_1001362_pt1 | contig 16775 bp, 17 predicted proteins | sample saktaG_5_FD_190132 | JGI IMG/M metagenome (GOLD analysis project Ga0268277, IMG submission 190132) | Saline water microbial communities from Sakinaw Lake, British Columbia, Canada - sak_2010_1_5_50m | ecosystem: Environmental > Aquatic > Non-marine Saline and Alkaline > Saline ...
AGCTTATTATTAAAGCGCTAGTTGATCATCCCGAGGAAGTTCAGATTGACAGAAAAGTGGATGAAATGGGCGTTTTACTTTCTTTGAAGGTAAACCCCGAAGATATGGGGCAAGTTATCGGGAAAGCCGGTTCCACCGCCAGAGCCATCAGGAATCTTGTTCGTATCGTCGGCTTAAAAAATCACGCTCGGGTCAATCTAAAAATTGAAGAGCCAGCCGGTGGCAGAGCCAGACCAATGAGGAGCTCCAGCGAAGAGAAAAGAGAGGATTTGGAGGATTTGAATCTCTAAGTTCTAATTGAAAATTTGGAAAACGGTGCTACTATGAAGGTGGTGCCGTTTTCATTTATAAGCAGCAAGGTTTTTATGAAAATAGATATTATTACAATTTTTCCGGAAATTTGCGACTTTTATTTCCAACAGTCATTGTTGAAAAAAGCTCAAGAGGCCGGCTTTTTAAAATTGAAAGCCCATAACTTGAGAGATTTTACGGTTGATAAACATCGGGTGGTTGACGATAAGCCGTTCGGCGGGGGCAGGGGAATGGTTCTAAAAATTGAGCCGCTCTGGCGAGCGATTCAATCTTTAAATCTCAAATCTCAAATCTCAAATCTCAAATTTAAGGACAAGAATTTTTATAAAAATAAAGCAAAAAGAAAAATCGTTTTGTTCTCGCCAAGGGGGAAGAAGTTTAATCAGAAAATGGCCACGCGATGGGCTAATCTTGACCAGCTGGTTTTAATTTGCGGCAGATATGAAGGGGTTGATGAGCGAGTAGCTAAACATTTGGTTGACGAAGAGATATCAATAGGTGATTATGTTCTAATGGGCGGCGAATTGCCCGCCTTAATTGTGGCTGAAGCTGTGGTAAGGTTGTTGCCGGGCGTGGTAGGGCGCTCCGAGGATTTGATCGGCGAACGGATTACCAAAAGCAAGGGGTTTTTGGAATATCCGCAATACACCCGACCAGAAGTGTTCGTTGATAAACACGGTAAAAAATTACGGGTGCCCAAGGTTTTGTTGTCGGGAAATCATAAAGAAATAGAGGCCTGGCGGCAAAAACATAGCAAGGTGATTGAATAATCAAGCAAATTTTGCTATTTTAATGTATATGGCAAATTTGCCTATAGGACAAGTAAAGCAACTTTATTACGAAGATAAGCTAAGTTCTTCCGAGATTGCTGAAAAGATCGGAGTTAGTCAATGGGTTGTATTAAAGTTTATGCGAAAGCATAATTTACCGCGGAGAAATTTTTACGATTGCAATGCCATAAGATTTGAGAAGAAGCCGTTAACTTTTTCAGCAAAAGAGAATTTGTCGCCAGAGGAAGAGAAATTAAAGATAGCGGGTTTGATGATTTACTGGGCAGAGGGAGCGAAGCCGGGCATTAGAGGGAAAAATTGCACGGTTGATTTGGCCAATAGCAATCCGGAAATTATCAAAGTGTTTTTAAAATTTTTGAGAGAGATTTGTCGGATAGACGAGAAAAAACTAAGAATATTTTTGTATTGCTATTCCAATCAGAACATAGCGCAGATCAAAGATTTTTGGAGTTGTGTGACAAGGATATCGTTGAAGCAATTTACCAAACCATATATTAGGAAAGACTTTTCTCTTGATAAAAGCGGGAAAATGAAGTATGGTTTGGTTCATGTTAGATACAATGACAAGAAGCTTTTGTTAAAGATAGGTTCTTGGATAAAAGAATTTGTCCATGGTATTGATGGGGGTGCGTGGGAGAGCAGTCAAATCCACCTCTCTGTAAAAGAGGTGCCTACGGGCTACGCAGGTGCAAATCCTGCCGCACCCACCAAAATTGGTACGCCTGGATAGTTCAGTGGCAGAACGCCATCTTGGTAAGATGGAGGCCGAGAGTCCGATTCTCTCTCCAGGCTCTGGAAACAAAACAATTAAATAATTTTTGAAATATGGCAAAAAAGAAAAAACCAATCTTAAAAATGCAGTGCGCTGTTTGCAAAAAAATTAATTATTTCACCCACAAAACCAAGGCCACCGAGGGTAAGTTGGAGTTGAAAAAGTTTTGCCCGAGCTGCAAAAAACACACAGCGCACAAGGAAGCGAAAAAATAATCTTGATTATCACAGGAACCCAAGATAGGCGCGGTTTCTGTGGGGGTATAAGCTTAATGGTAAACTGCGGCTCTCCAAAAGCCGACTTCTGGGTTCGAGTCCTAGTACCCCCGCTAATGACTCTCAAAGATTTAAAATCTAAAATTATTGCCGTGCCCGATTGGCCGAAAAAGGGTGTGATTTTTCGCGATATTACGCCAGCGCTGGAGGATAAACAGTGTTTTCGGTTTTTAGTAAATGAATTGGCCAAACTGGCCGGGAAGCAAAAAATTGATAAAGTGGTTGGCATTGACGCTCGGGGGTTTTTGATAGCCTCAGCTTTGGCCTATAAACTGAAGGTTGGCTTGGTAATCGTCAGAAAAAAAGGTAAATTGCCTCGAGCGGCAATGGGGGAAAGCTATAATTTAGAATACGGTTCTGAAACTTTGGAAATACACCACGACAGCATTAGAAAGGGAGAGAGGGTTTTGTTGGTAGATGATGTTTTAGCCACCGGGGGCACTATGGCGGCCACCGTGAAAATAGTCAAAAAAATGGGCGGGAATATTACCGGCCTTTTGTTTTTTGTTGAGCTGAAAGGTTTGGGCGGCCGAACGAAACTAAAAGGCCAAAAAATTATTTCTTTAATCCAGTTTTAGTCCCAGAGACCACCTCTCTGTAAGTTTACAGAGAGGTGGTCTCTGTAAACTGTAAATTTATGAATGAGATGGGAGCGGAAATCGGCATAATTGGCGGGTCGGGGTTTTATGAGTTTTTAGATGGCGAGGAAATTACTGTTAATACGCCGTTTGGCGAGCCCTCGGATAAAATTTTGCTGGCCGAGCATGCCCGCAAGAAAATCGCTTTTTTGCCCCGCCACGGCAAGAAGCACCAATACCCGCCCCATCAAATAAATTTTCGGGCTAATCTTTACGCTCTAAAAAAATTAGGCGTTAAACATATTATAGCTCCCGCGGCCGTTGGTTCTTTAAAGCCGGCCATTGAGCCCGGACATTTCGTGATTTGCGACCAGTTTTTAAACTTAACCCGCTCAAGAGCCGATACATTTTTTAACGGGCCCAAAGCATGCCCCCCTGAATGTGAAGCTTTCGGCGGGGTGGCCCATATTTCCATGGCCGAGCCCTATTGCCCGGAAATGAGAAACTTGGCAGGGAAAGCGTGTTCTATCTTGGACATTGTTCATCATAAAGAGGGCACGGTGTTAGTGGTTGAGGGGCCGCGGTTTTCCACCAGAGCCGAATCGCGTTTCTTCGCTAATTTTGCCGACATAGTCAATATGACCCAATACCCCGAGGTGGCATTGGCTCGGGAATTGGAGATGTGCTATTTGAATATTTCTTTAGTCACTGATTATGACGCTGGTTTGGCTGGCAGGCCGGATATTAAATCTGTGAGTAGCCAAGATGTTTTACAGGTTTTTAAACAAAACAATGAAAAAGTAAAACAAGTAATTCTGGAAATTATTAAAAATTTGCCGCCAGCCGAATCATTAACCTGCGCCTGCGGGGACGCCCTCAAACAAGCATTTTTGTAATTTTTTGTATTTTAAAAGCCGGGCAAGAAAATTGATTTTTTTTGCTCGGCTTTAGGTGAACGTTTATAACCGGTGGGGGCATAACCTTCCCCCTTGATAAGTATGCTGAAAAAGTTGCCCTGGAGCGGGTTCTGTGCCACCAAGGGTTTTTACCAGATAGGGATCTGTAATGATGATTGAATTTTGTTCCCCATTTTTTAGGGATTCTAATATATTCTTGTAGATTTCTGGGTCATCCACAAATGATGAGTATGTGTCTTCATCCACCAAAGATCCATCTGATAAAAGAACTTTTTTATGGGGGAGCATCAGGTCGGGGCAACCAACACAGGGTGAATAATGTGTGGGAATTAAGCCCAGCGCCATTGCGGTGCGCAGATGTCTTAATCCGGTCCCGCAGATTATTCTAACCTCCTGTCTCTGTGTTTGTGCAAGAACAGAAATACCTGGCGGCAGACGGAGGAGAATGTCGTTGACTTGTGCCAATTCTATAGCAGCAAGAATATCCGGATTTGGTCCACTGCTTACCGGAAAATGAGTTATAAAGAATACCTTTCCCATTTCTGTACTCCTTTGTAAGAAGAACAAGCAAGAACTCGGTCGCCTAAGGCGACCTCACAAAATTTTCTTGTTTTTATACAACCATATTCGTCTCAATTAGTCAATTCCTGTGTAGGTTCATATAGATAGTGACCACCCATCAAGTTTGTAAAGTGATTGTATCTCTGGTTGGTAAGCGACCTTCTTGCCATTTCTGTAGATACTCGTAAGGGGTTAGATAATTAAGGGCCTGATGCGGCCTGAAAGTGTTCCAGATGTTCTGCCTATGCTTCATCTTGTCTCGCATATCCTCTAAAAATGGTGAAACATTGCCTTGCAAGTAAAACTCGTCTTTGTCTGATTTGTGAGAATTTTCAACATAGGTGTTTTGTTTGGGATGTCTTGGATAAATGAAGTAATGTTTTAAGTTTAACCGTTCGCATTCTTTTTGAAAAGACCTAAGAAAGGTTGAACCATTATCTGTCTGGATAGCTTTAATAGCAAAAGGAAATTCAGCCAAGCATTTGTTAAGAAACTTAGCCCCATTGTTTGAAGCTTCTGACGAATAAATATTCAACACTCTAGTTTTAGTTAAAACATCAATGGCCGTAAATTGATAAAATCTGCTTCCACCTGCTAACATAATATGTTTAACATCCATTTGAACCATATCTCCGGGGTTGGCAACCTTTAATCCGTGAGGAAATTTGGCTTTTGGCCGCAGACCAGCTCTTTGTCTTTTCACTGATGCCTTGTGGTTAATTAGGCCCCTTCTTTTCAACACCCTGCCAATAGTGCTTGAGGAAACAACAATATTTTGCCTTTTCAGAATAACTTGCAGCTTATACTTTGACCAAGCTGGATATTGCTTTCGTAATTTAACTATTTCAACAATTACTAAACTATTAGTGGTTGGCAGCCGTAAGTTCTTGGGCCGACGCGACCTATCATTCAAGCCAAGCATTCCTTTTTCGTTGTATCTTTTCACCCACATTCTGACAATTCTTCTTGATAGACCGAAATGCCGAGAGGTTAAAGAAACATTCTGTCCGTGGCTCCCATGCCAGTCAATAATTTTCAAACGACCTTTAGCTTTAGCTGTCATCTTCTCTGAAAGTTCCAGCGAACGAAGCAGCGGGGAAAGCTTGGGAACAATTGCGCCATATATTGTCATATGGCGTCCAGAATAACTGCCTTTCATTTTGTTTTAAAGACCTATGGGTGGACACTATCATATGGACCAGCGCATTTACTTGCTTGTTGGCAAGAAAAGTTATAAAATAATAAAAAGCATAATTTAATTTATGAAAATATTTACTCTCAAAGAAATTGTTCCCTTGTTTTTTATAATGTGGGCAGTGATTATGGGCGTGGCTATTTTTATAGCGCCGTGCATTGGCGACCAGATTCCCACCCATTGGAACGCCCAGGGCCAAATTGATGGCTATTCCAGCAAGCCCGTGGCGGTGTTTTCGTTGTTAGGCGTTTTACTGATAGTATATCTTTTAATGTTGCTTTTGCCCCAGCTTGACCCTTTCAAAAAGAATTACGCGGCTTTTGAAAAGCAGTATTACGTTTTACGGCTGTTATTAACGATATTTCTCGTGGCCTTGTATATTTTTACCTTATTGGCCGCGGCCGGTTATAATTTAGACATAAAAAGGTTCATTATTCAGGCAATGTCTTTATTATTTGCCACGATAGGTATTTTGATGCCTAAAATCAAGAAAAATTATTTCGTGGGTATTAGAACCCCCTGGACATTGCAATCCGACGAGGTTTGGGCCAAAACCCACAAATTCGGCGGCAAGGCGTTTATTATTGCTGGCGCTTTGTGTTTTTTCACGGCATGGATGGGGGACTGGGCATTCGGAGCTTTTATGACGATTATCCTATTGGCGGCTTTGTCGTCGATGGTATACTCCTATTTGGAGTATAAAAAATTAGGGCTGTTTAAAAATTAAATTTTAATTTTAGATTGTGAAAAGAAAGGAGGCGATAACAATGCCGGACTGGGTGAGTTTCTGTATCTTAGGCCCCATAATCTTTTTTGGGGTTTGGTGGTTAATAGTCAAGAACATTAGCAATATAATTGATCTGCTTGTGTCCTCATTCGACTTTGAGGACGAGGAAGAGGAATAGGAAGTGATAATAATGTCATGCCACGAAGTAAATGGGAAACGGGAGATAGTAGATACTTTCTCGGGTAGCAGGATTGTTGTTAATGGCGACACACGTCCTGGAAACAGGAAATTTGAAAGACAATTACTGGAAGAAAGATTCCGCTTGAGGGGAAAAACAACAAAAGAAATTTTAGAAGCCCTTAAGGAGCAGAGGAAAACGGTTCCCGCAGGATTATAATATTTTTTTAGGTGGCACGTCTTGCTATTAGTGATATATCGCGATGTTGCTTTGGCAGCATCGCGATATTATAATATAGCAATGAGGGCGTAGAAAAACTTATTTTTGTCATTCTGAACGAAGTGAAGAATCTCGTTCTATGCGGTTTTGCTCCATCAGAGATTCCTCGCTAACGCTCGGAATGACATTCTCGGGAGTTTTTACACTCTCAACAATATGATGAAATTTTTTGATTGGTTAATGGTTATAAGCGCGGTGCTGGTTTTGGGTTTGGTGTTGGCCGTGGCCATTTCCGATTCTTGGGGCGGAGAATTAAAAAAGGCCGGGCAGTGGCAAAAAAACAATGTTATTATAGCCCCGCAAAACTAAATACTAACTATGTTCTATATTTATCTTTTAATCGCCGGCTTTTCCGGCGGAGTCGTGCGCGGGCTGGTTGGCTTTGTTAAGCATCAGTTTTCGTACAAAAATGTTCCTTTTAATTTAAAATATTTTTTAGGGATGTCGTTTATTTCCGGTGTTATTGGTTTGCTTGTCGCGATGTCGGTTAAAGAGGTTGGGCTCGCTCTTAATGGGCTATTCACCCCGGCTTTAAGTTTTATCGTAGGGTACGCGGGGGGCGATTTTTTGGACAATATTTATAAAATTATCATTAACCGCAGCGACCTTTTGAAAGATAAAAAATTATAACTTAGAATGCCAAAAAAGTTGACTTCTATTATAGCCGCTTCAACGGCTTTTCTGCTGTTGAGTATCGCTGGTCTCTTTATAAGAGAGGCTTATTTTGTTTGCGCGGAGAAAGTTAGCGCGGAGGCAAACTCCAAAGCAGTTTTTATAATTGAAAAGGGCCAGGGCTTCAGCGATGTTGGCTCTAATTTGCGGCAAACCGGTTTGATAAAATCGCGATTTTGGTTCAATGTTTTTGTTTTAGCGAGTGGGCGGCACTCAAGATTGCAGGCAGGCGTTTATGAATTATCATCCGACAACACCATAGCCAAGATTGTCCAAAAAATTAGCAAAGGCAATATCTTGGAGGAAAAGATTACTATTTTAGAGGGTTGGAACGCCCATGATGTTGCTAATTATTTGGAGCAAAAACAAATTTTTTCCCAGGATGATTTTTTATCCGCGGTTAAAAGCGGCGACAAAGAAATTCAGGATGTTTTTAACAGCGATTCGTTTTTAATGTTTGATTTTTTAAGCGGCAATGGCCGGGTAGCCGGGCTGGAAGGCTTTCTATTCCCCGACACCTATGAGTTTGCTTTCGGTTCGTCAATCAGTGATGTTTTAAGAGAGATGCTGGCCAACTTTAAAATAAAAATAGACGACGAGTTGAGAAGCGAAATAAAGAGGCAGGGCAAAAGTTTGTATGAGATTTTAATAATGGCTTCTTTGTTGGAAAAAGAGGTAAGAATATATTCTGACAAGCAAATGGTGGCTGGTATTTTGTGGAAGAGATTGCAAGCTGATTGGCCTTTGCAGGTTGACGCCGCGATAAATTACGCCATAGGCAAACCAGCCGCCAGATTGTCCTTGGATGATCTGCAGCTTAACTCTCCTTACAATACTTACAGAAATAAGGGTTTGCCTCCGGGGCCAATTTGCAATCCGGGGCTGGAAAGCATTAGGGCCGCGGTGTACTATGAAGAAAATCCTTATTGGTATTACTTATCAGCGCCCAGCGGGGAGACAATCTATAGCGCGACATTTGAACAGCACAAAGCGGCCAAGGCGAAGTATCTGAAGTAGGGGGCTTGACATAACGCGCCCGATAGATATAATACAAATAATAATCCGCAGACAGCGAGCGGCCTTGCGTGAAGGAAGGCAGAGGCCTCGCCGAGGGTTGAAAAGGAGGAGATTCACTTCCTTTGCTCTGCGTTTACGGATTAGCGTCCGTATTTTTTTATTTAAGAAAAGCGAAAGTAAAAAATATTATGCCAAAAACAAGAGAACAAAAAAATATCATAGTAGAGAAATTAAAAGAAAAATTAACTCAACAAAAAGCCAATGTGTTTTTGGATTTTAACGGGGTTGATTCCGAAACGCTTTTTAAACTAAGGGATAATTTAAAGGCGGCGAAATGCGGTTTGGAGGTAGTTAAGAAAACGCTTTTGAGAAAGGCCTTGGCATTTTTGAACAATCGCGATTTGGCCAAAAAGGTAAGCGATGTTGAAGGCCAGCTGGCCTTGGCCTTTGGCTTTGATGATGAGATTGCTCCAGCCAAGATATGCCGTGACATTCAGAAAGAAAATGAAAGTTTGAAAATTTTAGGGGGCGTGTTTGGCGGGCAATACTGGGGCCAGGAAAAAATGCTGGAATTGGCCTAGTTGCCTCCAAAGAATAAGCTGTTCGGCCGATTGGCAGGCAGTTTGCAGGCGCCCGTTAGTAATTTTGTTTATGTTTTGAATGGAAACATTAAAGGTCTATTAACTGTTTTGCTTAAGGCAAAACAGTAATTATCAATTTTTAATTCTTAATTTTTATTGAATTTTTAATGTTTTAATTTTTAATGTTTTGAAATTAGGAATTAAGCATTGATTAAAAATTTAAAATTTAAAATTAGAAATTATTATAAACTTATGGCAGAAGAAAAAGAAATAGTTGAAGTTCCCAAAAAGTTTGAAAAGCTGGTCAGCGAGATTGAGCAAATGTCGGTGATTGACCTGGCTGAATTGGTGAAAATCTTGGAAAAGAAGTTCGGCGTTTCAGCCGCGCCCTCAATGATGGCTATGCCAGCTGGCGGGGGAGCGGGAGCTCCGGCCGCCGCCGAAGAGAAGTCGTCTTTTAACGTGGTTTTAACCGCGGTTGGCGACAAAAAGATTGATGTGATTAAAACCTTGCGCGATATCACCCAATTGGGATTGAAAGAATCCAAGGATATGGTTGACGCGGCCGTGGCTGCCCCTCAAACCGTGAAAGAGAACGTCAAAAAAGAGGAAGCCGAAGAAATGAAAAAGAAGTTTGCCGTTGCGGGTGCCACCGTTGAATTGAAATAAATAGAATTTTTTGAAAACTCCGTTCCTATATTGTCGGAACGGAGTTTTGACTTATTAAAAAGATGTGTTGAAACTATTGACATACAGAGCAAAAGGTGATATAATATTGGCATTAAATTGCACTTTCAAATTTCATAGGTGAGAACACCCAAGCCGGATTTTGGAACTTGACTTAGTCAAGTTCACTATGAGCGAGCTGAATTTTAATTTTAAATTCGGCCCGGCTTGGGTGTTTTCACCAAGTTAGTTAATTCGGCGCGAGCGTGTGCTCGTTGTCGTGTTGTTGAACAGGGTTTCGCGTGATGCGAGCCCAAACGGAGGTTTGAAATGGACAGCAAAAAAAGAATAGTAAGAATAAAAATAACAAAGGATGAGGAGGGCGAAATCCTGGCGGATTTTTTAAGAAAAACTAAGCCAGAGATAAAAGAGGAAACAGTTGAAGAATACCTTGGTTTTGCCAAGAACACAGCCTTGATCTGGGAAGGAGGAACTTTGGAAGTTCAGCGGAAAAAGTTTCTTCAGCTTAGAAATCTCGGCATTGGCGAGGTCACTGCCGACCCGCCTGTTGAGGCGGAGGTCCTAGACCAGCCGTCTTCGGAAGAAGAACCTGCTGAAAAGCCTAAAAAACTGAAAATAGTTGTTAAGATCAAAGAAGGACAACAGGAGGCCTTCGAGAATATTTTAAGGTCGTTTCTTAATCTTGCTGAGGAAGACATCGTCAAAAGGACAGAGTATGCTCTATTGGAAGAAGGTGCCTTTTTCTTTTTTACAGAGGAAAAAGAGCGACTTGCTTTGCGCAATGCTTTTTCTCAGCGTGGCTTTGAAATCCTTGAACCGCTTGTCACTAAAGTGGATCCCGAGGAGTTAAAACCGGAAGACAAAAAATCAGAGCTGGATGAGATTAATGAAGCGGGCGGACCGCAGGTCGTTGATGACGATGAAATGGCGGAGATTGTGCTGACCGGATATGGGAAATATTTGTCTGCGGGGAGGGCCTTATCTTATGTCCTTAAAGACGATGATAAAGTAGAAAATATTTTACTTTCATTAACCAGCAGAGAGAAGCAAATAATCTCGGTACCGAAATTTCAAAAAGATGAGGTACGGGAGAAGTTGGCGGCAGCTGGGCTGGTGTTAGAAGTTGAGCCAGATGAGCCAGAGCCCGTCGTCGAGCCCGAAACCGAGATAGAGGCCTCATCCGGTGAAATCGCGAAAGCGATTTCTGCAGGGGTGGACAAATTTTTGGAGGAGCTCGGGGATGGTTTTAATGATCTGGAAGAGCAAATCCAGGCAACCAAGCCCGAGCCGGTGGATCTTACGCCGGTCCTGACGGCAATCAAGGAGATTAAAATCCCGGAGCCAACAGATTTAACGTCAGTCCAGAACCAGATTTCCGAAACCGGTACAGAAGTGGTGGAGGAGATACGCTTTGTTCTCATAGGCGGGACAGATGCAGACGGCAACGAGATTGAAGGGCTCGCTGACCGCATTGCTGGCCGTGTCTCTTCCGGCTTTGCCGGAATGGCACTACTAACCAAGCGCGTCAAGTCAGCCCGGATGTGGGCGATTGGCACGGTTATTGTGGTATTGATCTGCGCCTCGTTAATACTTGGCGCAGTGGTTTCTAAGCCGGCGCCTGTGGCGAAGGTTGATTTTAAAAGTCAGGAGTTTATAACAGCTGTCCAAGGGGCAGCTAAGGCGGCCGTTATAGACCTTGAGCTGAAAGTTGTCCCGGATACCGATGCTGTTGCCACGGCAATTCTTGAAAAAATGAAAGCTCAAGGGTTGGTTGCTAAACCCGCGGGCACTACACAGAACAAAACCGAAACCGGAACGACTGAAACTCCGGCCGTGTCTGGTAAGCGGACCGGCGGGAAGCATTAGGTAAATGTCATTCTGAAGGAGTGAAGCGACTGAAGAATCTCGTGAAATATAGTTTGGGATTCTTCGGTCGCCTGAGGCGACCTCAGAATGACATTCGGATGAACTGATGAGAAACAACGCGGGGTAGCCGGATTGCCGGGCCCTGCAAATGGAGGATATAAGAGATGATAGGATTCAAGAAGGTTGCCAGCGCCATAATGCTGGCGGTTATGTTATTATTTTTTATTCAGGGAATTCAGGCAGATACCGGGATCGTCGCGGACGACCCAGAGGAGCAAAACACCTGGTCGGAGAATGAGCTCCGCCGGGTTAATCGTGTTGATGTCCGCGGTGGTCTTTACACTGGTGGCGTTGAGTATTTTCGGGACGCCCATCAACGGATTTTGGTAGCCCAAGCTCAAGAGGCAGGGTATACTAAAGAAGGGGCCTTGGCGCTCGTGGCCGAGGCGGTTCAGAAGTTCAAAAAAGATGGAGTTTTAGGTGGCATCCGGGCGCTGACTGATTTTTACGTAGCCCTGGATGTGAAGCGCTCCGAAAAAGAGCAAGACCTGGCCAAACAAATCAGGGATTTGCAAGACCAGGTGGCTAAGCTCCGAGCTCCGGCTAATTCCAGGCCGGTAGCTGAAAGCGTTAAGGTCGCTGAAAGCGCCCTTGATAATGAGGGTAAGCTAATGATGGAGTCAAAAGAGGATCAGGACATAGACAAGGGTTCCCCAACAGGGGACCCGTTGGCAATCGCCAGGGAGGCAATTCAGATTGCTCGGGAAGCAAAAGATACTGCTGTCCAGGTGGATAGTAGAGTTACTGACCTGGAAGCCAAATGGGAAGCTGCTTCCAAGGAGACCAACGACAAGTTGGACTCCTTGGGTGAAAAAATTGATGGAATAATAGTACCCCCAACGGGGCAACTTTTGTTCCTTATTCCGGTTGACAGGGGAAGGATCCCCCCTCCAGTCCGGAGAAAATCAGATTACTATAGGTGAAAAGGATCCAAAAAAAGCCCGTGTCTGAATGTTGTCAAAAGACAACCTCTTCAGCCGGGCTTTTATAATACAAAATTATCGGTCCGGGCTGGTTTCCACGCGGCCGCCGGGGAGTTTAAAATTTTCTTTGAGTTCTTTAATTGTTTGATAATCAACCAGCAGGCGGTAAAAGGCAACCTTGTCGGGTTTGTTGAGGCCGCTTGCCTGTTTGTCAAGAAAATTTTCCAGGTATTCGGGCTTGTCAATATATGAAGCGTCAAAAGCAAAGCTGTCTTTCATTGTTCTGGCAATCCGCTCGTTTATGAGGGCGCCCTGGTTTCGTACCAGCCCTTTAAACTCTTGTATGGCCGAATCTTTTTGGTTGCTTGGCTCGCCATAGAGCATTTTTACGTAAAGCTCGTAGATTTTATTGCCCTCTTTTAGGCCAAGGAAGGATTTTTCGGCTTGTTCAAGCATCTCCCCGCCCGATACGTCCTCGGGCTTAAGGTCGCTGAAAGCGCCCTCAAAGCTGCCCTGCTTGTTGGGCATCAAGGCGTCGGATATTTCAACCTCGGGCAGTTTTTCTAGTATTGGCTGGTGGGTAAGGTCGGAAAGCACCTCTTTTTTTTCAAGGGCCGATTTGCCGTCAAGATCCAGCGCGGGCTTTTTTCCAGCATCAAAAACTGGCTGTTCGGCGGGGGCGGCGGCCGATTCAACTTTTATTATCTTGCCGTTTTCGTAATGGTATAAATCATCTTGGAATTTGTAGGCGTATTTTCCATCTTTTATTCTTCCGCCGGTCCAGTCAAGGCCGCGCATATCAAACATACGGCCGGTTTTTGGCTCAACATATTGAACGAAGTCATTGTATTCACCCGCTGGAATTTTTTGCACCTCAATGGGCTGCCAATCAGTGAGGGCGGTTATTACATATTTTTTGCCGCCGGATATATTTTCGTAGATAGCTTGGTCATCTTGATTGTAAAGATATTCTCCGTCTTTGTTTTTTAGCCACCAAACGCCATCAATCTTCTGGAGCTTTTCCGTGATTTGATTTTGATGCTGTGAAAAGATTGTTTTTATTTCATCATCGGAAAGGGTTTCTGGCTTAGCAGGCGGCTCTTTTATAATTTCCGGAGCTGCTTGTTCAGCGGCCTCATGGCCGGCTTCGGGGGCGATTCCTCTGAACAGCCCGTTATCAGGAAGCGCGGAGTAATTTCTGCCCAGATCAGTGCTGTATTCTATGTGGCCGCTTTCATTTTTGATAAAATAAACACCATCAGCGGTAAAATATTTGTCGCCTTGAGATGGTTGCAATTCGTTTATTTTCTGATGAAGGTCGGGGTCATTTAAAATTTGTCTAACATTGTCGGGCATTTCCGGGCTGCTGTCTCTTGGGATTTCTGCCATACTGTCGGCTGGCGAGGCGCTTGCCTCTTTCTTAAACGCGTCAGGGGCTATTGTTTCAATTGTTTCACGCTTGGGCTCGTAAAGTTCAGCGGGGCGAATATCCTTTTGACTAAGCGCGAGCGGGTCTTTTTCTGGATCATCTTGCACAAAGGCGCCTACAATGTGGTCCCAATGCTTTTTCGGCTCTGGAGGAGTTGTGTCTATTTTGCCTAAATCTTCAACAGGTTTTTGTTCCGGCGACAGGGGCGGCTCAATTTTAATTTCATTGGAGGTTGTTTTTTCTTGAATAATTGGCTCAATAGGTTCTGCTACGGGTTTTTCAGGGGCGGGCGTTGATCTGGGCTTTAAGGCCTCGTTCTCCGGCTGGACATTCTCGGGCTGTTCGGCGGCGGCTTTAAAGATGGGTTTTTGACTGTCGCGCGGTTTGGGCGATTGCAAAAGGTCCTCGGGGGGTCTGGCGGCCGTTCCCTGGCGCAAACCCACTTCGCTTATTTCGCCCGGGGCGTGGCTTTTAGCGATATTCCAAAGGTTATCGCCTTCTTTAACCGTTACGATCTCCGTGGAGCCGTTTTTGTAAGTCAAAACCACCTCGTTGCCGGGAAAGATTTTATCGTGCGTGTCAATAAAGTCAGGATTATCGGGATTTTCATTGATGTCTTTAAATAAGTCAGCCACCTTGGCGTTTTTGCTTTTTATAATGTGTTCAACATCCGTCGCGGCGGGCTGTTCGTCAGAGGCAGCTCTAAAGGTCAGTTTTTTTTCTTCGGTTAGACGTTCGGTGATATTTGTGTTTTTTGGTTCCGTTGAACTAATCTTCGCAATATCAATTTTTGGCGCGGTTTTTGTTGTTTTAAGGCTTTCAGCCAAGTTTGACGGTTGTCCTTTAGGGTGTGTTTTTGGCGGGATAAAGGTTAATGACGGCCCGTTTGATTCGGCGGCGGCTTCTCCCGTTAACGCCCCGGACAAAGCGGTAAATGGTTTCGCGGCGAGTTTGGCGATTCTGGCGTAGCGGCCGCTAACTATGGCCGCGTTTTGAAAGATATTTTTACCAACCTTGCCGATGACGTTATCGCTTTGAAGTGTTTCTACAACCCTGCCAAGGTCGGCGGTGAATCTTTCCGGCCTCAATGACAAAGCGCCCATACCGTAGTATGAGGCCAGTGTGCCAAGGGCTGAAGCGAATTCCAGCCCTCTTTGCTTGATATCTTTGTCTTTGCCGTAAACAAAAGCTGTTTTTTTGAATGTTTCCGCGATGCCCCCGGCAATTACGTCTTTTATAATATTTACGCTGTCTTCTTCCCCGGCCGCTCGTTTTAATTTTTGATAACGTCCGGCAGCGTCAAAAAGCCCTCTGGTCAAGATGCGCAGGTAAAAAGCGCCGCTTGCCACGCAAATGCTGTTTAGGCCGTCGCGAGCTGTTTCAAGGCCGGTAATTTTGGTTTCAGCGTGCTTGTCTATCAGTTTTTTTACTTCCGCTTGCTCTTGTTCATTAAGGTTGCGGTTTTCGTTGCGACTTTCTTTTATTAAGCGGGCCAGTTCATTTCTTAGGTCCGAGCTTTTTTGGCCGCCCTCTTTGGTCATTTTAACTACCCTCATCATTTTGGCCATTGCCTGCTTTTGCCCTGCCCGATCCATTCCTTCCACCATTTCTATTTTAGCTGTCAGCTGTTGTATTTCTTCTTTTCTGTTTTTTATTTTTTTGGATTTATCGCTGCTTTTACCTTTGCTGTTCGTGTCTTTTTCAATATTTGCCGCTATTTTATCAATCTCTTTTTCCCACTGCAGCTTTGCTTCTTTAGATTCCATTCGTTTTTTATGCTCTTGCGAGGCCCCTAAAACATCTTGGAGGCGGCCTTCCAGCCCTTTTTTGCCCCATTCACCCCTGACATTGGTCCTTTGCTGAATCCATGTTGGCAGGCTGTAAATTGTGCGAACGCCTAAGGAGGAGGCCAGAGCGTTCACCTGGCCCAAAACAAAACGTTTGCCGATCTCTTTGTTGGCGCACAGGGTTGCTAATTTTTGCCCAAGGGTTTTTTCTCTTTCAGCCGCTTCAGCCGCTATTTTTAATTCCCGAATTTTTTGCTGTTTTTGCTCGGCAGATTCTGCTTGGATAGCTTTGGTTTCAAAAATTTGCTGCTGAATTTCTTGTCTTTTTATCTTCTTCTGGGTTTTTTCCGCTTTTTTGCCTTCGGGCATTGCGGCTAGCTTTTCTTTTTCTTGAGCGGTTTCAATTTTGCTTTGCCAGTACTTTTTTTCTTCTTTTAAGTCGGCCGCCGTTATGTCCTCACCCTTATCTTGGGCGGCTTGGATGCCCTCTTCCAGTTGGGCGATTTTGGCTCGGACCTCTTTAACTGTTTTTTGGGTGTCGGTCTGGGCGGTTTCAACGGTTTGCTTGATTTCTCCTTTTTCATCGGAAGCTAAAGACGGGTCTGCCTCCGTTTTTTTTAGAATTTCTTCATTTTTTTTCGAACCCCCATTGCCTTCTATCGTGATATTGGTTTTTGTTTCGGCCAGCACCGAGTTAATGGTTTCTGGCTTTTTTTCAATTGTTTTGGGAGGCTGTTCTTTCTCAGCGGCGCTTGGATTGTTGTCTTGTTCGGGCATAGTTTAAAACTTTTTATTTTTTCAGCAGGCGGCTTTTAATGGCTTCAATTTGCCGCTGCTCGGCTTTTTTAATAATGGAAAGAACCTTTTGATCTCTGGAGATTTCAATCTCTTTGATTCTATTCAGGAAATCAGCATAGATTTCTTTCACTTTTTTTATGGCTTCTTTTTCGTCCATAGTCATTTTTGGCTTTTAGTTTTCCGCTTTCTTAGCCAGTTTGGCCACTTTGTCCATAAGCTCCCTGGCCTTGAGAGATTTCTTTTTTTCAAAGTCTTTCACTACTTTTGAAACGTCCTGTTCCAGTTTTTTGTCAATATGGGCGGTTTGCTCGTTGAGATAGCGCGCCTCCAAGACGTCAATCAGTTCGCTTATTTGTTTTGGCGGCATCTT
>Ga0268277_1001367_pt1 | contig 16740 bp, 20 predicted proteins | sample saktaG_5_FD_190132 | JGI IMG/M metagenome (GOLD analysis project Ga0268277, IMG submission 190132) | Saline water microbial communities from Sakinaw Lake, British Columbia, Canada - sak_2010_1_5_50m | ecosystem: Environmental > Aquatic > Non-marine Saline and Alkaline > Saline ...
GGTTAATTAATCAACAGCACGAAATTTGAGGGGCACACAGCCCGGTAGTGTAGCGGTCAATCATGCGAGACTCTGGATCTCGCGACAGCAGTTCGAATCTGCTCCGGGCTACTTATTTTTTTGTCATTCTGGTTCAGAAGGTAACATTTTTTTCTATGCGATGAGCGCAGCGAGAAGCCCGCAGAGAAAGACAGCGCCAAACATCCCTGCCCCTCCGATGCTGATTGAGGAAATTGCGGTTTTTTTGATCGCGGGGAGGGCAAACAGGGTTGCACCAAGAATTGTACCCATGGTACCTCCTGCAAATGCTATAACAGCCGCGGAAAGTCCGGGCCCACCGGTAATAAGAAGCCCGGTAACCATCGCTGAAACCGCGGGAATAAGAAGCGGCGTACGGATGCCATATGCGGGAACGACTTTTGTCGAAAATCCGGTAATAGTCGCGACGATGATCATAACGACACAGACTTGCAGGAGCAGAGGTTCACCAGCCAACAGTCCCAACTCGTAGAGTAAATACACGGAAACGGCAAACGGGATGACCGCACCACCAAGGTTGAGGAAAAGTCCGGTAGTTAACCGGTCATCAGGTATCGGTTCGCCGGTGAACGCATCGAACACGGCTGGTGTAACTGTTTCTGTTTTTCCCACGGTATTTTGAAACGTCCAGACCGGGATATTCACAAAACTTCCCAGAATCATCAGGAGGATGACGGCAGTCGCCTCAATCCATGAGAACCCGAGCCGGCTGAATGCTGCGCCGATAATACCAAGAACGAGCAGAGGGATGATAAGGATAATCAGCCCCACAAGCAGGATTATCGTAAAGACAGGCAGGGGCCCGGTTGGGGAGATTCGGAATATTCCCTTCATAAAAAATCACGCTTGAGGTTATTCTTTTACGCAGATGATCGCTGCATGATCGTGGTGGTAGGGGGCAAGCCAGGTGTTATCCCTCACCGATAATCCACCTGAAGCCAGCCGGGGTACCGTATCACTGAACACAAGACCAGGCTCCCTGCGGGTGTCAACACTCCTTGTCTTGAGCATGAGGATCAGCGTCCCGCCGCGTTTTAAAAATACACAGTTCCGCAGTGCAATAGTCGCCTGATCGGGCTGGGCAACGTCCTGATACAGAAGGTCAACCGTTTCAAGCAGGGGTGCATACTGTTCAGGTAACGAAGCATCCGCCATGATCGGCACCACATTCATTCTCCGCCTTGCTACTTCGAGCAGGTCCTGCATCGGGCGGGGAGCAAATTCGACAGCATACACCACTTCCGTATAGTCAGCGACATGCGATACGGTCGTCCCATGAGCTGCGCCGAGGTAAAGCACCCGCATGTCATTTGTAAGTTCAATGCCTTTTCCAAGGTGATAGAGCGCTGAAAGCTTGCTCCGGTACGGATCCCAAACCCGGGCACCGGAAAGCATCCGTTCCCCATAGACACCCCCCTCTCCCCGGGAGACAAGGACACCCTCAATCCAGATCATGGTGCCTCACCTGCAGCATCTATACGGATCTGTGCCTGTTCAATGAATGCGAGGTCTGCAACACCCCGGTAAAAATCCAGGCGGGCGGCGATTGCCAGCTTTGCCGCAAGCACGCGGGCGACTTTTCCCCGTATCTCCTTGGGTGCATTATGAACACGGCGGTGCTGGAAGATGATCCCGTGCTTGGGTGCCGGCGTGTGGGAACGGAGATGGGAGAAGAGCGCAATCCTTGCGCCAAGTACCTGGATCGCACTTCCCGGTAACCGGGCAAGCGGTTCGAGACCTCCGGCGTGCAACAGGAGCCTCGCAGCAACCAGCCCTCCGATCAGGGCGCTGCAGTTTGGCATAACCACATCTGCCCGGGCCGACACCTCGCGTGCAAGTACGGTGCGGGTTTCTGACAAGCGTTCAATGTCACCGGTCACTCTGCCGAGTCCGCCCCCGCTCCGCTGCGCTATCATCCTGATCAGGGAGTGCGTGGGAGTCCTGCGATATTTCCGCGAAAACGACGGCTGCCGGACCTGGTGCCATTCCACCACCCGTTCGGTAAGAAGGTTGATGACTGTGTCCAGTTCATCGAGAGTCCGTGTCATCTGGAGCAGCTCAGTATCCCTGCTCTTGTATTTTTCCCTGATCTTTATCTCAGCGATGAGCACGCACACGGCACGCAGTTTCGAGATGTAATCTGCACGATCACGGCAGAAACCGCAGTCCAGCGCTGCTTTCCAGTCAGGGGGGACATAATGATCTATGCTGGTATGACGGGACAGAATTCGTTGTGCAATATCTGCTGCACCTCCGGAGAACGGCTGGCACGTTCCCCCCTCAACATCCCCGAACCAGTATGACTGCATCATAAAATCTTGGCAAGTGTGAGGTATAAACCAATGGGGGGATCAGATCCCTGCAATCCCAAACGAATACAGCATGACCGGCACCATCACCGCCCCCATGCAGTACATTCTCGGCACATTGACTATATGCGGCACCAGCCCGATCAGGGTGGCAAGCAGGAGAACAAAACCACCAAACGGCCCGGTTAATACAAGACAGAGCGCAACAACAAACGCAATCACAGCGCCGTTCAGCCTCCGCCCCTCAATCCCTCCAAGACGGTGTGCAGAACGCGAAAGCATTATTGTGATCACATAGGCAGCACAGGCAGCCACCACCCCGACGACAAATAAGGCACTTGCCGGTGGCAGTGGGAGAGCGGAAAGCGCGACCATGACACCATTACGCATCCTTGATAAGGCAAAGAGCGCCGCAAGACCGATAAACGCGTTGGCCGTGTTCGCGGCACTCGTTGCAAGGATATAGGCGCGGCGATCCTTTTCGTAACCGATGACAGATGCCAAAACCCCGTTTGCGGTCGCATTCGAAAGTCCGGGCAGCCAGCCAACCGCGACACCTGCAAGAGTACCGAGCACCGAACTTCGTGCCACTGATCTTCCGTCCATGGAAATCTTTTTGAATTTCTGGGCCGGCATCGTTCCCTGCGATGCAACAAAAAGGACCGAGATCCCGAACAGACCCGTGAGAAGGGGCATGAGCAGCGCACTCCCGCCACCGATAGAATGCCAGCCAAGGAAACCGTAGCGGAATGTGAATAATCCAAGGATACCGGATATAACAAACAGCGCAAATGCCCACCCGGGCGATTCGCTTGTCACAATCATATACCCGATAACAGCAACGAGGATCAACCCAATCCCCCAGTCAAAGAGAGGCTGGAATGCCGGGAGGATAAAATAACAGAGCACAGAGAGCGGCACCGCGATAATCATGGCGCATGCGCTTCCCAGTGCTGCAATCCGTACCGCCTCCTCTCCATTTCCCTCGAGGCAGAGTGCGTGGGCGGGGAGCACCGCAAGAGCGGTGTCGGCATCGGGTATTCCGAGAAATGTGGTCGGGATGCTGTCAACAAAGGTGTGCGTGATAAGTGCTGCAAACATTGTTGCGGCGAGCGCTAATGGGCCGATAACGGGAAGGAGAGCAACCTGCAGGCTGAGCAGGACGCCTGCCAGCGTGTTCGCATGGATGCCCGGGATTATCCCGCTCACCGTACCGAGCACAACCCCCAATAGTACACCCACGAGGATCTCGATCACTGATCAGATGTTCGATACAGGAGTGATAAAGGAACCGAAATGGATACAGTCATATCCTTCTTGGGGTAATGATCCTTCAATGAAGATCGCGGTTACGCGTCTTTTGGGAAAAGAGGGCAGCGACGCGGAACGTTGTGCGAAATACGGGCATGTATGTTACAGCGTCCACCCGCTCAAATCCGAAGTGAATCGGGATATAGTCATTGCATTTGCCGAAGCGGTTGAACGCGGGGACTTTGACTGCCTGTTTTTCACCAGTGCCCTGCCGGCAAAGATTATCGCCCCACTCCTCAACCGGTTCCCAAGGGTTATTGCAATCGGCCCGCAGACGGCAAAAGAACTCCGGAGCTATGAGATCGAATGTGAAACCCTCCCGGGTTTTTATTCCCGCGACTTTGTCCCGTATCTTGGTGCAGGGATAGCCGGAAAACGTATTGGAATTCCCCGTGCGGACGTCCCGAATCCCGGTCTGCTCGGCGCGATTCGTGCTGCCGGAGGGATCGCACACGAGTTCAGGTGCTATACACTTGAACCTACCGGTCAGCGCCTGTCCCTAAAAGAAGCGGATGCAGTACTCTTCACCAGCGCCATGTCATATACCAAAGCGATTTGGACCCCCCGTAAAGGTCTCCTCATCATGGCAATCGGGGATGTCACGGCAGCAGTGATGGGTAAAGGAGGGACAATGCCAGCCGTTGTCGGCGACGGGTCACTGGAAGGGTCACTCGCAGCTTTGAATATACACATTAAAGGAAAGGAACCGTGATGTCGACAGAGAGGGGCAGCGCGGAACATCCCGCAGTAGGGAGCGGGTCCGGTATGATTGTCATCGACAAACCACGAGGTCCTTCGAGCCACCAGGTAACCGCGTGGGTGGGAAAGATGCTCGGTAGCCGTGTCGGTCATTCCGGGACCCTCGATCCCCAGGTATCCGGGGTGCTCCTCGTAATGCTCGGCAATGCCGTCCGCCTCGCCCCACACCTCCTCATGCATGACAAGGAATACGTATGCCTCATGCGGCTGCACGGCGATATTTCGCGGGAGCAGGTTGACCAGATGGCGCTTGAGTTCACAGGAAAAATTTACCAGCGCCCGCCAAGAAAAAGCGCAGTGAAACGCTCGTTGCGGATCCGCAGTATCCACCGCATCGAGATACTGGATTATGAACAACGGCTCGTCCTCTTAAAAGTGCACTGCGATGCGGGCACGTATATCCGTTCACTCTGCCACCACATGGGGCTTGCACTGGGTGTCGGGGCGCATATGCAGGAGCTACGGCGGACGCGCTCAGGACCATTTGATGAACGAAAAACCCACTCGCTCCATGACCTGAGCGATGCCTGTTCACGTGCCGCTGAGGGGGATACAAGTGCGCTCCTTTCGATGATACTGTCAGTCGATGCCGCAGTGCCTGACCTCCCAATTGTTGTTATCCATGACCGTGCGATCGACGCTGTTTGTCACGGTGCCCTGCTCGCCGGAGTCGGAATTGTACGGTGCGACGCCTTTAAAAAAGATGACACGGTAGCTGTGGTATCCAAAAAAAACGAATTCGTCTGTCTTGGGAGAGCCCGGATCCCTTCATCAGAGTGGAGTTTCGGAAAATCAGGACTTGTTATCGCTCCAACCACGGTGTTTTTAAAACCCGGCACCTACCCGCGCGGTTGGGGAGGAAAAACTGATAGGACACAACCGGGCCGGGCGCTGCACAAGGGATAGCATTAAAAAAATTCCCGACCAAGAGTTAGGATACCTTTTGCTGAGGTAGTCTAGCGGTAGGGCGCAGGCCTGGAAAGCCTGTGGGGCATTTGCCCCTCGGGGGTTCAATTCCCCCCCTCAGCGTTTCCGCTTTTTTTAAAAGGAATTTAAAAAAATTAAGAAGAACACTGTGTTGCTGCCTCTCTTCCCATTCCGAATGCCCGGACATTGATCTCGATGGTCTTTTTGGGCACCAGACTCCTGACTGCGGAAAGAAGCGATTCGGGTTTGAGCGGCATTGCATAGGAGGCGGCGCCCAGCATCACGACATTCTGCGACAACGGACTCCCCGCCTCCTGAGCGATCTGGTCAGCATCAAGGAGGCAAAGACGGAATTTGCCCAGCGCAGCGATGATATCATGTTCGGTAGGCGCCTCGATTTTTTGCATGTAGACAGATGTCGGCATCACCAGATGGCGGTTTACCACCATCGTCCCCCCCGGTTTCAGGTAATGGGAATACCGCAGCGCTTCTAAGAGGTCAAAAGAGAGCAGGAGGTCGGCCTGCCCCGGAGAAATAAGCGGCCCGAACTGCCCGTCAACCCTGATATGGCTCTCCACCGACCCCCCGCGCTGCGCCATCCCATGGGTTTCAGCACCCTTCACGCTCCTCCCTTCGAGCAGGCACGCCTGCCCAAGGATATTTGAGGCGAGGATTGTTCCCTGACCCCCGATACCGACCATCAGGATATCAAAACTGCTTTTCATTTCTTCCCCTCCCGCAGGATTGCGCCTGTCGGGCAGAGTTGCGCACACACTGCACACCCGCTGCACAGGTCATTGATCCGTGCCTTCTCGTCCATCATCTCGATCGCCGGGCACCCGTAACGTATACATGTCCCGCAGCCGGTGCATGTCTCTGCGTCCACCGTGTATCTCCCCCGTTTCACGCCAGCGCGTTTCGCAGTGATTACGCACTGCTGTTTCGCGATGATCACTTTCACTCCGCTGCGCAATTGCGCGTCCTTGAGTACCGTGATCATTCCGGTGACGTCATACGGATCGACCGTTTCAACAAACGAGACCCCGCACGCGCGGCAGACCGCATCGAGCGATACAGGCGGGCTTGCGATGCCACATGCGGTTACACCGGTATTCGGATTCGGCTGGTGTCCGGTCATTGCGGTGATCCGGTTATCAAGGATTACCACCGTTATGGTCGCCCCGTTATAGACCGCGTTCATCAGGCCCTGGATACCGGTATGCAGGAATGTGGAGTCCCCGATTGTACATATAATATCGCGGGGTTCTCCGGAATGTGCGATGCCACTTGCGACTGTGATTGAAGCTCCCATACAAATAGTGGTATCAACAACGCCGAGCTGGAGCCCTAGTGTGTAGCAGCCGATATCGCTTGGGTAAATTGCATCCTTAAAAACACGCTTAATCGAATAAAACGCAGCGCGGTGCGGGCAGCCGGCGCAGAGAATCGGCGGGCGCAACGGTAAATTCTGTACCGGATTTGCCGCAGGATACGGTGTCTCATGAATAACCCCTGCTTTCTTCATGATTGCGGCAACGGAGGGAAGGGACAATTCGCCTTCATAGGGAGCGTAACCATTCTTCTTGCCAAGGATTTTTACCATGCCGGCAACCTGCAGCACCTGCTCCTCGACTTCCGGCGCAAGTTCCTCAATGACAAGCACCGTCTTGTGCTTCCGGACAAACCCGGAAAGCCAGTCCTCGTCGATCGGGTACGCGCCGATCTTCATGAAGGAGATGTCATTAGGGATAAGTTCCTGCACATAGGTTGCGGCAATGCCGCTCGCGATAACCGCCGTCTCCCCTTTGATGGAATATGTATTATACCCAAGTTCAACCAGCCGTTTCTTTATCGCCGGCTGTTTTTCGTTGAGTTTTTTATGAAGGATACGGGTGTGCGCAGGAATTACAACGTACTGCCGTGGATCTTTTTTGAACTCTCCTTTCCTTGAAGATGGTACGATATCGCCGAGCCCGACATCTCCCTTGGAATGGCAGATGCGCGTAGTGGGGCGGAATATCACCGGAAGCGAAAACTCCTCGGAAAGGGCAAACGCGTCCCGGAGCATGTCATGGGCTTCCTGGATCGTTGAGGGGTCAAGGCACGGCACGCGTGCGAAATGAGCGTAACACCGGCTGTCCTGTTCATTCTGGGAACTATGGGCAAACGGATCGTCAGCGCTCATGATCACAAGCCCTCCGGTCACTCCGGTATAAGCGCTTGTCATCAGAGGATCGGCAGCCACATTAAGCCCGACATGCTTCATGGTGCAGAGCGCACGCAGCCCGCACCATGCAGCGGCAAGGGCGTTTTCCATCGCAACTTTTTCGTTCGTCGACCACTCGACATAATAGGTCCGTTCCTCGCGGGAGCGAAGCACATCGATCACTTCCGACGAGGGGGTCCCGGGATACCCGCTCACAAAATCCACGGGAGCTTCCAGACACGCATGGGCAATCGCTTCATTTCCAAGGAGATATTGTCGTTCCATGATCCCAGATCCTGCTCTGTACCTTATCTTGGGGCACCTTGGACTATTTATTTAACGAGCTCGGTGTTCCGATTTCCTGACAGGGGATTCACAACCTATAAAAACTCTGATGGGATACTTATTAGGGTAAATTTCGGGAATTTTCTGGGCCCGTAGCATAGCCCGGTGGTGCGCCCGGCTGATAACCGGGAGGTCATGCGTTCGAATCGCATCGGGCCCATACAGTTTTTACCGTTCCATACATATTCCGTATTTTGATATAGTTCCGACGCGCAAAGCTCTAGATATGGACAAACGATATACGATTATCCTTGCGGCAGGACTTGTGGCCTGTCTTATCCTATTTTTCATCAATATTTACCTGGGTGGTATTGCAGCAATTATCCTTGTGGTGCTCGCCATGTCGTTTTTTATCATGCAGGATTCTCGATTCCACCCTGTTATCAGCATTTTTCTGCGGGATGATGCAAAGAGTATTATTGTCGCTAACCGTGGAAACGACATTGCAAAAAAAATACACGTGGCAATCGTCCCGTTTAACCTCGAATTTGATATCCCCTCTCTTGCCGCCGATGAAAAATATGAATACGCGCTTACCGACATGATCAGCGAGGCAAAGGCAACAGTAAATTACCAGAATTCTCAAGGGTTTGAGTATTCCGAGACATTCAGGTTATCCGCTCTTGGAAATAGTGATGATGACCTGCTAAAGCCGTTATTCCCGCTTTTTAAATGGAAATAACGGGGGAGTACCATCCCGGTTCTTACGATTTATTAGGGAATACATAGGAGATGGTTTTTTCAAGAGCTTCCATGAGTGCTTCTTCACCCTTGAGATAGTCATGCATTGCCTGGTAGAGCATATACATCACATCGTACCCGTAGTGTTCGATGACGTCTCCGGCATCTATCGGGTTGAGGTAAGAATCCGTTATAAAACCATCCGTGCTATACATCAGCTCGTAAAATTTTCCCTCTTCAGAAAGAACGCAGAACTGATCGGTAATTTTTTTTGTCGTGTCATCCGGACGGAACGGGGCGGGGTCGGTTTTTCCCAAAATGATCATCTTTTGTGTGTAATAATTCGGATCATAGATCTCTCCCTTTGTGTCCTGTTTTCCTTTCTGGAGCATCGCAAGGCCAATGGATTTCACGACAGGGATAGACGATTGTGCCATCCTTTCAAGAAGCACTGAATCGTTCTTTGTTATTTTTTCAACAATTCCTGCCTCTTTACCCTTAAGATCTTCAATTTTTTTTATGATCTTCTCAAAGCCAGCTTCAATCTCATCCATGTGATCATCACCCGGGAAATGTTTTATAGAGAATATGTATCATTGGCATTTGGCAATAATAAGCACGCGTGGTAACGGGTTTCATGGTATGTGAAAGACAATCAGCCGCAGTTTTTTTATGAATATATTTGCAGGCCATACGGGGATTTTTCTTTGAACGGGGAAGAAGGTCCCGATTACCGGTTGCCCTGGTTGCCCACGCACCGTTTCCCGGAAAAAAAATACATGTGTTCCTTTTGAATGGTGGCATGACCGGTAAACCCGATGGGAAGATCCTCATGAAGAGCAATGCCAAGACAGGAGGGTGTACGGGCTAAAACAGATCCCTTCCGGATCCGTTCCGTTACGATAATTGGAACGTTTTTATCAATCATTGGGGCGTTTATTGCATGATAGATCTGTTCAGCATAGGCATTCATGGTCCGGGAGTGTTCCTTTTTTAGTGCATCGGGAATTTCCCTCATTGAAAATACACGGGTATGAGGACGCTTTGAAAAACGTGTAATATTAACCTTGTTCGGACGGACGCGGTTGATAAGATTGAGTGATTCTTTAAAATCATCTTCTGTTTCTCCGGGAAAACCGACGATCATATCCGTTGCCAAGGTGATATCAGGAAATTTTTTCCTGAACGCAGCAACAATATGCTCGAAATCCTCACACGAATATTCCCTCCCCATATCCTCGAGGATGCAATCGGATCCTGACTGGACGGGGATATGGATGAATTTGAATATGGTTTTTTGTGCGAATGCATCGACAAGATCATCGAGAATGTTGATGACCGTTGCAGGGTTCATCATGCCAACCCGGATATAAAAGGTGCCGGAGATGCTGTTAACCCGGCGAAGCAGGTTCGGGAGTGATGTTCCGGTGTCAAGTCCCCATGCACTTGCATCCTGTGCGGTGAGTTGGATCTCTGCTACTCCCGAAGTGGCGAAGGCACGGGTCTGGCCAAGGATTTCCTCTTCCCGAAAACTCTTCAACGCGCCGCGGGCACTCCGGGTAATGCAATACGTACAGTGTCCGACGCAACCCTGTGCTATCTGGACAATCCCCTCGTGATCAGAGATTTCCTCCCCAGTATCACGGAACCTGTCGTGGATAGATTGAGGCGGAATAAATGTCGGCGTGCAGACTGCCATGATTGCTTCCCGCTGGACGACCGCCATGCAGCCCGTCACATAGAGATCCCGGTTTCGGAACTGTGAGAGCCGTTGCAGCATCCGCCGTTCGGTAGCTGCGACAACCGTGCAGGTGTTAATGAACACAGCATCGGCATCTTCCTCAGACTGGACAACGGTACAGCCCTGGTGTTGGAGGAACTCTTTTAATTTTGCAGTATCCCCGAAATTATACCGGCACCCGTACGTCTCAATATATACCCGTTTGCCGGTGAAATCAGGAAGACCCTTTTGTGGAGGGAAATTTCCAGAATCAGATTGCGATGTTTCCATACAACGTTGTCGGGGATGTTTTTTTTGTGATATAACCTTTGTCCACTGTATTAAAGATAGTATTAAAAACCATACCCCGATCACCAGATCTCCTACAGAATGAAAGAGGCCAGCACAATGCTTAATCAATGGTATCCACTATCTGTTTATAATGATCAAAATCGGTCTGATCGGATGCGGTAATATCGGGCATATCATAGCAAAGCACGCCGATGAGATCCGGATAGTTGCCCTCTTTGATATATTTTTTGACCGGGCAAAGGAACTCGCTAAGATGACCGGCGCACAGGCGCACGAACAATTTGAGACCTTTATTTCCGAAGACTTTGATATCGTTGTTGAGGCTGCGTCGGTGAATGCAGTGATGACCTACGCACATCAGGTTCTTGAACATGACAAAGACCTCGTCATCATGAGCGTCGGCGCCCTTGCTGATCCTGCATTCAGGGAGGGACTCCGTGAATCTGCCCGGAGCAACGGGAAAAAGATCTACATTCCCAGCGGTGCGATCTTTGGCCTCGATAACCTCAAGGTGGGAAGGATATCCCCCATAAAAAAACTGCTCCTGAGGACAATAAAAAGCCCTGCATCGCTTGGGGTTGAAGCAAAGGAGCGCCGCATCATCTTTTCCGGAAAAGCACACGAATGCATCAAGGCATTCCCCAAAAACGTCAATGTTTCCGTTGCCATGAGCCTTGCTGCAGGAAGGGACGTGGACATTGAACTCTGGGTTGATCCAGCGGTCGACCGGAATATCCACGAAGTCATTATTGAAGGTGACTTTGGCGAAACCTGTATCCGGGTGACCAATGTGCCGAGCCCTGATAATCCCGCGACAAGTTATCTTGCCGCTCTCTCGATCCTCTCGCTGTTACATGGACTAAAAGACCCGATTATTGTTGGCACATGACAATCGCGATTCTACAAACAGGAAGACAAACACCCAATCAAGGATAGAATTCATATGGTAACGGTTGAATATCTCCTGAATTTTATCCGGGAAGACGCTCCCTTTGGGGACATAACCTCAGAAACCATCATTCCGGAAGTTGAATGCAAAGCGAGAATCAGCATCGAAAGACCGGCTGTAGTCGCCGGCCTTGAAGAAGCGTCAGAACTTTTCCGGTATTTTGAGGTAGACGTGGACCAGATGGTCCCTGATGGTTCACATGTTCGTAGCGGGGATACGCTCCTGACCTTGCATGGATCCGCAAAAAAGATCCTGCTTGTTGAACGCACGGTACTCAATATCATCGGTCGGATGAGCGGGATCGCAACTGCAACACGTGAATTTGTAGAATTAGTGCACCGCGTGAACCCTTCATGCAGGGTGGCAGCGACCCGCAAGACCTGTCCGGGACTTCGAGAACTTGACAAAAAAGCAGTATCTCTTGGCGGTGGCGACACCCACCGGGCAAACCTCAGTGAGGGGATTCTCATAAAAGATAACCATCTTGCGATTATCAGCCTTGACGATGCATTATCAATTGTACAATCCCGCTCACCCCGGTATAAAGTCGAGGTGGAGGTGGAGACCAGCAAGGACGCGGTGCGGGCAGCGCAATCCGGATCGGACGTTATTATGTTTGATAACATGACCCCCCAGCAGGTACAAAAATCACTCGATACATTGATTCAGAAGGGGCTGAGGGAAAGGGTAATTATTGAGATCTCAGGAGGGATTGACGCAGATACTATCGTTGATTATGCTTCTCTTGATGTCGATGTGATCAGTATCGGTGCGTTGACCCACTCTGTGATAAATATACCAGTACATCTCGAGATCCAGTCATCGGAAAAGTGAAATTTTTAAGGTTCCTTTTTTAACGAAATATATTTCAGATCGTGTGCGTGAAGTAAGAAAGATTAATAATACTCCATCGCAAATGGAGGGCTATCGGGGATGATGAATGGAGGAGCAAGAGCCCGAACTAACGGATGACCCGGAGATTATAAGGGAGCGCAAGAGACAACTGGCGAATGCATATATCGAGTTATTAAAAAGTCCATATCTGGACTCCCGCTGGAAAGCTGCAGAGGCGCTTGGGAATCACGGGGATGAATCTGCCGTTGAACCTCTCCTTGCTGCTCTCAATGACCCTTATGTCGACGTCCAGTGGCTTGCTGCAAAATCGCTCGGGAAGATTGGGGATAAACGAGCAGTCGAGCCCCTGATTGCATTATTAAAAAACGAGAACAAATGGGTGAGAACCGGCGCTGCATGGGCTTTGGGAAAACTCGGAGACCCGCGTGCTGTTGAACCGTTGATTGAAACGCTTAAGGATCCAAAACCCAGAGTCAGAAAGGATGCCGCATGGGCGCTGGGAAAATTTGGTGATGACCGCGCAGTAAGCCCGCTCAATAATCTTCTGCAGGATAAGGATGATGATGTCCGGCAGGCAGTAAAATCAGCTCTTGATACGCTGAAAAAAAGAAGTACCGGAAAAAATACCAAACCAACTCAATAAACCATAAAAAATTAATTTTGTGTCACTTTCAAATCAAAGTGAATGTCGTCATTGTTCCCGCTGTACCGCGGGTCGATGATTAAAATGTATTTGCTCTTCTCCTTAATCGTAAATGTCATATCTTTTTTCAACGCATTACTCTGGCTGAATACAGGTATCACCGGGCTGTAATCCCACTGGTCTTTTCTGAGATCCGTATTCCATGCCGGGGTAACAACGGGGAATTTGAGGTCGTCTGCCTTATCAATGACCAGTACATTCACTGGTTTATCGGAGTTTAAGGAAATTGTAAAACTATCTTTTGGATAGAGATACTGGAATCCATAATCCTCGAATGCATATTTCTTGGCAGTTGTTGCCGGCAGGAGGATCTTCTCATTGATAATAACCCTTCCGGCAGACACTGTAGTAGGTGCTACTCCTGCCGGTGCAGTTGTTGATATCGTGGTTGCCTGCTGGGTTCCGGTGCCCGCGGAAGAAGTTGTCTGAGGGGATTGCGGTGCTGTGCCCGTGCACCCGCACGACAGTACGAGGCCAACGACAGCAATCACGAGGACAAAGCCAAGGATTTGTTTCATAGGCTTAATGTTGCGTGTTCAGATAAAAAAGATTTTGAAAAACATCAGGGTCACTCTGCCCCGATTACCCACAAAAAGACTTTTTTAAATTCAACCTGGTCAGGTGTATACTGATCAAAAAGACACATCGGATCCCGACTGGACAACCACTTCCTTTTTTCCCTGGTAGGTCTGGACAACCCCCACCACAGAAATATTTTCCCCGTCATGCAACGTCATATTTGACGCAATCTGACCCGGGATAAAAACAGATACATTATTGATCTGGATGATGAGATGTCCCCCGTTCTTCGTAATCACGACATGATCAATCATTCCAGACAGGTATACAAGATCCCCATCATGAGATATCTCGGAGAAAGGAGAAGCAAACGAGCGCTTTCCCGCATTCTCAAGGATCAGGTGAGCTGCAACTACCATGATCACCACCCCAATTAGTATCAGGAGAGCCAGCCGTTCCTGACGTTCAAGCATCAATAACAATTCAAAGGGGGAGTATAAATCAGCGATACATTGATATGTTAACAGTGTTAACATCAAGATCATGTATTCCCCAACACTACCACCCTCTTCAAAGACAGTATTCAAGATACTTGATACCGGGGGTGCGATGACGCACAAGGACCTGGTCAAAAAGAGCAACCTTGCTCCCCGCACAGTGCGATATGCTTTGAAAAAATTAAAGGAGCGGCAGATGATCATCGAGAAATTCAACTTCCGCGATGCGCGACAGATCATCTATCAGAACAGGCCTCAGCAATCCGGTGAGACTCCCCAAGCCTGCACATGAACCACGAACCCTGCCTGCTCATCCACTGCGATGTGCTGGTGCGCAAGATACTCCCCAGTATGCGTGCCGAGATGGTATCCCGGCTCGTAAATGAGCGAGGACTATCCCAGAGCGAAGCCGCACGGAGGCTCGGGGTTACGCGAGCTGCAATTTCCCAGTATGTAAGCAGGAAGCGGGGGGGTATCGAGGTGCAGTTTTCTTCCGAGATCGGCGCTGTAATCGACCGTTGGGCGCTCGCCGTAGACACGGGGGAAAGCGATATTAATCTCTGTGATGTCTGCAAATGTGCCAAAAAGAAGTTTGACAGGATGTAATATCTTGTTTTTTTGAGCTCTCGTGAATTCCCCCATTACGCATCGGTAAGAGGAAAATTCCTGAACCGGTTTTCTCCTGAAATTGCAGGAGGGCTGTCACCGGTAAAAGAAAGTCGGCGATGAATTGAGGGAAATTGTCAATAGACAAATTTTGAATTACACAGTGGCAGAGGTAAATCCCACGAGGTTTTTGATGATTGGGTTGATTTTATAGAACTGTTTTCCCGATCACAAGGGATTTATCGTTGATCCGTCCCTCAAATTCTTCGTCGCCTCCAAATATAGAGAGTGATGAGTCCCCCCACAACCACAACCAATCCGGCGATTTTGAGATAATCGAAATTCCTGGCAGTTGTATGCCTGACCGGTTGCCAGTCATCCTCAAATACTTCCTTAAAATACTGCGCTACTTCCATATTTTCAATGATCACCCCGGCTTCCCGGTTGAAATTGGGGGAATTCGCGTTCCAGTTGATGCTGGAAACCAGAACGCTCCGGTTATCCACGATCACTCCCTTATTGTGGACCTTCTCCAGATTGTTTGATTCGAGATCAGCGCATTTTGCCTCCAACGGGATTTTTTCAATGATACCGATATGGTTAATGAGCGCAGCCATCTCGTCGTTGTCTTTCTCGTCTTCAATATTATACCAGTACGCATCAAGCAGAACCCTTACGTGCACCCCGCGCCGGGATGCATTGATGGCAGTAGCGAGGTACGGGTTCAGGGCGTATGCAGATTCGTTTGTTATATAGGCCTGCTCAATATCAATCGTCCCCTGCGCACTGTTCAGGAGGTCATGGATCACGTAACTTGTATCAGGAGAAATGACGGGTGTAACCGTTGCACCTAGGAATCTCCGGGAAGAGAATTCAGGGATGTAAGGAACAGAGGAGGGAGGTTCAGGTGCACCCTGCGTTCCGGAGATCGGGATTGACCCGGGGCCACGAATATCTGAAAGAAAAACATCCTCGAAATATTGAGCGGTCTCCGTATCTTCAAGGTATACGCCCCAACCCCGGTTACCTCTTGTCCCTTCCGGGGGAAATCCGCTGACCTTGAAATTCTCACTGGTGAGAAGAACCGCACGATTGTCAATGACCAGATATTTTGCATGGTCAAACCGGTATGGTGCTTTCTGGCCTCCAACCGCGGTCATCTGGTAGACAGGGATCCCGCTCTGGTTCATCATCCATATTACCGCTTTTTCCTCTGGGCTGATGCCCCCAACCGGACCCCCTTCAACAAGGATACTGACATCTATCCCACGCTCGTGTGCATCGGTGAGTGCCTGAGCCATTACCTGACTTGAGAATTCATAAACATTGACGTGAATGGTCCGGTTTGCTGATGCAACTGCCTGTAAAAACACTTTGTTTGAGTTGTCAGGAGAGACAAATGTTGTGACGGTAACGTTTTTGTATGCTTTTATTAAAAACCGGGACTGCCCGAGCAACAGCGGGCGCTGGTCCCAAACCCCGTCTTCAAGGTAATGTACCTGTCCCTCGCGGGGTTTGACATCCTTTGGCCATGATACGGTCTGGATAAGCGCTCCATGATCGTAGACCATTAGTTCGTCCCGTGAATTTGCCATCCTGAGTTTATCGCCCGATATCACATCGGTGACTACAGGTGAATAGTCGTACCACTCATAATCGGGCATTCTGTTATGCGTTTTGTTAAAAGCGATTGCATCTCTTGCAATGGTGACTTTTCCGTTGATCATCGTCCCAAGAGGGAAGCGAAACCCGCCTTCACCATCTGATACCGTAATTCCATCAAGGGACCCGGTACCAGATAGTACCAGGTATTCATCCGCATCATCGTGGAGGTACGGGTCAGGACAGAACTCGATGATCCGGATGGCACCGCACTGGACAACACACACCAACAGGATAAGGACGGCAACCATCCGGCGCATAACAACACCGTTTATAAGTGCCGGTTTTATAACCTGACGATATCCACTTGCAGTATCCATTCAAGAGAGACGGTCGACCC
>Ga0268277_1001371_pt1 | contig 16736 bp, 17 predicted proteins | sample saktaG_5_FD_190132 | JGI IMG/M metagenome (GOLD analysis project Ga0268277, IMG submission 190132) | Saline water microbial communities from Sakinaw Lake, British Columbia, Canada - sak_2010_1_5_50m | ecosystem: Environmental > Aquatic > Non-marine Saline and Alkaline > Saline ...
TGATAAATAAACCTCCTTATACTGGTTTGCCTTTGCAAATGCCATAAGTTCATTAATTAATCGTGAGCCGATTCCCTGGCCCTCAAAACCTGGACGCACACTCAATCTAATTAATTTCCCAACACCATCTTTAATAAACCTCAGTCCCACGGTTCCTACAACTTTATCTGTTGGCTCATCTATCGCAATCAAAAAATCTTCATTAGGAAAGCGCTGACAATTTTCGTGAATATTCTTATATCTTGGCTTTACGTCGGCTTTTGGGTCGTTATATTGAGTCCTTCTCACCTCTCTAATGCAGTCTTCGGTGCTTTCCTGGTATTTTGGTTCAAACGACTGTATTTTTGCTTTTGGTTTTTCATTTTCTGACATTGATTTCTCTGTCTCCATAAATTTAATTTTTTACACTAATTATCCTTCTTCTGTTTTTTTACCGCCATAACCGACTAAATTAGTCCGATATGGTATTTTCTTTTCTATAAATATTTCAGCATTATGTATTCGGCGATAAGTTTTCCTTTCCACTGGATTTGTTTTGGGATTCTTCCGACAATTTTAAAACCCATCTTTTTATATAATCCGATTGCAGGTTTATTGTTCACATAAACTTCCAGTTTTATAATTTTTGGCTTGGGTTTAAAGTTTCTTTGTGCCTGTTTTATAATCTCTTTTGTCATATACGTTCCCAACCCGATGCCTCTGTACTTATCTTTTATGGTTATTCCGTATCGCCCAACGTGATTTAATCTCCACCTATCCTGTTCTATGCTTGTTGTGCCCGCAATTTCTCCGTCGCATTCTGCAACCAGATATACTCTCTTCTTATCTTTTACTGCCTTTAAGGTGTTTTTCAAAAATTCCGCTTCATCCTTCGTGCTTATTTCCTTATTCATTGAAAGCTTGGCGTCTTCACAAATAAAGGAGTTTATAAAATCCTGAAATTTCTTGGCATTCCTTAGGTCCGACTTACCTATTTCCCGTATTGTTATTTTTTTATCGCCGAATTTTTTTACTTTCATATGTATATACGTATTTACTTACATGAATAAGTACTCAAACACATAATTTGCTATTTTGAAAGCTTAACCTTGGCTACTCTAATTATTTTGCCATGCATTGTGTAACCCGTTTGAACTACTTCTACGGCAATGCCCGGCTCTTCTGGTGCGCCGTCGTGCGATGATTCGCGTGCGGGAACTTCTTCAACTACCTCCATATAATTTGGGTCAAATTTTTCGTAGAGCGTTTTCATTGGCTCAACCCCCTCTTTCTTCAGAAATTCTAGAAGCTGGTCCTTTATCTGGTTAAACCCATCGATCCAAACTTTCCACGCTTGGGAAGTTTGCCCCGCGGAGCCTTTTGGCGAAGTGGGGCTCTCAACCGGTATGTGACTTTCTGCTAAATAAATATTATCTAATATTGGAATTATTTTTAAAATCAGCTCTTCGTTGGCATATTTTGCTAATTGCCCTATTCTTTCCATTTCGTCTTTTTTGTAATTCAAAAAGTCTGCCCTTTCTCTTTTCCAGCCGTTTAAATACTCCTCGCACTTTGCCTTTGCTTCTTCTAGATCTTTATGTAGTTTATCTGTGTTTATGTTTTTGGTGTCGTTTTTTAATTCGTCTGTCATTGTTTGTAAATTTTTATGTTTTTTAAAAGTTCTCAAGGTCCTTAATTATTTTACTTATAATATCTTCGTTTTCCTCACAAATTATTCTTGTAGGTCCTAAAATTGTCAATGCTTTAAATAATGTTTCGCTTTTTGGTTCAAATGAAACCTCTAGTGATAAAGAAATCTGTGATAACGACTTCATCAATTCTTCTGTAAGGCGCATTTCGTTTTCAATTTGCCTCTGTGCCCTTTTTATTTCCTCGAAAATAAATTCATTTATTTTTTCTTGTCTTTCTGCTGAAATTTTTTCGGCGAAATATTGATAAGCTTTCTTTGTAGGTATTCTTCCTGCCGAAGTGTGTGGCTGGTCTATAAACCCATGCTTTGTTAGCTCCTGCAAATCATTTCTTATAGTAGCTCCGCACACGTCTAAATCGGCCACTTTTTGCAAAGCTTTTGAGCTTATTGGTTCTGCGGTGCTTATATATTCCCTAATGAGAAAATCTAATAATTGTTCTTGTCGTTTTGTAATCATAAAATCTACTACACTCGTATCTTATTAAATTAGCAATCTCTTGTCAAGAGTGATAAAGAACGATACATAAAGAATATCGGATAAATATGATATAATAAATAAATGAAAAAAATTATTGATAAATATTTGGTGCAAATACAAATTGGAATGCTTATTTTGATTTTGGCTATGGCTGGAGCAGCAGGATATTTTATTTATTCCTTGTCTAACGATATAGCTTCTATAAGAACTAATCTGGTTTCCTCAACAGAGGTTTTAAACGGAAAGATAAATGATCTTCAGTTGGGCTTAGACACTGCAACAAAAACAAGCGATACGCTTTCCCAAAATCTTCAAACTCAGCAAAATCAAAGCACTTCTTTAGGGCAAACATTAAATGGTTTGGCGGGCACCGTTAATACGCTGGAAAAACTATCAAAAACTGACCGAGAGCTTTTGCAGAAATATTCAAAGGTGTATTTTCTCAATGAAAACTATGTTCCTATCCAGCTCTCCAGTATAGAACCAAAATATCTTCAAAATAATAATTCGAGCCTTAAATTCCATACTGTTGTGATGCCTTTTTTGACACGTATGCTTGATGATGCAAACGCTAGTTTGGTGCCAATGAGGGTTGTTTCTGCATATCGTTCTTTTGGTGTGCAAAGCGCGCTGAAAAATAGTTATCGCACAATATATGGAACGGGAGCTAACTCATTTTCTGCCGACCAAGGATATTCAGAGCATCAGCTTGGCACAGCCGTTGATTTGACCACGTTGAACCTTGACCCTGTTCTTGATATAAAATTTGAATTAACGCCAGCTTCCATCTGGCTCGTCAATAACGCTTATAAATACGGATTTATACTTTCTTATCCCAAAGATAATACTTATTACCAATACGAGCCATGGCATTGGCGATTTGTGGGTGTAGGGCTTGCCACAAAACTTTATAATGAAAACAAATATTTTTACGACCTAGACCAGCGGGAAATAGATACTTACCTCTCGACAATCTTTGATCAAAACTAGCGTAAACAAAAAAAGAGGCGGCTCGGGGATCTCGTTGTGGAGATGCCTCAAACCGCCCTTGCGGCGAAAAAAAATCTACTTCGTGTGACAGACTTATGTCATTGCGCCCTCACACGTGGCGGCGCTTAAATGTGCTTCACTACTTGCTCTCCTTGTAGCTTGCCGAGCCGCCCAGGCCGTCGGAGGCCGTCAGACGTTGTCGCCGGCGCTGTTTGTCGAATTATTCAATCGGGTCATGAGCCCATTCGTGTTGGCGGTGTTCCCGCCGTAGTGTTGGTACTTCATCTAAGTACTCCCTTCTGCGCCCGATTGCGGGCGTCTCTATGGCTTGTCCCACCACATAGTAGGACTTTTATGATCTGTGTTGAGTATGGCATATTCAAGACTGTTTGTCAAGTGCTGGTGCGTCTTTTTTCAACGAACTACTGGAGACGGCCGGAATTGAACCTGCGACCCTACGAACTACAAAACTGTTACTCCCCGACAAAAACGCTTTGCGTATTTTGACGGGCCCGTCACAATCTCACCCGAAGGCGAGTTTGGTCGGGTACCATTGAGCTACGTCCCCAATTACTAAAATCAATATTTGTATATTAGCGAATATTTTTAAAATGGTCAATAGTTCTGTGCAACAAAAAAGAAGGCACGATATGTGCCACCCTTTTTTTATTTAAATTATAAATTAATTTTTCTCTTCGTTTTGTTGTTTTTGTCCGCAACACTCTCCGCGCATTTTCTCGTGAAATTTTCCGCTCCACCACACTCCAGAACACATTGGACAGTTTCCCTTCTTGGCAAGCATTTTAAACCCAATTGCCAAGAAGAATATTGCTAAAAATAATCCCCAAAAACTTCCGCCAGCTATTATGCCGAGTGCGTCCAAAAGTAGGAATGCGCCAAAAATTATAAAAATTATTGCTAAAAACACGTTTTGTAGGCGAAGGGGTTTCTAACAATCTCCGCTAGGCGGGAACGCTGAACACCTTACGCGATTAATATTATTAAGTTTATTATTATACTATTATGCAATATTTTCAAGAGCTTGTTTGTTTTTCTAAAAAAAAGACCGCGGTATGAGCAATACCGCGGTTGGTGTGGCTGGCGGAGGGTGTTCCAGCCAGACCAATTTAGGACGAGTGTCCCTTGGAGGTAAAGATAGTTGATAGGCGACCTATTGTCACAGGTGTCCGTCCGGTTGGCTTCCGGGGGTAGGTGGGAGGACGGAAATTCACGGGCCATGGCTCACCTTTTGCGTACTAGGACCGCAGTGCTGCCGATACGTGTCGGCATGCGGAGCAATATGGCTATCATAGGCTCTTTGTCTCGATTGCACGAGACCTACCAACTTATCACAGAAAGTAATAATAGGGTCGCGGCAACGAGCATAACCGCGACCCCTGGGTGGGTTTGACCAAGTACACACACTTGGTCAAAGCGTGGTCAAAATGAAAAGAGCAGAAAATAACAGCTGGCAGGCAAGTTTGGCGTGAATCGGCCCTTTATGACAAGTGGCTAAGTCACATTGAAAGGTTTCCCCTTCCAGCCGTGAAGGCGAAACTACCTACGGCGGGTCGTACTGCCACGGGCCGGGTTGCGGGCGTCGTTGCTGAGGTTTCCCATCCAGCTCTGCCCGAACATTGCCTTGCGCAAGGACTTTGTCGCCACTCCATTACAGGGTATCTAATCCTGCAATGATCCTTTTTCGCGGATGTCCGTTCGCTCGCCGCTACTAGGACAGCACAGGATACCTGCCGAGCTGTCAGTTGATTATTACTAAATGTTATATAATATAAAAAAGCGTGTCAATGGTGGAAAACTCTAAACAAAAAAACCGCCTTACTTCGGCGGTCTTCTCATTTATCTGTAATTAATTTATTCCTAGCATATCGACCTCAAAAATCAGTGTTGCATTTGGCGGAATTACTCCTCCTGCTCCATTTGCTCCGTAGCCAAGCTCTGGTGGAATTGTCAGTTTTCTTTTTTCTCCAACCTTCATTCCCGTAACGCCCAATTCCCAACCCTGTATGACGCTGTTTTGTCCTAATGTGAATTCAAAGGGTTGACCACGGTCTATTGAGGAATCAAACTTTGTGCCATTTTCTAGTGTACCTACATAGTTTACTGTTACAGTGTCGCCAGCTTTCGCCACTTCCCCATCTCCTCGTTGCAAAACATCCACATTCAGTCCTTGAATATCAAAAGTATCTGGAACTTGCTGATTATTATCTTGATTCATATTTCCTGAAATTGCCGCAGTGGAACTATCCGAGTTATCTTTCAATAAAAAGTATGCTCCAATAATTACGGCTATTATTACTATTGCTAAAATTATTTTTTGATTTTTATTCATAATAAATATTTCTTTTTTATAATTATAATACCAAACTTAAGAAACTTCAACATCCGCCTCCTTTTTTATTTCCTCAAACTCGTTTTCAATCTGCTTTAACCTTTCCTTGCTTTCTTTTATCAAAACTACAGCCTCTTTAACTTTTGTTAAACCTTCTTCTACGTCTACCTCTTCCCTGTTATCAAACCACTGCGAAATTTCCTCGAGTTTTTTTAAGTTAGTATTTAGATTATTATTTTCTTTCATCGTTTTTTATTTAGTTAATATTGATAAACTTTTTTTATGTGGTACTATGGTGTTAAGTTTTGGTCATTGTCATTCTTATATAGAGAAAGGGATTACTCAATGGATACCTACGAGGTTTCGTGCAGTGTTTGCGGGTGGTGTAAACAACTTGAGGCTCGATCACCTGGTGAGGCGCAACGACGCGGGAATCGGGATCACAACGAATCGGCTCTGAAGAGAGAGGCGGGCTGTACAAAGGAACATGTGTCTGTAAATAATCTGACTGCCCTTGAGCAAAAACCCGCCCCGGCCGAGTAATGACTCCCCCCTTCAACAGTGGCCCGCAATTTCCCCGCGGGTCTTTTTTTGAGTGCCGAATATTGCTAGCAATTATTTATTATTTTAATTCCTTCACTTCCGAAATAATTATACCATCAGAAACTTTTATATCCACATCTTCGCCTACTTTTACATCGCTCGTTTTTCTTATTATCCTACCATTAGAAGTCGCGATACTATATCCTAGTTTTAAATTTCTTTCAGGATTATTAAAAATTACCATTTTTTCTGTATTTTTCAATTTCTCTCGCGTTTTGTCGCACAATAAAGAAAAGCTGGAAAAATAACTTTCATAATATTCCTGCAAGCGGTCTTTAATGTTTAAAATATTATTTTTAAAGTTCTGCAAAGATATTTTAAACTTATTTTCAATTGCTTTAAATTTTTCAAAAATCAGTCCGTAGTTAGCAAAAATTTTCCGCTCAAATCTTTCCAGTTTCAGCATTGCCTGTTCCCATGATTCGTTTAATAAATTGGCCACCGCAGTTGGAGTTGATTCACTCTTATCGGCGGCCATCGCCACCAACGGCACATCCTTATCGTGCCCAATTCCAACAAGCACTGGCACAGGGAAACCAACTACTTCGCGCACCAGCAGTTCATTATTAAACGGCATTAAAGATTCCATTGACCCTCCTCCCCTAATAATCACCAAGACATCTATGTCTGTTTTTCTAAAGGTTTTTATAGAAGCCAACAAATCCTCCACTGCCCCTTGCCCCTCAACCCGTGAATCAATCATTTTAATATTAAACCCAAATTTGCCCATATTATTTAGAAGGTCGTGAATTACAGCCCCCTGTTTTGAAGTAATAACCCCAATCTTGTGTGGGTATTTTGGTATGGGTCTTTTATTTTCTACGTTGAAAACCCCTTCTTTGGTCAGTTTTGCCTTCAATTCGTCGTATTGCTTTTTTATGTCGCCCTCACCAGCCAGCTCAATAGTGTCTGCAATAAAAGATAATCTGCCATTTGGAGCATAAATTTCTGGCGAGCCATAAGCCACAATCTTTTTCCCAGGTTCTAACGTAATTCCAAACAACCTATATTTTGAGCTCCACATTATACAGTTCAGCATCGCCCCATCCTTTTCATCCTTCAAAGTAAAATACATATGCCCGGTTGGCCCAGCCTTTGCCTCACCCACTTCTCCCACAATCTTAGCTTTCATCCACTTCAAATCAGCGTTTAAAAACGCCACAAACTCCGATATACTATAAATTTTATCTTTCTCAATATCCATAATTCCTTATTTTGCTTCTTGTTTTGTGTGGGTTAATAAATCCAGCGGATATTTTTTGCCCGAAATGTAATCTCTAACCATTTTTTTAATATCAGCATCGCGCAAGGTGTCCAAGTCCATACTCTCTATTTCTTCGGGTGTAAACCACTTTGTCTCTGATATTTCATCTTTCATATATTCTCCAGGTTTTTCAGAAATGTCGCCAATAAACATTATTTTAATTGGATGATGCCCACTCTCAATTCCATATTCCTTAGATAGCGAGTAAATTCCTAAAATATTTTTTGGTTCAAAGTCAAAGCCCGTCTCCTCTTTAACCTCCCTCTTCACTGCGTCAGCTGGGTTTTCGCCTACTTCGATCCAACCGGCCGGTTGATTCCATTTACCCTTTGCGGCCGACTTTAATTCTTTTACTAGTAAAAATCTGCCATCTTTTTCTAAGATAGCCCCGACTACGCCGAATGTTTGAGTAAATACTCGCTCTGCCATAATTTTTTATTTAATACTATTTAATATAGAAGTTTTTGTTTTAAAGAATTTTTTTCTGTAAATTGCAAAGACAATAATTGCGCATACAACTATTATGTATATCTGAAATGCAGAGTTCTCAACATTCCACTTTGGAATGGATGGAAAAATTAATATTGTAGCTACAATGCTTGCTATAAAGGGCCAACTGGTTTCGGTTTCGGGATATTTCCACGATTTTATAATTGTAGGCAAGGAAGCCACGCCGTCAGCTATAATTGCCAATATAACCGCGAGTATAGGATATCCAACAACGGCCCAGACTATGATTGCAATAAGCGAAACTGTTCCGCAGGCAAAATCAAATTTTGTCAGACGCCAATAACTTTTTGGATTTATGAAGGAAGCGATGAAAATAAGCAAAGGTAGAAATCCAGCGAAGAAGATACGGGATGTGGCCCAAATGTCGGCACCAGCGGAGAGTGCGGCTCCGGTTCCAACAAGCGGTGCTATTGCCCACATTAGCCAAGTTACACGGTTTGGCTTGGACTTTCCTTTTAGGGTATTTATAATGTAAACCAAAGAGCCAAGAAAATTAACAACCGCACTTAAAATTACTAGCCAATGTATAAATGTCATTGACCTTATTTTACTCTTCTACCGTATTTTTTCAACCTGTCACGAACGGGTCAACGACGTTGACCCGTTTAGCAAATCCTCATTTTTGCAAAAAAAATCCCCACACACGGTGCTTTTTGTGCATGGGGTATATGTTCAGGCTTCTGCGTTTGGATCGGACCTCACATAGGGTTCATCTTCGGTTTGAAGTATTTGATTACAGGCACTGCACCCTTCTGCGTGCAACATCGCCCATTCAATCTCATCGGCTTGCATCAGCCTCAATTCTTCTAGTGTGAAACAGTTTCCTCTGACATACATGGGATATTTCTCCCTCGCATGGCGTTCCATTTAAAGTATGGGCCGTGTGGGCCAGGGTTCAAGCCACTCATAGTGAAGGTTTCGTGAAGGCAACGAAACTTTTGTTTTGCATCTAGGCCTGCCAGTGGATTATCGGGGTTGTTGGCTTGGGCTAATCTCGCTTTCTGAGCGTACTCGTAGAGAATTGCTTTGGCATGTATTCCAATCGCCCTGAGTGTATAATCGCCCATCCGTTTACCATCATCGCCAAACGCATCCATGAGAGGCATGAACCGGTCAGCAAAGGCCGACAAGGAACATCCCGTGTTGGGTAGCTGTTGATGGTCAATGTCTTTGGGGTCATGATAAAGACACCAAATCAGTCCCGCTGAGACGATGAGAACAGGAAGTCCGAAGGCGGTTATCGCAATAACTAAGATTACGTCGGAAGTAATGTTTTTCAGCAACATCACAACAATTACCAAGCCGACTAGCCACATCAAAATGCTAGCCCAAACCACTATCTTGATTATCCGTTCATCCTTCAGGGCCAGCTGGCACCGCTTCGCCACCGCATCTACAACATCCTCCGGAATTAAAGCCATCGGGGCCTTTCGTTCGCTAACTGCCTTTAGAAATTCTTCGTCACGATTCATGGTGAGTCTCCTATGCCTTGAAGTTTAAGAAATGGAGGCGCCTGTGCCTCACGAATCAATGGGTTCCTGGCCCAAGGCTCGCACTTCATTTCTTCTGGCGGATAAGGCATTCGGCCAAATGTCAAAGAGCATGCTTTTTATACCACGCAAATATTATTTTTACCAGCCTAGGTACAACAAAAAACCCGAGCTAGAAACGCGGGTAATTTGTCGCACAATAAGATTATTTTACTATACTTCCTGGCTCAATCTCTTTGTCGGGATGCATCAAAACCGGGCCATTTACATCAGACGGACAGAGTATCATTCCTTGCGATTCTAGGCCCTTCAGCATGCGCGGGGCCAGATTATAGGCAAAAGGGCATTCTTTGCCAATCAACGCTTCTGGGGCATAAAATTGTGCTATTCCTGCGATAATTTGGCGCTGGTCGGTCCCAAAATCAACCTCTAATTTTAGAAGTTTGTCTGAGCCTTCAGCTCTTTCTGCGGTTAGAATTTTCCCAATCCTAATATCTATTTTTCGAAAATCTTCGAATAATATTGTTTCCATATGTTTAGATTGTAACTTATTGAATTTTTTTATGCAATTGTTAAAATAAAAAAATGACAAACAATGAAGCCTGGGCAAACAAGTTGCTAGAATCAGCCGGAACAAAAATAAACGGAAAAAATCCGTGGGATATTAAAATTTTAAATCAGAAATTTTATAACCGCGTTAAAGCCGAGGGATCCCTGGGTTTGGGTGAATCATATATGGACGGCTGGTGGGATTGCGAAAAACTGGACGAGTTTTTTTATAGACTCCTTTTGGCAAAAATTCCCGACAGAATTGGCTTGTCTCTACCTATTATTCTTGACATACTATCGGCAAAGTTGTTTAATTTGCAAGCGGTTTCGCGCGCGTTTCAGGTTGGGGAAAAGCATTATGATTTAAATAACAAGCTTTTTCCCGCTATGCTTGGAAAAACAATGGCTTATAGTTGTGGATATTGGAGGAATAGTAAAAACCTAGACTCTGCTCAAACGGCCAAGTTCGACCTTATATGTAAAAAATTAAATCTAAAAACCGGTCAAAAAATTTTAGATATTGGATGTGGTTGGGGTAGTTTTGCAAAATATGCGGCAAAAAAGTACAAAGTTTCGGTTGTGGGAGTTACTGTCTCAAAAGAGCAGGCCGAATTTGCAAAGAAATTATGTGCAGGGCTGTCCGTAGAAATAAGAATTCAGGATTATAGGGATTTACATGAAAAGTTTGACCATATTGTCTCGGTTGGGATGTTTGAGCACGTTGGTTTAAAAAACTATAAAACTTTTTTTGAGGTTGCGAAAAGGTGTTTGAAAGATAATGGATTGTTTTTACTGCACACAATTGGCACCCTAAACTCTCGCGGAGGAACAGATCCATGGCTTAACAAATATATTTTTCGGAACGGCTCGCTTCCCTCTTTATCCCAAATTTCACTTAATGTTGAAAAATTATTTACTATTGAAGATATACACAACTTTGGCGCAGATTACGATAAAACATTAATGGCGTGGCACAAAAAATTCTTAAATGTCTGGCCTAAATTTAAGGATAATTACGACAATAAATTTTTTAGAATGTGGAATTATTATTTGCTTTCGTGCGCCGGAGTTTTTAGATCAAGAAATGGACAACTTTGGCAAATTGTTTTGTCGTCTAATGGAGTAGCGGGAGGATACAAATCAGTAAGATAATTGTCGCACAATAATTTATATTTTTACTTTTTGGCCCAGTCGCAGATGTCTTTAAAATCGCAATATTGGCACTGCCATCCGGGCGTTGGTTCAAATTCGCTATTTTTTATTTTTTCTATTTCTTCTATAATTTTTGCTTTTTGGTTTTCCAAGTCGTTTTCCGAGCCCAAAAATGCTGCTACTTTTCCATCATCTAAATAATAGTACGCAAGTTTCTTGGGTTTTAAATGTAACACTTCCTGTGCGGCTATTTGATAAATTAAAAGTTGTTCTTTTGCATCTAGGTCTAACTTATCTTTTGATTGTCCGGTTTTATAATCGATGATAGCCACCCCGCCGTCCATTTCGTCTATTCTATCAATAACTCCATATAAAGTATACCCGCCTATTTTCAGATTGAATGGCATTTCTAGCGCAGGTTTCCCATCAACCTTTAAGATTTTTGGAGGCTTTTTTGAAAATTGCTCGTAAAATTCTTTAATGATTCTCTTGCCGTTTTTGTAATATTCATCTTTCTCTTTTTTTGAGCCATACCATTCATCAATCCAGTTATCTTCATATAATTTTGTTAATTTTTCAAATGTGTCGCTGTTTTTTTTCGTTGCTTTTTTTTTTTTTTTTTTGGGAACAATTTCATTTTCGGATTTTAAGAATGCGTCTAGGGTATTGTGCATGGTTTTCCCAAAAGAAAAAACTGCTTTTCCGCGAGTTGGAACCTTTAAAATGAATCCAAATTTGTATTGTAGCGGGCACTTTTCAAAAGCAGCCAATTGAGAATATGAAAAATGCTCTGGCAAATATTGCGGTTTGACTCGGCTACGCAAAATACGCCTGCTCACTTCGTGCACCCTACTCGCCCCAGCAAAAGCGGGGGCTCGCCCATCCCTAACCCCTTCGCTCGCAGACATATTTTGCTCCGTTTTGTACCTCATTTCTGCTAAAAACCTGGATATTCTTTTCCTTCTCTGTCCTCCATAATCTTCGGCTGATGTAAAATAAAGCCCTTTTTTGGCCCTTGTCATAGCCACATAGCAAAGGCGTCTCTCTTCTTGCAGGTGAACGTCTCCTGTTGGTTTTATGTCTTTTATAAGGGCTTCCGGCAGTTCTATAGGATCTTTTCTTTGGTCTGTCGGAAACCTGCGGTCTACCATATTTACAATAAAAACATATTTGAATTCCAAACCCTTTGCTCCATGAATTGTCATAACTTTTATCATGTCTGGACCTTTTTCAGGGTCAAATTCCAATTTTCCTTCTTCGCCAGACTCCAGCTCTAGATTCATTTCCTCCATAAAGTTTTTCAGCGTTGGTTCTATGGTCGCTTCCTCAAAAGTTTTTACTTTTCTATAAAACTGGTTTAGCAAATCAATTTTATCCGTATCGCTTTGATTTACTAAATATTTCAAGTAGCCAGAGTCTTCTAAGAAGGAAACTAAAATTTCAGAAACGCCTTTTTCCCTAGCATTTTCGCTATGTTTTTTTATTAAGCTCAAGATAAAGGCAATTTTTTCTTGGGTCTTTCCGGATATTCCCGGAATTAATATAAGTTCATTTAGCGCATCGAAAAGAGATATTGTTTTTCTTCTACAATATTGGGTTATCGTAGCAATATCATTATCAGATATTTCCAGAAATGGCAGATTTAGAATTCTAAAAACAGCCGTCCCTTCGTGGTGATTATCCAGCAGTTTTAAATAAGAAATAAGGTCTAAGATTACAGGTTTTGAGTATAATCCGCGTGAAGCTAAAAATTGAAAAGGCAGGTTAGCTCGTTCTAGGGCTTTAATAAATGGAATTGCGGAATCATTTGCACGCACCAAAATAGCAAAATCGTTATATGTAGCTTCTTTGTCCTTTTTTAAAATCTCTAAGATCTTTTTCAAAGTTCCGCCAACCTCTTGATCTAAATTTCTGGCGTGGATATGTTCAACAATCCCCTCTTCTTTTGTATTCGAAACTAGTTTTTTATTTATTTTTATTCTAAATTCCAGTCTGTCGGGATCGTTTTGTTTTATAAAATTATAGGATTTATCTAAAATATTTTGCGAAGACCTATAATTGTTAATTAAAGAAACTTGTTCAGCTTTCGGAAAATCTTCCTGGAATTTTATAATATTTGAAAAAGACGCTCCTCGCCATCTGTAAATTGCCTGATCGTCATCTGCGCAAACAGTTAAATTGTTGGCGGGTTCTGCTAATAATTTAATCAATTCATATTGCGACCAATTTGTGTCCTGAAACTCGTCAACTAAAATATATTTAAATTTTTCTCTATATCTCTTTAAAATTAGCGGACGTTTCTTAAAAAGTTTTAAACAATAATTAATAAGATCTCCAAAGTCTAAGGCGCCATTTTCTAGCAGAATTGCTTGATAAACTTGATAAGCATTGGCAACCTCTTTAATCCTTTCTACTTCCTCTGCTTCTGGTGATTTTACGGGAGCTTTTAATTTGTTGGCGAATTCTAAATAATTCTCTGGATAAACTTCCTGGTCTTTGCAGTGAGAAAAATGAGAAATTAAAGCTTGAATAAATTTTGTGGGATTTCCAAGCGACTTATAATAATCTAAGTTAAATTTGTCTAAATTTTGCCTTGCCAAAAGCCAACCGGAAGTACTATCTAAAATTTTAAAATTAGGCGGGAGCCCAATGTCTAAAGCGTTTTCTCGTAAAACCTTTTCGCAAAAAGAATGAAAAGTCGAAATCCATAAATCAACATATCCAAAGTCTAATAATTTATCCACTCTTTCCTCCATTTCAAAAGCTGCCTTTTCTGTAAAAGTTACAGCCAAAATTTCCTCGGGCTTTGCCAAGCCTTTTTCAATTAAGTTAACAATTCTTTGCGTTATAACTGTTGTTTTTCCCGTTCCTGCCCCCGCTACAATTAAAAGCGGGCCCTTGCCGTGAAGCACCGTTTCTTTTTGTTCTTTATTTAGTTTTGATAAATCAACCGCCATATTGGTTATATTAACAGTAATCTCTACGTAAAAAAAGAGCCCCGTTTTCGGGGATCTTTTTCGTATAGTAGGCCTATTATTTATTTGTTTTGAATTTCAGCCAGTCAGCAAATTTGTAAACTCTGCCAGAGAAATATAGCCAGGCCGATAAAACAAGCATTAATAGTGGTAGAAAGAATGAATCAGCTAAAAGATTGTTTGTTAATCCGGTTGCAACATTTGAAGCTCCATAAACCAATGATCTGTTTACTGTAACCGTTGAATTGCTTGATTGCGACAATCCATTAGTGCTTGTGATTGTTGCAGTGTTTGTTATAAGGTTGCTCCCAAAATTAAAATTTTCTGCTGACGCAACCTGAGCTTGATAAGCAACAACAACAGGTTGATTAGCGTAGACTGTGCCAATATTTATGCCAGACCTAATGTCCCCGCTATAATTTTGGTTAGTGTTTACGGTTAAGTTTCCGCGATAGATAAGGTTTGCGGGTAAAATATCTCGGACAACAACGTTATACATTGTTTGGTTATTTGTCTGTAGTGTTACGGAAAAACTTAGTACGTCAGATGGGTTGGCAATAATATATTTTGACCAAATTCTATTTCCGGAGGTTAGATTTATGGCTTGCTTGTTTACATTAAGCGTTCCGCCGTTACCTCCTCCGTAGTTTACGTAAACTATTGTGCTATCTGAACTTGATGAACCAAAGCCATTTGTAACTGTTAGTGTGCAGGTATAGCTTGTCTGGTAGTTATAATTGTATGTGCCAACATATGAGATTGTGAAGGTTGGTTGGGCGATATTGTAGTTTGATAAACTTCCACCAGTGCATGACCACTGATAAGAAAGCTGGTAACCGTAGCCGTTTGAGTTATATCCTGATCCCTGAAGAATTGCGCTCTGGTTTGAAGTTAAATAAAGGTCTGGACCGGCATTTGCAGTGACAGAATTATTTCCCGATTGTCCCGCAGTAAAGATTGAATCTTGTCCATAGACTGTGCCAAAACTTCCTTGAGCCACAGCTCTAAAATGGTAAATGGTATTTGAGCTCAATCCAGAAATAACCTGACTAAATGATCCAGACGAGAGATACTGTTGCGGAGTTTGGTTGCCGTAGTTAGTTGAGGTCCCCCATTGAAAATATACATAGTTAGAATACGTAATATATGGAACTCCAAGATAGCCATTTAATGTGGCTTGGTAATTAGAAATATTTGTTGCCGAATTTGTTTGGACATTTACGCCCCCTACTACCTGCCCAAGGGCTGTTGTTGCGCCAAAACAAAACACAACTGCTAATAATAGTATAAAGCTTATTTTGTATATGTTCTTCATATCTATATTTTACGTTTATTTAATATTTACTTCCACATTAGTACCATTTCCAGGAATGTCAAGTAAAATACGATGTTTGGGATCAGAGGGTTGTTTTTATCCACTATTGACATTAGGTCTTATACGTGCTATGATTAATTTATGTAGTCATACATGGCGCCAACTGGGAAGGCGCACTGTTCTTTAGGAAAGGGAATTCCATGCATAGGTTAATAAGCACGTCGGGCCCATCGTTTGCAATCCTACCAATATGGGCAAGACAGGGCAAGAGGGTCGGTTACTCTCTAGCCGACAATAACCTCCTCGTCGTAAAGATCGACGAGAACTGCAGCTTTGTTCCGTTCTTCAAGTCGGGACAAATGGTTATTGAGACTACGGGCGTGATTGTCGGCGGACCGTTTCCGGGCGAAAGGTTCGTCTCGGAGGTAAATAACGATGGTGTCGGTAAATTCGACCCCATTGACGAACCCGCTCGCGTCCGTGCTCGCTGCTAACAAGCTTTTTTCCTTTCGTAGTACCCCACATCCAAATCATCGGATGTGGGGAATTTTTTTGCAATAAAAAACAAGGCACTCGCCTTGTTTTTCAGTTTTGTTCTATTTTACAAACAGGTTGCAGAGACAGTGCCCATCCTTTTCAATTTCATCCTTGTGAAATGCGCAGGGGCATATTATTTTTGAGTCCACCTCAACGTCTCCTGTTACTCTTCTGCAGGGGCAATACTTTTTCCCGTGCTTTGCTTCGTTTGCTATAAGTCCTTTTAGAACCCTTTCTACAGCCTTCTTATCAGGATTTAACCTAAAACCATTTGATTTTGCGTAATTATCATATCTATCCATCGTCTCGTTAATATCTGGCTCTACAGGCGTGCCTGGTTTTGAGGAATTTTTTATAAAATCTTTTATTGATTCTTCAGGAGCTAAACCAACAAAGCCGGAGATTGGCTTACCGCTTTTAAATAATATTACGGTTGGAATTTTCTCAACCTTATATTTCCCCGCTGTTATTGGAAACTCATCTACATTGGCCTTCATTAAAACAACAACGTCTTTCATATCCTCGGCGACTTTTTCTAAAACGGGAGCAAGCATTGTGCATGGCTCACACCACGTAGCAAAGAAGTCAACCAAGACAAGCTTGTCGGTTGCAGTTATTTCTTTATCGAAATTTTCGTCTGTTAATATATTCATCTTTTTTATTTTTTTATTAATAATTTTATAATTTTGCAGTTTTAAACGAAATTTTAAGAGATCTGGTTTTTCCTGGTTTCAAACTGCCAAGTTCGATGTTTCCAATTCTAACTCTTTTTAATGAAGCAATAGTATAGTTTAGCTCGTTCATCATTACTCTTATCTGGTGCCTTTTGCCTT
>Ga0268277_1001377_pt1 | contig 16713 bp, 14 predicted proteins | sample saktaG_5_FD_190132 | JGI IMG/M metagenome (GOLD analysis project Ga0268277, IMG submission 190132) | Saline water microbial communities from Sakinaw Lake, British Columbia, Canada - sak_2010_1_5_50m | ecosystem: Environmental > Aquatic > Non-marine Saline and Alkaline > Saline ...
AAAAGAAAATCGCAACGCTTGTTCTTCGGTCTGTCGAGGACAACAGCGAGGCGTTTTCCGTATCGCTTTAGTGAAACGACGGGCACACGCTGAACTTCTTCAATAATTCGGTGTAATCCTTCATCCTCTTCACGTATGCAGAACACATGCCCCTTCTGCCCGGGCCATCGTTCCTGCACACGCAGACGAAGAAGCGTCCTTCCATCCTGCCTAATGGTCAGTAAGTAAGGAAATTTTGGATTGTCGATTGATTCCAGTATCCAGAGGGTGTTCATCTTTGTTTTTTACTTTATAAAGTCCAGTTTATGGGAGACAGATTTAAAATCTGTCCCGCTGGACTTGAACCCCTTGTTTTAGTGGATGTTCCTTGTAATTAAGCAGATTTATCATGGTTGGAACAGACGTCTCCCTTCATCAGGTAGAGACCGAGCAGATAGGGTTTCTGAGACAAAAAGGCCATTGCATCATTTCTTATTTCTTCTTCGGCATAGGCGATGTTACAACGCCAGGTCTGATAGTCAAATGTGATGCTTCGTGCAAAATAAAGGGGTTTGAGTACATTTATAATCTCTTTTCTTACCTCTTCAGTACCTTTATCGAAAAGGTAAAGAAGACTATAGATAACCTGAGACCAAAACATAATATCTACATCGTAATTATCCATCAAGAACATGTTATGAAGTTTTTGGTAACAGTAAGGGCTCAGATACCATCTAACGAGGTTGTGATATCTCTCATATTCAGCCCGGCAATCTTTCTTAAGTTTCATAATGTCTATCTCAAGCGACTGGGGTTCCTTCATCTTCTTCGGGCCACAGCACTCAACCTCACGAGGTGTGGTCTGCCACAGGGTCTTCTCGCCCGGCTTTAACCAGGTTTCCAGCCATTTCGACCGATTCGCAGCTATTATTGAGTAGAGGGTGTAGACCACCTCTTCAAACATCTGGCCAAGCTTAGCAGCGCTTGCGTTGTGGATCTTGGCTCCAAGGCCGGCCTGGCAGACCTTGAAGTCGCCAAAGAGGGCATTGAGAGTCATAAAGATATCAATGCCGTATTGACGAGTCATATCATTCCACGGCTGCTTCAGCCAGTGGGAACAGAGCTTTCGCGAAAAGGCAAAATCGCCCCCTATCGGCTGCCGGACATCGACCCCGGTCAGGGAGAAGACGAGAGGATAACAGAGGTGGTTTGTAATCGTCCCATCGAACTGGTGCCTCGAATAGACAGGAGTAACAAAATCGAACCCGTCCCGGATAGAATGCCCAAGATGCTTGATCCAATCCGGCTTTATTGAACGAAGGTCTGCATCAACAACGATTATAATCCTGGCATCTACCTCTATACAAAAATTGAATAGGTTCCAGAAATTGTTTCCCTTTCCCTTGACTCCCTCGGCTGTGGAAATGTATTTTTTGGGAACAGTGGTTTCAGCAGAAAGAAACGCTCCTCTGGTATCGTCCGGACTATTATTGTCACAGTTGACAATGATGCTTCTTGCGTCAGGAAAATATTTAGAAAGACCATTCCCAGCTACCTTGACAACATGGCCGATGGTCCTGGCTTCATTATAAGATGGAATACCAACAACCACATCGTATTTTTCTCCCATATACTTTTCTTCAGGCACCCTTTTCACCAATAACGGATTTCACGATTGATGGTCTCGTAAAAAGTCATAAATTGCAACATTTGTCATGCTGAACTTGTTTCAGCATCTAATTATTTCAGTAAGTTAGAGACCCTGAAATAAATTCAGGGTGACAAAAAAAGACTTTTTACAGACATGTAAAGTTCAAGGCTACTTGGCAGACATTCTCAATTGCAATGCTGTTTTTATAACATCCACAGCAGCATCGATACTCAAATTCGCGGTATTTAGCACGAGATCGTAATGCATCGGATCCGCCCCATTAGCATTGAAGTATTTTTTAATGAAGTCATCCCGTTCAGATTTCACATTCAATATGCGCTGCTTGGCCTCTTTTTCAGAAATATCTAATTCATATGCTACATTCCTAATCTTAACCTTCTGCGGAGCAATAATTCTGACTTTGAGGGTTGTATCAGACGACAGGATGAAATTCGCCCCTCTGCCCAATATAACCGCTCGGCCATGTTTTCCTATGGTACCTATAATCTTCGTGAGATGATTCATATACTGATGATCCCACAGATGTCGTTCTCCTTCCAGAGTTTGTACAAGCTCATCCAGAAAGGAACGTCCTTTTTCATCAAGAGTCCTGACCACTCTTTCACTCATTTTGGCGCTTTTTGCCACTTCATTAATTATATTGACGTCAAACAGATCAAGGTCCAGCTGCTTGGCAAGTTCCATGGCTATCAGATGACCATTACTTCCGGGTTCTCTTGAAACTGTTATCACAGAGGGAGGTGTTTCCTTTTTATTCTCTTCTTTTTCCCTCATTTCCCACTTTCGAAACTGCTCTTCGACCAACTGCTTAATCGATTGTGATGACTGTGCCCTAACATTCATAACCTTTCTCCTTTGATCTCTTGATTATCTTAATTCAATTTGGGATATCACGGAAGTAGCGTGCCAATCAACAAAAAAACATTACTTGCAGTAAATTATTCCTTAACACGGGTGATATAATCTCCTGTACGCGTATCAACCCTTATTTTTTCTCCTTCCTCGATAAACGGAGGCACCTGTAGCTGATAATCTGTCTCCAAGACAACAGGTTTGGTATTTCCCGATACTGTGTCTCCCTTAACCCACGGATCGGCCTTGACGACGGTAAGATCGACAAAATTAGGGATGGTAATGCCGATCGGGTTCCCCCCGAAAAAGAGGGCTTCCACCTCAAGGTTATCAATGAGGAAATTTTTGGCATCCCCTACCTGCTCGGCGGTCAGAAAAACCTGTTCATAATTTTCCACATCCATAAAGCAGTATTTGTCCTCCTCGGCGTACAGGTACTGCATCTTTTTCTCCTCCAGATCGGCAGACTGGAAGGTATCCGCCGAGCGAAAGCTTCGATCAAACTGAGTCCCGCTTATCATGTTACGGAGCTTACATTTATATACAGGCTGTCCCTTGCCCGGCTTGAGGAAAGAAAAATCAATAATAATGTAAGGTTCGTCATCAATTTGAATCTTTAAACCCTTCTTTAAATCACTGGCACTATACATATCAAATCACTCCCTTTTTTTATATAACCGTGACCTTCACTTAAAAAGAAGGATTTAACAGGTTTCTAAAAAGCTTTATTAATCTATTTACAGTGTTATGTCAAAAAAATATTATCATTTCGCGGATCTTTTCAAAAAAGGAAAACCTATCAGATCACATCTCTTACCACCTTATAAAAGAATATGTCTATTTTATTGTGTGTTCCCCCGTCAATAAAAATGTACATTTTTTTCTTGACATAGACACAAAGGTATGGTTGAAGTGTCACTTCAATAATTGATGAGGATTTTTCAGGTCATAATGGACAGACAGAAAATCAATGCAAATACAAAATTTAACGGCTGGTTTAGTTATTATTACTATTTTGCATTGGTCTGCCCATTGATCAGGAGGTCCTAAAGTAAACTAAAAAAGACATTCCGGCCATGGGTAGATCGAGTGATTCTGCACCATGGCTTTTTATTTTTAGTCAGGCCATGGTGGCGATTTTCACCATGGCCTTTTTTTGGAGGGAAACAGGAGGATAAAAAATGATTATCGTAATGAAAAGAAATGCAACGAAGGCACAGATTGATCATGTTATGAAGTGGGTTGAGTCGGTCGGTTACAGGTCACACCCCTCCCACGGTGTTGAACGGACAATTATAGGTGTAGTTGGAGACGACAGGGACAAAGCGCATTTAAAACAAGCTGAATCTCTGTCAGGTGTGGAAAATACAATGCCAATCCTGAAACCATATAAACTGGCAAGCCGTGAAGCAAAAGAAGGAAACACGACTATCCGAATAAAAAATATTGAAATCGGCGGGCCGCAATTTATCGTCATGGCCGGCCCCTGTTCAATCGAAAGTGAAGAACAGCTGATGGAAAGCGCCTACATTGTCAAAAAGGGAGGTGGCGACATACTCAGGGGAGGAGCATTCAAGCCGAGAACCTCTCCGTACAGTTTCCAGGGAATGGAAGAAGAGGGCCTGAAGCTTTTAAAAAAGGCCGGTGAGGCGGTTGATATCCCCGTCATTACCGAGGTACTCAACACATCTGATGTGGATCTGGTAGAAGAATATACCGACATCCTGCAGATCGGGGCACGAAATGTACAGAACTTCGCCCTCTTGAAAAAGGTGGGCGGCGCCGGGAAACCGGTAATGCTGAAGCGGGGTTTAATGACTACTATCGAAGAACTCCTCATGTCAGCGGAATATATCATTTCTTCGGGAAATGACAATGTTATACTCTGCGAGCGGGGTATCCGCACCTTTGAAACAGCAACTCGAAATACCCTTGACATCAGTGCGGTACCTGTTTTGAAAGAGTTAACCCATCTTCCTGTTATTGTTGATCCTTCTCACGCAGCCGGGCACTGGAAATACATTATTCCATTAGCACGAGCGGCTGTGGCCGTGGGAGCAGACGGAATCATGGTTGAAGTTCATCCGGAACCCGAAAAGGCCTTTTCGGACGGGATGCAATCGCTCAAACCGGCAAAGTTTTATCAACTGATGGAGGAAGTAAAAATCCTCGAAAAAACAATGCGAACGGAGATATACAGGTGATACAATGAATAAAATAAAAGTAAATCTTGATAGAAAAATATCAGCTTCATATGAGATCTGCATAGGCAATAATATTGGTGATCGCATTGAGATGATCATTACCAAAAATAACTGTGCTTCCCGATATGTCGTTGTTACGGACTCCAATGTATCTGCTCTGCACGGAGAAAGGTTTTTAACAACACTCAAATCAATGGGGCTTACTGTAGATATGATAGAAATCCCTGAGGGAGAGGCCTCAAAAAATATCAATACTGTTCTTGATATCGCCAAAAAGCTGATAAAAATGGGTATTGACAGGAAAGCGGCTCTAATCGCACTGGGCGGCGGTGTCGTAGGCGATGTCGTCGGGTTTGTTGCAGCCATATATATGAGAGGCATACCTTACTACCAGATTCCAACTACCCTTCTGGCACAGGTGGATAGCAGCATCGGTGGAAAGACGGCGATTGATCTGCCCGAGGGGAAGAACCTGCTCGGAACGTTCTACCAACCGAAGGAGGTCTTCATCGATCTGTCGTTTTTGGATACATTGCCGTCCCGTGAATTCAAAAACGGCATGGCGGAGATTATTAAATATGGAATAATTGATGATACTGAACTGTTCAGCCTGCTGGAAAGCGAGGCGAAGGCAATCATGGACAGGGATATGGCGATCCTTTCGTCAATCATCGGAAAATCGTGCAGAATAAAAAAGAACATTATCGAAATCGACGAGAAAGAAACCGGGCTTCGCCGTATTCTCAACTTTGGCCATACGATCGGCCATGCAATCGAAGCACAGTCGGATTACTCGATTTCTCATGGAGACGGAGTATCAATCGGCATGATTGCTGCGGCGAGGATATCCGAAAAGTTAAAACACCTGTCCGGGCAGGACAGGGAAAAGATAGAAAATCTGATAACGACCTACGATCTTCCCTGCCGCATACCCCGGTCCATCGGAACAAAGGGAATCGTGTCACAATTAAAGGTTGACAAAAAGAAAGAAGGAGACACCGTTAAATTTGTATTGCTGAAAAAACTGGGTATGCCCTTTGTCAACGGCGGGGTGTCGGAAGCGGTAATTGAGGAAACGATCAGAGAATTGAAAGGTTAGAGGGCTCTTTTAAATGACGGGAATTTCTTTAAAAAAACTCAGAGATAAATTGCAGGAGAAGGATAAAACGATCATCAAGCTCCTCAACGAGAGGGCAGAAATATCCATTGAAGTGGGGAAGATAAAGAACCATCGGGGCATGGATATTTACGACCCTTTACAGGAAAACAAAGTTCATAATTATCTATCAGAACTGAATGGCGGGCCGCTTCCCGATGATGCCCTGAAAAATATCTTCAGGGAAATTATATCCGCCTCCCGTGCCATGCAGGCCCCGACGACAGTGGCATACTTCGGGCCTGAGGCGTCATTCACTCACCTGGCCGCTCAGTCACATTTTGGGAAAAGCGTCAACTTTTTCCCTCAATCGACTATTGCTGATGTCTTCGACGAAGTAGAAATGGAGAGGATCGATTACGGCGTCGTGCCCGCGGAAAATTCCTCGGAGGGCTCCGTCAATATTACTATGGACAGGTTAATCTCAACCCCTTTGAATATTCGTGCCGAAATTTTCCTCAGGATTAATCATTTTCTTATCTCTACACGTAAAGAAATGGATGGCATAAAGAGGGTTTACTCTCATCCGCAGGCCCTGGCCCAGTGCCAACACTGGCTGCGTAAAAACCTGCTTCACTGTTCCCTCTGTGAGGTGGAAAGCACCTCGGCAGCCACCCAGAAGGTATTGGAAGACAAAGAGGGTGCCGCTATCGGAAGCAATCTCGCCGCATCCACCTATGGTCTTACGATCATCGCAGAGGGGATTGAAGACAGTTCGTCGAACACAACTCGATTTCTAATAATCGGGAAGGGCAAAAATGAACCATCGGGAAAAGATAAAACCTCTATACTTTTCGGAACACCACATGCGCCGGGCGCCCTGCATGATGCCCTGGAACCTTTTGCCAGGGAACATATCAATCTTGTTAAGATTGAATCCCATCCGGTGAAAGACAAAATGTGGGAGTATCTGTTCTTTGTAGACTTTGACGGGCATCTGGAAGACGACAAGATAAAGAAGTGCCTCAAAGACTTGAAGGGTCTAACATCTTTTGTCAAGATGCTCGGTTCGTATCCACGAGGGGAGGTAACAGCTCAGTTATGATCTGCATTCCAATTATTGCCGCGACCAATGAAGAGGCATTACTGAAGATGAAAAAAAGCGCTCTTCTGGCCGAGGTTATAGAACTGAGAGCTGATTATATCAGGAATATATCGCTCGGTGAACTTGTCGGTGCCAAAGAAGGAAAGCTCCTGATAACCAACAGAAAAATGGACGAGGGGGGACGATTCGAAGGCAGTGAAAGAGAAAGAATCGCCGTGCTGAAAGAAGCCGTTCGGCTGGGGGTCGACTATGTTGACATTGAGCTGAGCACAAAAGAGGCGCTGATTGAAGAATTATTGCTAAAAATACGGGGCAATGATAATCGAACAAAATTGATTATTTCCCATCACGATTTCAATAAAACACCACCGGAAAGCGAATTAAAAAAACTATTCGATGAATGCCTCGGAGCCGGCGCCGATATCGTAAAGATTGTTACTTATGCCAACTCCATGGAAGATAATCTCAGGGTTTTAAATCTTATTCCCTATGCTAAAGGGGGAAATAAGGAGATAATTGCCTTCTGTATGGGTAATGCAGGGCGGATCAGCAGGGCTGCGGCACTTCTTCTCGGCTCTTATCTCAGCTTTGCGTCTCTGGAAAGGGGAGATGAATCAGCCCCGGGTCAAATGACCGCCAGCGAAATGAAAGAGATTTTAAGGATTTTAAGATGAAAATATTTGCCCTTTTCGGAAATCCTACAGGACACAGTCTTTCTCCACTGATGCACAATGCCGCCTATTCAAAAATGGGGATCGATGCCCATTATGTCTCTTTTTGTGTGGATGACATAGAAAGCGCTGTCGGGGGAATCAGGGGATCAAATATCTGCGGGGTCAGTATCACCATCCCGTTTAAATCCACCGTGATGAAATATCTCGATGCAGTAGAGGACAGTGCGCTCAAAATCGGGGCCGTAAATACTATCTTAAACCAGAACGGAAGATTGACGGGCCATAATACCGACTGGATTGGGCTCACTATCGCTCTTAAAGAAAAAATGAAAATTGAGGGAAAAACCTTTGTCATTCTGGGTGCCGGGGGCACTGCACGGTCCGCAGTATACGCGGTACAAAAGGAAGGGGGACTTCCCATCATCCTGTACAGGACAGCAGAAAAGGGTGGGGAGATGGCTGCTGAGTTCGGCTGCAAGTCTTATCATATAGATAATATAGAAAAGATCAGGGCGGACTGCCTGATCAATACCACACCGGTGGGTATGAACCCGGATACCGAAAAATCACTTGTCGGGAGCATTGTATTGACACACTTCGGCCATGTGATGGATGTTATCTATAACCCCCTCAGGACAAAGCTTATGAGGAATGCTGAAAAGGCGGGCTGTACGGTGCTTTCCGGTCTTGATATGTTTGTTCATCAGGGGGCGGAACAGATAAAAATATGGACAGGGATGGAACCTCCGAGGGAGTTGATGAGGCAAATCGTTCTTGAAAGATTAAAATCCCCTCTAACTCCCCTTTGAAAAAGGGAAAAACACATAGTTCCCCCCTTCAGTAAAGGGGGGCAGGGGGGATTTTAAAGGTAAAAATGGAAATTAAACCTGTAAAGAATCTGGAAGCGAAAGTCGTAATCCCCGGCTCAAAGAGCTACACCCAGAGGGCGCTGATCATAGCATCACTCGCCCATGGGAAATCTTTTCTGCGGAACTATCTGATATCCGATGACACGGAATATTTGACCGAAGGCCTCCGTTCTTTAGGCTCAGAAATCCTGAAAACCGGCGAAGATATCATCGTAACCGGAACCGGCGGAAATATAACCAATCCGGGAAGGGAAATTTACCTGGGCAACAACGGTACCGCCACGAGATTTCTCACCAGCATTGTATCCCTGGGAAAAGGAGAGTTTGTCATTAGCGGAGACAGCCGCCTTTGCGAAAGACCGGTTAAACCGCTCCTTGATGCTTTGAGCGGGCTGGGAGTTGATGCGCGCAGCAAAAACAAAAATGGCTGTCCCCCTGTCATCATAAATGCAAACGGGATCAAAGGCGGCAGCGTAACCTTTACCAATGTGGATAGCAGCCAGTATATCTCATCCATCCTGATATGCTCCCCATTTGCAAAAACGGATATAGAAATAAAGCTGAAGGGAAGCAAGGTCTCCCTCCCCTATGTCGATATGACGATTGAGACGATGAAGAAATTCGGTGTGGAGGTTGTCAGGAAAAATGAAGATCACTATATCATAAGAAACAATCAGCAATATATTGCTCAGAGATACATGATAGAGGGAGATGTCTCCAATGCCTCCTATTTCTTTCTGGCTGCCGCCCTGTGCAGGGGAAAGGTAAGGGTCATGAATATCAACCCCCAAACCCTTCAGGGAGATATCGGTCTCCTTGATATCATGGAAACGCTCGGTATTTCCGTAATAAGGGGGGATGACTGGGTAAAAATAATAGGGAAAGAAATGAATAGCGGGGAATATGTCTTCGACATGGGGAACATGCCCGATGTGGTGCCGACGCTTGCAGTGCTGGCAGCGATACGACCCGGACGGACTGTCATAAAAAACGTCGCACATCTCCGTGTAAAGGAGAGCGACCGGATAGCAGCAGTGGTTACCGAATTGGGAAGGACCGGTATCAGGACTGAAGAGACGGATGACGGCCTGATTATTGACGGAGGAATGCCCCATGGTGCTGAGATAGAAACCTACAACGACCACCGGATAGCGATGAGCTTCGCCATGCTCGGCCTCGCTATTCCGGGCATAAAGATTAAAGACAGAGACTGCGTCAACAAATCCTTCCCATGTTTCTGGGATGAACTGGAAAAACTCTAACGGGGAAATAAACAATGTTTAGATAATTAAAAAATTGCCGAAGTTTTGATAGCCCTTCCGGCGATCCATCCCGTTGAGAAGGCAGCCTGCAGATTAAATCCTCCCGTGTCGGCATCAATGTCAATAATTTCACCCGCAAAATATAAACTCTTAACAAGTTTTGATTCCATGGTCTGAGAATTAATCTCTTTTATGCTAATACCGCCGGCCGTGACAATGGCATTATCAAAGGATAGATAACCCGCCACTTCAAGTTGGAACTCTTTCAGCAATATCCTCAGTCTTTTGCGTTCTTCAGAATTAATCTGGTTCAGCGGTTTTTCTTCTGATATCTTCAGTTTTTCGACAAATAAGGGACCCAATTTCCCCGGCAGCAGTTTTTTTAATAAACCTTTAAAACTTTGTTTGCTGTGTTCGTTTATCTCCCTCAATAGTCTCTGATCAACCGCTTTCTGGTCAAGGGCAGGTTTTAAATCTATGGCAATAAATACTTTCTGTTTATCATCAATAAGTCTTACAACAGTTCTGCTCAGGGAAAGAATTATCGGACCGGAAACGCCAAAATCGGTAAACAGCATTTCACCGAACCGCTCATCAAGCTTCTTATTTTGACACCATACGCCCACCTTTACATTTCTCAGGCTCAATCCCTGAAGCTTTTTCGCGGTATCTCCTACTGTTTTAAGAGGCACAAGAGCCGGGGAAAGAGGCGTCACCGTATGTCCCAGCTTCGACGCCAGTTTAAATCCGGCTCCGTTCGAACCTGTCCGGGGATACGATTTTCCTCCGGTCGCAAGTACAATTTTATCTGCCTTGAGTTGAATACGTCGGGTGTTTTTATCAGCCTCACGGCTTTTTATGTTAATTGTAACGGTAAAGGTCTCATCAGGCAGTTTCGTGATTGCGATTACGTCTGAATTGACGGCAATGGGAATATCCAGGGATTTTGCTTTATTAAGTAAAGCTTTTGCAATATCTACCGCACTGTCATTTTGCGGAAAGTAACGCTCTCCCCGTTCAAGTTTAAACCGGACGCCAAGGTTTTCAAAGTATTCAAGAAGGTCGGTATTGAAAAACTCCGCAAAGGCGAACTTTAAGAACCGCCCGTTTTTGCCGAAATGTGAAATGAACTCTTTTAAATCGGCATCGTTTGTAATATTGCATCGTCCCTTTCCCGATATTTTTAGTTTCAGGGCGGGGTTAGGCATTTTTTCAAGAATTACTATCTTTTTAGACGGTTCATAGCTCTCAATAGCGGCTATTAAACCTGCCGGGCCTGCACCGATGACGATGATGTCGTATTTATTTTGAAACATTGTTCCAACGGGATTTACGTTTAAACGATTTCTCGGAACCACGATCTTTCGGGTTTATCTTCTGTTGAGAAAAACCCCCGCCACCGACTTGAGTTAATTGAGAAAATACAACTTCTGCCTGAATTGTCAAGGAAATTAGATCTTAAACGTTTGATAGAAAAACACTTGTAAAACGTTCTATTATTGGGTAATTCCGTATTAGCCCGTTCGGGAAGCGGGCCCTCCATGATCTTCATGTGACATATAAAAGGACTAAATGAATTTTCTGTCAATTTTACTGATTGCTGTCGGGCTGTGCTGGCGAAGCCCCAATAATGCCTGATAAATATGTCAACATTCAATTTTTCCTTCGATTTGCCTTGTCACATGAACACTGTAATATCTCTTACAGATTTTTAATATGTACCCTGTCCTCCGCTTATCCTGCCCCCTTCACAGTGCCCATCCTAATTAAACCTTGACATACTCGTCCATAACGCTTATATTACGGTTACTTTTAAAATCGGTTTTGGTCCATCTCCCCAGAGCCTGTGAGAGGCTTCTGGGGATTTTTTTGGGTATAATAAAAAGGACTCTTTAAAAAAGACGCGTGGGCCGTACCAAAACTAAAACAGGAGGAACATGGCAAAGCGAAATCAAAACACGTTTCAGAAAGGGCAAAAAGAAATTGAGCGCAAGCGAAAAGCGCAGGAAAAAATGGAGAAGCGACAGGGAAAGAAGAATAAATCGGCAGAGTCCGACGAAACCCTGATATCTGATCAAATCTGACAGACATCTATCGATTCAACAAGAATGACCAATCAACCGCCCCGACGGCGGACGGGCCGGGGTTATACCTGACCCACAAATAGAAAAAGAAGGACTTTTAATGAATTTTAAATCGTTTAATCTACATCCCCATATCGAATCCGGTATCAAGGCACTCGGCTATACGGAGCCCACGCCGATTCAAACTCAATGCATTCCATCCATTCTCCGGGAACGGGACGTCATGGGACTGGCCCAGACCGGAACGGGGAAAACCGCCGCGTTCGTGCTTCCCATCCTACAGCGTTTGATGGATGGTCCGCGGAAGCGTATCCGGGCACTCATCATTGCCCCTACACGGGAACTGGCGGAACAGACACACGAGTCGATGTGTCAACTTGGCAGGTGGACGAAACTGAAGAGTATCACAATTTATGGAGGCATAAAAAAAGACTCCCAGATCAGGATGATCCGTCAAGGAGCCGAAATCGTTGTGGCCTGTCCGGGACGTCTGATAGATCTCATGGACCAGGGCATGATTGATTTATCCCATCTGGAAGTGCTCGTCCTGGACGAGGCGGACCGCATGTTTGACATGGGGTTTTTACCGGATATCAGGACGATCATGAAGCGGCTGCCGAAACAGCATCAAACGTTGCTGTTCGCTGCCACCATGCCTGATGACATCCGGGAGCTGGCACAAGATGTCCTGCACAATCCCGTTACTTTCCAGATCGGCGATACTGCTCCCGTATCCACGGTCTCTCATGCCCTCTATCCCGTCGAACAGCACCTCAAAAAAGACCTTTTAATGAAACTTATGGACCGCACGGACACGGAGTCGGTGCTCGTCTTTACTCGCACGAAGATCCGTGCCACTCGCCTCGCAAAGCATATGAAAAAAGCCGGTTTCATTGCGACTTCTCTACAGGGAGACCTGTCACAGTTCAAGCGAACGGCGGCACTCGACGGTTTTCGAAACGGCAAATACCAGATCATGGTAGCCACCGACATTGCCGCCCGCGGAATCGATGTGTCCCGAATCTCCCACGTGATCAATTACGACATGCCTGACACCGTCGATGCTTACACGCACAGAATCGGCCGGACAGGCCGTGCTGCACGGACCGGTGATGCGTTTACCTTTGTGACGAGCGAAGATAGAGCTTTTGTGTGGACCATCGAAAACGTTCTCGGTGAAAAAATCGAAAGACGAACACTGGAAGATTTCGATTACACCATACAGGCACCGTCAGGAAATGGCAGATTCGACCGCCCGCGACAGCCTGTGAGACAACGAAGGGTAATGAAGTCCCCGGTAGAACTTACTCTCGCCGCCTCACCGCTGACACACCCGGCTTCAAACCGCCGGAACGGATCGCGAAGCCTTTCCACTGGAACGCTTTTCTCCAGTTCGTCCCGATCTAAATCGCGAAAGCCCCGCAGCGTACGTTAACCCGGAAGACATGCAAGCAGGTCTGAATGCCGCTTTGGTTTTAATCCTGTATAATAAAAAATGATATAAATAAAACATATAAAGGCAGGAAATAACCTGATATATTGCTAATTATTTAACAAAGGAGATGTTATGAAAATCTACGTAGGCAACTTGTCTTATTCCGTCACAGAAGAGGAGTTACAAAGAGCTTTTGAGGCATTTGGTGAGGTAACGTCTATAAACATCATTATGGACACCTACAGCGGCCGGTCCAAGGGATTCGGATTTGTAGAGATGCCTGGGAAGGAAGAGGCTGAAGCAGCCATCAACGGGATGAACGACAAGGAGATGGCTGGACGGACGTTGAATGTGAATGAGGCTCGCCCTCGTGCCGACAAAGGCCGTGGCGGCGGCGGAAGGCGACCTGGAGGCAGCTCGCGTTATTAGTAATAACGTTAAGATGATAGGGTGTAAAGAGGAAGGATAACGGGACCAATGTTCTCGGGACAGAACTTTAAGGGTCAGGCCCCGCTCTTTTCTCCATCGTCAATTTTCCGATCATAAAACAAAAACCCCGTTTCTTTTTCCGAGAAACGGGGTTTTTACTTAAATCACTCCACGGCTCCCTCCTGTTACCGTGATGGGATGAAACGTACTGCCTTTTAAATTGTTGTCCTACCTTTCTAAAACGTTTGATAGAAAAACACTTGTAAAACGTTCTATTATTGGGTAATTCCGTATTAGCCCGTTTCCGAAGCGGGGACTATAGAAGTTCTACGTGGGAATGAAGTGTAAATCCCCCCCCTTTGTCCCCTCCCACCAGAGACTGTGTCGCAATAGGGTGAAATGTCACTCCGAACGAATGTGAGGAATCTTAACATGTTAAATTTATTAAGCATTAAGATTTCTCGCTTTGCTCGAAATGACAAAAAAAGGAATTACGACACAGTTTCCCAGGGGAGGAAAAATGTGATAGGGGTACTTAAATGAATTTTCTGTCGATTTTACTGATTGCTGTCGGGCTGGGGATGGATGCCTTTGCCGTTGCCATATCTGCAGGGGTTGTCCTTCGGAAAATATCCCTCGCACAGGTCTTCCGCCTCTCCTTCCACTTCGGACTATTCCAGTTTCTGATGTCCATTATCGGGTGGTTTGCCGGCATGACCGTATCCGGACTCATCGCGGACTACGATCACTGGATTGCCTTTGGCCTCCTGGTTCTCATAGGCGGGAAGATGATCCGAGATTCCTTTAAAGAGGAGAGAGAATTTAAAATAGCAGACCCTACCAGGGGGCTTACGCTGATTGTCTTATCGATAGCGACAAGCATCGACGCGCTTGCCGTGGGCTTAAGCCTTGCCTTTTTAAACATAACTATTCTCTATCCGAGTGTTGTGATCGGCATCGTCGCTTCCGCTATGACGGTTACCGGAATGCTCTTCGGGGAAAAGCTGGGGCAGCTCTTAGGCAAAAAAGCTGAAATCTTAGGCGGGCTGATCCTTATCGGCATCGGCATTAAAATTCTTATAGAACATTTTTCCTGCTGAAGTAAAGTGAACAACCTATTGATACTTTTGATGATGTACTGTAAGTTTGGCAAAGCTTAAAAGAAGGAGTACCAAAAGATGAAAGCGATGGTAATCAAGAAAATCTGTCAGGTTGAAGAAAAACCTTTAGAATTGATGGAGCTGCCCGTCCCCGTTCCCGATACCGGACAAATTCTGGTCAGGGTTTCCGCATGCGGGGTTTGTCATACAGAGCTGGATGAGATTGAAGGCAGGGTTCCTCCGTCACGGTTTCCCATGATTTTGGGACATGAAATCGTCGGCAGGGTCGACTCTTCAGGCCCCGGAGCGACCAGATTCAAAAAAGGAGACAGGGTAGGAATCGCCTGGATTAACTGGGCCTGCGGTGAGTGTTCTTTCTGCCTGCAAGGCGAGGAAAATCTGTGTGATAAAGCAAAGTGGACGGGGAAAGACGCTGAGGGGGGTTATGCCGAATATACCGTCGTCCCCGAGGACTTCGCCTACCCTATTCCGGAAAGATTTTCCGATTTACAGGCGGCACCTCTTCTGTGTGCCGGGGTAATCGGCTACCGGGCATTGAGACTCACGGGAATGGAAGACGGCAAGACTCTTGGCCTCTATGGTTTCGGGGCCTCCGCCCATATTGTTGTTCAGGTCGCCAAATACAAATATCCCAACTGCAAGGTCTTCGTTTTTACACGCGGGAAAGACCATAGAGATTTGGCCCTGAAGCTGGGGGCAGACTGGGTCGGGGCGACGGAGGATACCCCCCTGGAAAAGCTTGACCGTGCCATCGATTTTACTCCGATGGGTGTGCCGGTGCGCGAGGCATTACGGAACCTTCAAAAAGGCGGAAGAGTGGTGATAAACGCTATCCGCAAGAGGACACCCATTCCCGAATTGGATTACGCTGAACATCTCTGGCATGAGAAGGAATTAAAAAGTGTTGCCAATGTGACAAGAAGAGATGCCGAGGAATTTCTGCTGCTGGCCGCCGAAATTCCTGTTGTGCCCGAAATCGAGGAATTCAGGCTGGAAGAGGCAAATAAAGTCTTGCTTCTGCTCAAAGAAGGAAAGATTCGCGGTGCCGGAGTCCTCAATATGATATAGCGAAAGCGAAGGATGATATAATAAATAGCATGAAGCACGTATGCTCTTTTTAGGCTGGAGGTAGCCTGCAATTATGAAATGGAAAGGTAAACGTATCGGTCTTGCCCTGGGAGGCGGAGGTGCCCGGGGACTCGCTCATATAGGGGTATTGAGGGTATTTGAGCAGGAGTCGATTCCAATTGATATTCTGGCAGGAACCAGTATCGGCGCCCTGGTAGGTGCAGCCTATGCCAGCGGCACCGGGGCTGATCAGCTGGAAAAAAAGATGGATGAGTATCTAAAAAGCCCTACGTTTCAATCCTCAGCCATCAAGGCCTTGTCTGAAAAGGAGACACATGAACTGGATGATACGGGTCTGACACACAAAATTCAGAGTTTCTTTAAAAATCGATTCCTGCTGGCCCACGCAATGTTCAGACCGGGCATCCTCTCCCAGGAAGATTTTCACTCCATTATCAATTACTTTATCCCTGATATCACGGTCGAGAAAACTCGAATCCCTTTCCGTTCCGTTGCCACAGACCTGGTAAGCGGCGAGCAGATTATCTTTTCCGAAGGCTCCCTGCGTGAAGCCGTAATGGCGAGCTGTGCCGTACCGGGGGCGATAGAACCGCTCAAAGAAGGAGAAAGGCTTCTGTCAGACGGGGGCATTGTCTGCCTCGTTCCCAGCACCGTGCTCAGGAAGGAAGGTGCCGACATAGTAATCGCCGTGGCGGTTGATAAGGATATTTGTTCTGAAGAGGAATTCCGGACTGCAAAGGACGTCTTTTACAGGGCCACCGAAATCAGGTCACACTACCTGGAAAATTACGAACTGATGGACGCAGATGTTATCATCCGTCCCGATGTCGGGAACTTGCACT
>Ga0268277_1001378_pt1 | contig 16700 bp, 11 predicted proteins | sample saktaG_5_FD_190132 | JGI IMG/M metagenome (GOLD analysis project Ga0268277, IMG submission 190132) | Saline water microbial communities from Sakinaw Lake, British Columbia, Canada - sak_2010_1_5_50m | ecosystem: Environmental > Aquatic > Non-marine Saline and Alkaline > Saline ...
TGAATTGAACAGGTCGCGACTCGTTATTGACAATCCTTGCCAGCCTGTCGAGATTACTGAAAAGCAAATGTGCTCGCTTATAGGTGGCAAAACGACGGGCAAACCCAATGGTCATGGCATTTTTCGGTAATGCCTCCCTGATCTTGAACATGACTTTCGGATTCTCTTTCCGACGGGTCATGTCATCGTAGACGCGTTTCAGGAGGTATTCCGAAAGCTGGTTTTTCTGTTTCAGTTTGGTATTCCATATGGTTTCATCGTCCACTGAATGAATCTTCTTCCAGAAATCGGGATTTGATTGATCTTCCAGAAAATCCTCACCAAACACTTTCAGGTAAAGCTGCTGCCACGACTTGGCTGTCCAGGTTGGATAGTGAACCCCGTTGGTGACATAGCCAATATGAAGTTCATCGGGGTAGTATCCGGCATATAATTTAGTAAACATCTCGCGCGAGACACGGCCGTGGATCTTGCTAACACCATTAATCTCCTGGGAGAAGTTAGCGGCCAGCACACTCATCGAAAATTTCTCCAGGGGATCATTCTCCACCATCCTGCCAAGATTCATAAACTGATCCCATTTGATGTTAAGAAGGTCAGAAAAGTGAGCGAGGTATCTCCTCAGCAGATCTTCAGGGAAGGTGTCATGTCCTGCCGGCACTGGAGTATGTGTTGTAAACAGCGTGGCAGAGCGCACGACTTCCATCGCCTGAGAGAATGTAAGCCGCTCGTTCTGAATGAATTTCCTCATACGTTCCAGACCAATAAATGCAGAATGTCCTTCATTGCTGTGAAAGAGATCCGGTTTCATCCCAAGTGTATCCAATGTTCTGATCCCTCCAATCCCAAGCAGGATCTCCTGACGGAGACGATACTCCTGGTCGCCACCATAAAGCTGGTGAGTGATCGTGCGATCCAACTCCTGGTTCTCTTCGATATCGGTATCCAGAAGATAGAGCGGGATACGCCCCACATCAACGCGCCAGATCTTCGCATATAGGGTCCGGCCCGGGAGAACCAAAGAGACTTTAATCCAGTTCCCATTTTCGTCCCGGATGGGGTTTAGAGGCAGGTGGGTAAACTTCTGCGGGAATGAAGTTGCGATCTGATCCCCATGCAGAGAGAGGCTTTGGTTGAAATAGCCATAGCGGTATAATAAACCAATCCCAACCATATTGACATTCGAGTCGCTGGCCTCTTTCAGGTAATCTCCTGCAAGCATCCCCAACCCTCCTGAGAAAATTTTAATTGTATCATGCAAGCCATATTCCATACTGAAATAGGCGATCATCTCTTTGGGCTTCTCCTCTCCTTTTGCCAGGTAAGAATCAAACCTGGCAAGGACCTTTCGTAGCCGGGCAACAAACTTCTCATTGGCGCTTAGCTCCTGAAGTTCCTCGTAAGTAAGTGATTCAAGAAGTGCAACCGGGTTAAATTTTAACTCATACCACCTGTCGTGATTGATCTGTTCAAACAACTCACTTCCTTCATAATTCCACGACCACCACAGATTCCTGGCCAACCGTTCCAATCCATTTAAATTCTCGGGAATCAGTTGCTTAACAAGTACTTTCTTCCATTCAGGCTTGATATCATCAATGGTTTTGATAGTAGGAGCCTTAGCCTGTGGCTGTTTACTCCTGAATTTGTCGACCCTTCCTGCTGTTTTATCAATCGCCTTAGAGAAAGCATATTTATAATGGATAATCAGGTTTTTCCAGAGTGCCGACCTGGATATTTCATATGCTTTAATCCTGATCTTGATTATCTCCTTCTCGGTTTTATTCGAACAAAGGATGACATTTCTCACCATCTCATCAACCACCTGACTGGCATTATCATCGGTACGTTCCACCACAGAGATACAATCCTTTATTGTGGGGAACAGATCCTTGATCCACTGTCCGAAACCTGCCAGCGTTGTAGTAATTGTCGGGATATGAAACGCGAGGCTTTCCAGTGGAGTATAGCCCCAGGGTTCATAGTAAGAAGGAAAGATGGATCCATCAAATCCGATCAGCAAATCATAATAATCGAGATTAAAAACGCCATCCTGGCCGTTCAAATAGGCAGGAACAAAAATGATCTTAACCTTATCTTCAAGTCTGTTTAGAAGATTGTTCTCACGGATACTCCGGAGAACCATATCGTTTTCAGGTTCATGAAGCCCGTGTGTCAGATATTCCTCCTGAAGCGGGTGTGTAAAGTCATGTTTCCCGATCCTTGCAAGCAGATCTTGCCTGGGGCCCGATTGATAAGCCGGAACCGTAATAAATGCAACGATTGGAGCTCCAAGTTTCTCATGGGTGTTTAATTTCCCCATGGTATCAATAAATAAGTCGATCCCTTTATTATGAAATTCGTACCTCCCGCTGGTAATGATCAGAATACTATCTCTGGAAAGCTCCTGGTTAAACAACCCTTCGGCTACTTCAAACAATTTCTCCCTGGCAATATCCCGCTTAGCATAATAGGACTCCCTGGCAGGAACAAAGGAATCTTCAAAGCCGTTAGGTGTGATCGCATCAACCCCTTTCCCAAGGAATTGAATACATTCATTGTCGGTAATGCTGCTAACAGTAGTAAAGCAATCCGATTCGATAGCGGCAAGCTTCTCAAGGGAGTATTTGGATACAACACCAAACCTATGAGCGATCACATCACCATCAAAGGAAGAGAGATCTTTGTAAAGGGGAAGACCGTTCCCGGCAATACACCGACCAATTACCGTTGCATGCGTAGTAAACACTGTTCCTATCTGTGGAACCTGTTCTTTGAGGTAAAGAATTCCAGTCCCGGTCATCCATTCGTGGAACTGAGCAACAATTTTATCTTGATGAGAGAGGTTATAGTTGTAAAAACTCTCAATAATCTTACCAGCAGCATATCCAAAAAGGGCAGGTTCCAGGTAATCCCAGCCTCCGGAGAGTGAGTCCAGTTTGTAGCTTTCCCAGAATTTGGAGAGAATGGTGTCTTTCTCGGTGAAAAAGTTCGTAAAATCAACCAGCACGGCTATCGGCCGGCCACTAATATTCCATCTGCCAACCTTAATACGGAGTCCTTCACTTTCAGCCTGCTGACGCCATGATTTGTAGAGAAACTTATCCTCCTGAAACAATGGGTTTTCATGGGTCTCTTTCCATACATCCGGCCCAATCAGTATATAATTATCCTTCAGTTCATTAACTAGTGTCAAGGCCTTGGTGGAGATAACCGTATAGATACCTCCTATTTTATTGCATACCTCCCAGCTTGTCTCAAACAGGTAGTCGGGATTGACAACACGTTGTTCTTTCGTTACCATAATTTACTCCCCATTATTTTTTTGCCTTGATCCCTGGTTTTTTCAACGATTCTTTTTTCAATGGCGGTTCTGGTTCAGAAGGACTCTTTTTTGCGGTCACCTTCTTCGCTTTAGCAGATGTAGCCTTTTTCACAGCCGGTTTTTTCGCTTTAGGAGATGCGACTTTTTTTGTTAAAGTAGCAGGCTTAGTCGTTTTTTCTGCTGGTTTTTTCCGTGTTTCCTGTGATGGGGTTTCAGTGTGAATTACTGTGCCTGGCTGTCCCTCCTCTTCAACACGAATGATGAAATCGGAGAGCACATTCATGTAGTTAATGAAAGCCTCGTAAGGAGATGGATATGGGTTGAAATATTTATGAACTTCACCGTCAGAGAACCATTTGGTACACATGTAATAAAAATGATCGCTGGTTTGGAGACGTTCCCAGTCACGGAAAACATCAGGTTGATTGCAATTCATCACATCTTTCTCAATATCATACAGTTTCCTGAATGCTTCATCCTGGAGTTCATTTCCCAACCATGCAGTAAGATCCTTCTCCTCATCAGCCCATGAAATGGGGTAGAGAACGGTTATAGGGGCAACAGGTTGGAGTTGTTCACTCACTTCACCCGGTGTAGAAAAGCGATAAGGAGAATGAGCAAGGACCGTCTTGGGCAGGTTATAGAAAAATTCAAAGATCCCGGTTTCTTTCCACTGTTGCTCTCCCAATGTCTCATAATTCAGAAAGAGGTTAATCACCTCCTCATTCTTAGGAATCTTGTTCATCCAGCCTACAAACTTCTCTGTGGTGACAGGCCATTCAGACCAGGTCCGGTTGGAGAACCTGAAGATGATGTCATCGCTCAATCTGAAGTTACGAAGCAATAGTTTCAATTTCGGGTTAACCGCACTATAATACATAAAGTTAGGGCTTTTCCATCCGAGAATATGCTTCGCTCCCTCCGTCAGGAGAGTAGTGAAGCCCATGTCGGCCACGGTAAGACCTATATCGTCGTTGAATATTAGCTCTGTATTCCTGAATGTAGTTGGGTTCTGATTAAACAGATCATGGATGCGGTTACGATGTTTGGTTACCTGGCGCACAAACTCTTCTTTGTTCCCCAATGAAGCCAGGGAGTGGGAATATGTTTCGCCGGTAAACTCAACACAACCTGTTGCTGCCAGCGCCTGAAATCCATGAATCACTTCAGGTGCGTGTTGCAGAAGCTGTTCCAGCGCAGGGCCTGAGATACTGAAGGTTACTTTGAACGCTGCACCAAATTCTCTAATCAGGTCAAGCATCATTTTATTTGCCGGAAGGTAGGACCGTTCAGCTACCCTCCGAATGATGTGCCGGTTCTGGTAATCATCATAATACTGGTGATCCTGACCAATATTGAAAAATCGATAGGTACGTAACCTATAAGGCTGATGAACCTGAAAACAAAGATTGATGAATTTCATAATACCGTTTTATATACTTCAACAATGTTGAATGCCGCATTTTCCCATTTCAGGTTATCAACCTCCTCTTTTCCGTACCTGGCGAACATTTTCTGTAATCCCTGGTAATGCAGGATCCCATAAATGGCATCCGCCATGGCATCAATATCCCAGAAATCGACTTTGATTGCGTGCTGCAACACTTCGGAAACACCTGATTGCTTCGAGATTACCACAGGAACATTGGAGCGCATAGCTTCCAGAGGTGAGATTCCAAAAGGTTCAGAAACAGAAGGCATCACATACACATCGCTCATGGCAAACATCGTTTCCACTTCAGATCCTGCCAGGAATCCTGTGAAGTGAAACCGTGTTCCCATTTTTAATTTCGCTATCCGGCGAACCATGCGATTTAACAGGTCTCCTGATCCAGCCATGACAAATCGTACGTTCTTGTCTCTTTTCAGTACTTTATGAGCTGCTTCTACAAAATAATCAGGGCCTTTCTGATAGGTAACCCGTCCAAGGAAGGTGACAACTTTCTCTTTTACATGTCTTTGAACGCCCGTTAATTCGGGGCGATCAGAGGGTTCCACTGCATTGTGGACAGTAAAGACTTTGGCGGGATCAATCCCATATTTTTCAATGACGATCTGCCGTGTCAGATTGCTAACTGTAATAATCCGGTCGGCCTCCTCCATCCCCTTTTTCTCAATCTCATAAACCGAGGGATTAACATTCTCTCCTGATCTGTCAAATTCCGTAGCATGCACGTGGATTACCAGTGGTTTGCCACTGATGTGTTTTGCTGCAATTCCTGCAGGATACGTTAACCAATCGTGGGCATGAATAATATCAAAGCTGTGCTGACTTGCGATGGAAGAGGCAATTAATGCATAACGGGAGACCTCTTGCATCAGGTTTTTGCCATATTTCCCCGAGAAAGTAAATTGCCTTGAGAATACCGATTTATTTTGCTCCAGTTGATGACGTTCATCCATATCAATCAACTCCTCAAACTCCTCCTCTCCCACGTATGGTATCAGGTTTGATCCAATCTCCATGTATTTGATCTTGTTCCAGAACTCCTGGTGTTCACTCTCCATAAAGTCCATGGTAACATCGCTGGCGTTTATTAGCCTGAAGCCCTTATGTGTTTCATCTCCATAAGCTTTCGGCACCACAAAGATAACCTCGGTACCCAATATTACGAGTCCTTTGGTTAACCCGAAACAAGCGGTTCCCAACCCTCCTGTGATATGGGGAGGAAACTCCCAGCCGAACATTAAAACACGCATATTCAATTAAGAATTAAGAATGAGGAATTACGAATTAGTATAATTTTCATGTTTCTTTTCTTGTGCCTGTGCCCTAATCATTTTCACTTTCATATTTTTGAATCAGCTGATACACCCTCAGGATTTCTGCTACCGACCAGGCTTGCGAGATTGCACCCTTGGGGGTATGTGGGGGGTCCCCATCATAGATTTCTGAGATTGTCCCAACGCCGCACTCCGTCACTGTTTGGCTAAACTCTTCATAGTATCCTTTGATAAATGTAAGCCCACTTTTTCCATGAATTCTAAGATAGCCTTCCGCAAAATGACCGAATAACCACGGCCAGACAGTTCCCTGGTGGTAGGCCAGATCGCGTTGCTCCTGATTACCAAAGTAGGTTCCCTTATAGGCCGCACTTACCGGAGTAAGGGTTCTCAATCCTCTGGTTGTCAACAACTCCTGTTTAATCTTACTAAGCACCTGTTTCCGTATCTCTTCACTTACCGGGCTATATTGAAGGGATGTGGCAAATACCATATTTGGACGAACTGACCAGTCATTGTAATCCCCGTCGACATAATCAGCCAGGTAACCTTTCTCCTCATTCCAGAATGTTTGCAGGAAAGCCTCTGGAATCTTATCTGCAATCTCAGCCCACCTGGCAATAAATTGGGTGTCTCCAGCTTTTTCGGCAAGTTCTAAACTGAAACGAATGGCATTGTACCACAACGCATTGACTTCAACAACCAGTCCAATCCTGGGGGTAACCGGCTTCCCGTATACGATAGCATCCATCCAGGTGAGCGCCTTGCCTGGGACTCCCGCGTAAATCAATCCATTGGGCTCCATATGGATATTGAATGCTGTCCCTTCATGGTATCCATCCAGTATTTGCTTCATGCTGCGGTTGTACTCTTTCCACACTTCCTTGTACTGACCTGTTTTCATAGCATATTGCTGAAGCGTCCAGAAAAACCATAACGGAGTATCCACGCTGTTGTACTCTGATTGACTACCCGACCCATTATTGGGAAAGAGCGGCCCGTCAAGATCTTTCAACATGGTGTCAATAACCGCTTTGCATGTTTTTACATCCCCATTGGTAAGAGTGAGGCCCGGCAATGAAACAAACGTATCGCGTCCCCATCGTCCGAACCACGGAAAACCGGCAATGACGTCGGTTTTTGATCCGCGTTTTACGATAAACTGTTGTGCTGCATTGATCAGGCAGTTTTCAAAGCTATCCCTGGGAATCCTCCCTTTAAGTTCTGCATTATAAAGCCGCTTGATACGGGCAGACGCAATTGCTGAAATGCCGGCGGAAAAACAGACAGATTCGCCTAATTTTATATCAAATTCAAAAAATCCGGGAACTAGAAGATCTTCCAGATATTCATAGCCCCGGTCCATCTCCTCCTGATATTCAATATTATAATACCAATCAGGGGCATGTGTGTATTCATTTTGCTTGGAGATTTGCATGAAAAGATCCGTATATCCGTGATAAAGTTTCATCCGGATACCACCATCGACCTTTTCATATTTTTTATCGGCGTAAATATTCTCTTTACTAAGGTTGTGTGCATTACGGAAAGCCAGAAATGGTCTGAGTCTTATCCTGGTCAGGGAGTTTGCCGCCTCAAGCGTATAGCGCATGATGATCCGGTCTTCACTCGAGGAGAATATCATCTCTTTGGAGAGGATAACCCCTCCTACCCGGTATAATAGCCGGGGTACTTCCAGGGCAGAGAAGTCCCGGATATATTTATGGCCTTTGGGATTGTATGTCCCCCCTTTATACTTGTGAATGCCAAGATTGAACTCAGCATCCTGTTGAATGATCGTTTCGTCAAGGGAAGAGAGTAAGACATGGTTTTCATGATCAATGCCTGGTTGGGGTGTAACCAGCATGCCATGGTACTTTCGTGTATTACAGTTTATAATTGTTGAACTGGCATAAGATCCTCCCCGATTCGAACGGATCATCTCCCGGCGAAGTGAATATTCGAGGTTTACCAGTTGATTTTTATCGAAATTGATATAACTCATAATATATGGTACATGAAAGGAAATGCAAATTTACAATAATAGCAGCATTTTACGTTCTAATTATTGTCACTGAATATAACTACTTTTGCGGCATGATATTGATTCGGAAACATTTGCTCTTCATCCTGCTTGCTGGAACGATGTCGATCTTCTTCTCTTGCAAGAAGAAGGATAAGATCGATAACGACTCCTCTTTGAAGCTCTCTTTCTCTACAGATACTATCTTTTTTGACACCGTATTTTCGACCATTGGCTCTATAACGCAGAGGCTGGTTGTTTACAATGACAATGACGGCATGCTCAGCGTTACACAGATCAGGCTGGCTGGCGGAGATGCATCCAACTACAGGATTAATATTGACGGGGATCCATCGCTTGCTGTCAACGATGTTGAGATACCAGGCCATGACAGCATTTTTATCTTTGTCCGCGTTACCATTGATCCCAATAATCAGAACACGCCTTTTGTCGTTGCCGATTCAATTCTTTTCTCAGTGAACGGGAATCTCCAGGATATCGACCTCGTCTCATGGGGCCAAAACGCGAGGTTCTTCAAACAGGCCACCCTGCGGGGTAATATTGTTTGGGACAGTCTTCTTCCCTATGTCATCTTTGGTTCCATTCGCATCGACACCTCCTCATCCCTTCTGATAATGCCTGGGTGTAAACTTTTCTTCCACAAAAGCGCATATCTGGCTGTCTCCTATGACGCTTCCCTACAAGTTTATGGTAACCTGGAACATCCTGTCCGGTTTCAAGGCGACAGGCTGGATCCATTTTACAGGGATCTTCCGGGACAATGGACAGGGATTCTGATGGAGAGTGGTTCGAAGGAACATGTGATCAATTATGGTATCATCAAGAATGGGGTGTTCGGTATCCTGATTGATGAACCTCGTAACCAAATGAATCCGATGCTGATTCTTGATAACACCATCATACAGAATACCACTGCTGATGGAATCTTCGCCTATGCCACATCCATCACATCAACAAACTGTGTACTGGCCAATTGCGGAGGATCAGCTTTGTGGGTTGAGAATGGTGGAAGCTATGATTTCAGGCAACTTACCATTGGAAATTACTGGGGAAGTTCCGTCAGGTTTGCCCCATCTCTATATATCAGAAACCACTCGTTTGACACAACAGGCGGACAATCTCCCGGACCATTAACCAACACGTTTTTCGGAAATACGATTATCTATGGATCCGATGTAAATGAGATTCAGTTTGATGAGATGGAGGGAGTTCCGTTTGAGATTGTCTTTGACCACTGCCTGCTGCGTACACAATCTCCAATAACTGATCCTCAGCGCTTCATCAGCTGCTTTGCAAACGAAGATCCACTTTTCGTAGATACTCAACTATTTGATTTAAGGATTGACTCCCTCTCCCCTGCTATTGGGAAGGGTGTGCAAATGGGAGTGCCTTTTGATATTGAAGGTGTGGACAGAGGGACAGCGCCCGATCTAGGGGCGTATCAATGGGTTCCTGTCAGGTAGATTTCCGTTATTCTTTTTTCAGCGCTTTCAACAATGTAGCGCCGATGTCGGCTGGAGAATCGACAACAAAGACTCCGCATTCATTTAAGATCTCCTTTTTGGCTTGAGCAGTATCGGCTTTCCCTCCAACAATAGCTCCTGCATGGCCCATTGTCCGGCCTTTCGGAGCGGTGGCCCCGGCGATGAAGCTGACCACCGGTTTGGTACTATGCTCTTTGATCCAGTAGGCTGCATCGGTCTCCATATTACCACCGATCTCTCCTATCATCACGATTGCTTCTGTCCCTGGGTCATTCATGAAAAGTTTCACTGCATCGCAAATCGTAGTTCCCGGAATTGGGTCACCTCCGATACCGATCACTGTGGATTGTCCCAGTCCCGCTTTGGTCACCTGGTCTACTGCTTCGTAGGCAAGGGTTCCACTCCTGGAGACAACTCCAACGGTTCCCGGCTTATGTATAAACCCTGGCATGATGCCAATTTTCGTATCCGGTGGAGTGATAATGCCTGGGCAATTGGGTCCAATCAAATGGATTCCCTTTTTGGTTATATAGTCCTTTACCGGGATCATATCCAGCACCGGGATTCCTTCGGTAATACATACAATCACGTTGATCCCTGCTTCGGCAGCTTCAGCGATGGCATCAGCAGCAAATGGGGGCGGCACAAAAATGACCGAAACATCTGCACCTGTTGCCTTTACAGCTTCGGCAACGGTGTTGAAGACAGGTCTGTCGAGGTGCATCAGTCCACCTTTTCCGGGTGTCACACCTCCTACGATATTAGTTCCATATTCAATCATCTGTGCGGCATGGAAGGAGCCTTCACTGCCAGTGAAACCCTGGACGATAACGCGGGAATCTTTGTTAACTAAAACACTCATGTTAAATTACGAATTACGAATGAAGAATTACGAATGAAAGTTAGAAGTTAGAAGTTAGAAGTTCTTCTTCTGGCATCAAAGATATGGGATTCTAAAGAAATAGGAAAGAATTTTCTTCTTTCCCGATTGTAATCCACCATGATGATATTCTATCCTTATTGCATGAGCTGCAATGAAGGTTTGCATTCTCTGATGAATGAGCCGCCATGGGCATATTCCATTTTAAACCGCCATTCATGGCGGCTCAAGATTGCGATATGGGAATTGCTTCCCCATTCATGGCGGCTCAGGAAAACAATCAGGGAAGAATCAATGCCACTTATTGCAGACCTATCAATATTTCGTAAATCGTAATTCTTAATTCGTAATTTTGCCCTATGTCCCTATACGATATCACCAACACCATCTGCGCACTCTCTACCGCACCGGGAACAGGAGCCATTGCGGTGATTAGGTTATCCGGGCATGAGGCTTATTCTATTTGCAGTAAGCTTTTTCAGGCTTCAAGCCCTGTTTTCTCCTGGACTGATGCCCTTCCCTACTCGATCCATCATGGGTTTGCCATTTGTGACGAACAGGTAATCGACGAAGTACTTATCAGCCTTTTCAAGGCTCCCCACTCCTATACCGGAGAAGATGTTATTGAAATATCCTGTCACGGCTCTGAGTTTATCCAGCAACAGATCCTGGATGTGCTGATTCAAACCGGATGCCGTTTGGCCAAACCCGGAGAATTTACACTTCGCGCTTTTCTGAATGGCAAGTTTGACCTCTCCCAGGCTGAAGCCGTTGGCGACCTTATCTCATCCTCATCCCAATCGGCCCACGATCTGGCCCTGGCCCAGATGCGCGGTGGATTCTCAAAAAAGATCAGGGAGTTGCGTCAGAAACTCGTGGATTTCACATCCCTGATCGAGCTGGAGCTGGACTTCAGTGAAGAGGAGGTGAAATTTGCATCCCGATCCGGACTTATCCGGTTATTGGATGAACTGAAGACCGAACTTACAACACTGGTTCAGTCTTTCTCTGTCGGAAATGTGATCAAAAAAGGGATTCCGGTCGCCATCATCGGCAAGCCAAATGTAGGAAAATCAACCCTGCTGAACACCTTGCTGAATGAAGAGAAGGCAATCGTCTCAGAAATTCCCGGAACAACCAGGGATGCCATTGAGGATACGATTGTTCTGGAGGGTTTTAGTTTTCGGTTCATTGATACAGCCGGGCTTAGGGCTTCCGAAGATCAGATCGAATCGATGGGAATCGACCGCACTTGGACAAAGATTGAAGAGGCTTCTGTCATCCTGTACCTGTTTGATGCTACAAGGGATTCTTACAAAGATGTTGTCGATGCTCTGGCTGAATTCGGGAATATCCTTGAAGACCCAAAAAAACGTCTGATTCTGATAGGCAATAAGATGGATTTGCTTGCCGAGCTGCCTCAGGGATTCCAGAAGTTTGTTGAACATGAAACGATATTTGTCTCGGCCAAACGCAAAGAGAACATCCACATGATTTCCGAGAGTCTCCGCCACACTGTAAAAGAGCATGATATCTCTGACGGGGCTATTGTTTCGAATACCCGGCACCTGGAAGCCCTTCAACGGGCTCTGGAAGCCATAAAAAATGTCGATGAAGGGCTTCGGAGCGGAATACCTGCCGACCTGACGACTATCGATCTCAGGCAAGCGCTCCACCATCTTGGTGAAATAACGGGTGAGATCACAACCGATGAGATCCTGGACAATATTTTTGGAAGGTTCTGCATCGGAAAGTAACCGGCACATAGTAACCAAATAACATATTTTAATGATTGTCACAGAAGCCCAGTAAAATGGGCTTTTTTATTGTTAATAACTATTTTTTGTTAATTGGTTATTGCGTGATATTATGCATACATTTGTACCCTATTTGTACCTCGTCCCGATTTGATAAGATAAAATGTAATTCATGTAAGTTTGGCTTGCAACATATTGCAACATTATGCAACATAATGAAACATACTGCACCGTAAAACAAGGTTTATGAGTTCCAATATTCAGGTACAACGGATATGCCAGCACTGTGGCAAAGAGTTCACGGCAAGAACGACTGTTACTCAATATTGTAGTGATGCCTGCGCAAAGCGAGCGTATAAGGCCAAGAAACGGCTTGAAAGGGTGGAAGGAAGCAACAAGGAAACCCAGAGGGTCAGGAATAAACCAATGGAAGACCTGAAAGCGAAAGATTTTTTAACCATTAGCGAGACATGCGAACTCCTATCCCTGAGCCGCTGGACCATATGGCGTGCTATTAAGAATGAGGAATTGAAAGCAGCTAAGATCGGAAGAAGGACCCTGATCAGGCGTTCTGATCTGGATATTCTGTTTGAACCGGATACTGAAAACACCCTGGATAATAAAACAGGGCAACGCAACCTAAACCAACGAGGAAAAACAGAGAGTGGCAGTTTTGATATTGTGGATAGTTATACCCTGACTGAAGTTCAGGAAAAGTACCGTATATCAGAATCAGCATTGCAAAACCTGATCAGACGAAATAATATCCCGAAAATCAAAAAGGGATGGTACGCCTACGTGCCCAAAAATATCATCGATAACCTACTGACTTAAGATACACAGTGGCCATCAGAGTAAAATTACGATCCAAACCTATTACCGGTAACAGGCTCGGCCTTTACCTGGATTTCTATCCGCCTATCCCCCACCCCGAAACGGATTTACCCACCCGCCGGGAATTCCTGAATATGTTTCTTTACGATGAGCTTGAATTAGAGGAGATAAAGTATCTTGATAAAAACGGAAAGGAACAGAAAAGATATGACAAGGTACTTGGAAGGAATGGATCCCCGAAGAAAAAAAGATTGAACCCGCTGGAAAAACAGCATAACGAGCAGACATTAAAACTGGCTGAACAGATCAAGGTCAAGCGGGAAAACCAGTTGAATAAGCCAGAAATCTATACCGGCTATGAAAAAAATCAATTGATGATCAAAGAAAAGGAAAACGCTTCTTTTCTTGATTACTTTAATTATCTGAAAAATAAGCGGAAATCATCAAACCATGATAACTGGGTCTCTGCCTACCATTACCTGGAGAAGTTCACCGGCGGAAAATTGAAGTTTGTGGATCTGGATGAAAAGTTTTGCAATGATTTCAGGGACTACATATGCACTACACCAAGCAACCGCAGTTCCAAAACTTCACTTTCCCAAAATTCAGCCGCTTCCTATTTCAATAAATTCAAAGCAGCCCTGAAGCAGGCTTATAAGGATGGCTACCTGCAGATTGATTTGTATGTCAAGGTCGATAGGTTACAAGAGACTGAGACCCAACGGAATTTCCTGACCCTCGATGAACTGAACAACCTGGTCAAAACCGAATGTCAGGATCCTGTTCTGAAAAATGCGGCCTTGTTCTCTGCCCTCACCGGGCTCCGGTTCAGCGATATTGAAAAACTTCAGTGGGTGGATGTAGAGTATATCTCCGACAACGGATTCTATATACGCTTTATTCAGCAGAAAACAAAGGGAGTCGAAATGTTGCCCATTTCAGACCAGGCTTACAGTCTGATGGGAGGTCGAAGGCAACCGAAAGACAAGGTCTTCAAAGGACTGACCTATTCTGCCTATTCCAATAAACATCTCGCAAAATGGATCGGACTGGCCGGGATCACAAAAAGTATAACCTTTCATTGTTTCCGTCATACATTCGCCACATTGCAGCTAAGCAAGGGGACTGACATCTATACCGTTTCAAAGCTGCTGGGTCACCGAAGCCTGAAGACAACGCAGATTTATGCAAAAATTATCGATCAGGCCAAACGGGATGCTTCCAACCGAATAAAGTTGAATTTCTAACTTCACAATTACAACTTGATAATACTATGAAGACTGAGGTGCTGGATAAATGTCTGGAACTTTTCCGGTGGATACAAGATTCAGATGATGATCAAATTAGCTTTCTTGCTGATTTAAATGTGGAATTTAAGGATTCATTGATTGAACCTTTCCGCAGGGAGCTCGGAATTAACCTATTAGCAAAGGCCACTGACCCTGAAAAACAGGATTTAATCATTTTCTATATAGAGGAACTGGACCGCACCATTCTGTTTAATAGAGATTATAAGGAGATCCGGCCAGTGGATATCGAATCCGATGGGTTTTACTACCCTATTTTTTACGAAGACCAGTACGAGACTGATCCCAATGGGATTGCAGAAGTTAGAGCACATTTCCTATTCTCAAGTTTGTTTGCAGTGATACAGGATTATTGCAATATCTATCATATTCCCTTCCTGGACCTATGCAGGGATCGGCATTTCATCCTTGAAACGATCAACCTTCAGCCAACCCGAGACTTTGAAGAATTGACCTCATGTAATAAAGTTCTTGATGAAATGACAATGGAAGAAAAGCTGGGTAAGCGCTCATCTGAAATCGGTAGACCCGTTTTTGCTCAGGAATATCTTCACGAGGTTTATGAGATCATAAGAGATTTCTTCTCACCGGAGGACCAGGCAAGCCTGCTTTTCATGCTCGAAAACAGCAGCGATGTTGAAAAACTGCTTGTATTTCTTGATACAGGGAACCGCCTCGCAGATGCCTTTAAACAGTTGTATGATGCAAATATTATCCTGGGATGCCAGAAGAAAGAGCTCGAGAGTTGGATTTGTAGGAATTTTGCCTATGTGTATCAGAAAAATGTCAGACTGTTCATTCCAAAGTACCTCAATGAGATTATTTCAACGACCAAGGATAAATGCAAAAGACCATTCCTTGATGTCAGGTTTGATAAAACCCTGAACAAAAATATCCTGATCAAATTGTAAAATCTTAACAGGGTTTTGGCAGGGTTGGCCCCAACCATATTGTAACCCTGCAGAGTGACATTATACCATTGCAGCAAGTTTCACAAATAAAACTTGCCAACAATGGAAATCACATTTGAAAAATTACCTCAGGCCGTTACCCAGTTATTCAATAAGCTGGAAAACATCGAGCGGCTTTTACTTTCTCAGAATAATACTCCCCCTGAAGAGGACAAACTCCTGACCATCCGGGAGGCAGCCGAAATCCTTCATCTTTCAGTTCCCACGGTCTATGGTCTGGTGCAACGTGCTGAAGTTCCCGTATGCAAACGGGGGAAACGACTCTATTTCTCCAAACAGGAACTTGTTTCCTGGATCATGACCGGCAGGAAAAAGACGATGTCAGAGATCAACGCTGAGGCAGAATCATACCTGGTAAGAAAGCGCAGATCTTGAATCGCACCCATTCGGTAATCTGGTTGACCAGATTCAAAGGAATTCCGACCGGTAAATTAATTCACCTATTCTTTAATCACTAAAACAATCAATCATGGAACCTTTACATGAACTTGATCAACTTTATCAATCGCAACTGACGATTCTGTCTGAGACAAAAAGGATGTATAAGTACCTGGTGAACAATAATATTCTGGACAGGGAAAGCGATCGCCTTTTCAGGGAGCTAATTAAAAAGGGGAAAAAAGAACTTTGGAAAAGTTATTTATGCCTTAAAAAATCCTACATACAAGAGGAAAAAAATAGATTGAACGGGCACCGTATTATTTTCAGAAATAAACTGGAACAATAATGCAAAACGTTTCAAAACTTGTCCTAATTAATCTAACGACAAAAGCCCGCAGGAACGGGCTTTTGTCGGAATCTGTGAACTGACTTTTAAAATCTTAACTCTCAAGTACAAAGATATGAATAATGAACAATTATTACTTAGAAAGAATCATAAACCTTTTCCGGAAATAAGTTCTAAACATACTTCTGTTTCCGTTTCTGAAAAGGAGCAGCCCGATGATATGTCGTCAATCCTCATGCGTGAGGGAGAAAAATACATCAGGGTTGCAACAGACTATTATCGCCTGAGCCATATTCTCAATGCCCGCAAACAAAGTACACCAATTCAGCAGCTTTGGAGAAAAGGTGCAATTATAGGGGACTTCGGGAAAGAGATATTCAGATACATCAATAAATATGTCGCTTTTGTAAACATCCCGGACAATTCCGAAACCTACCTGAAAGAGCACATTCATAACGGGGATGCATATTATAATCTCTATGAGCAGATGAAATATACACCGACACCGGGTGATGTTACCATTACCTTTAAATTCCTTTCCCGTATCTTCCAGGACAAACTTGATATCGTTCTGGACTACCTGAAGATCCTTTACGAAAACCCTACCCAGAATCTTCCGGTCATCTGTCTTGTCTCGAAAATACAGG
>Ga0268277_1001381_pt1 | contig 16658 bp, 13 predicted proteins | sample saktaG_5_FD_190132 | JGI IMG/M metagenome (GOLD analysis project Ga0268277, IMG submission 190132) | Saline water microbial communities from Sakinaw Lake, British Columbia, Canada - sak_2010_1_5_50m | ecosystem: Environmental > Aquatic > Non-marine Saline and Alkaline > Saline ...
CATGGGCAGAGAGCCCCACTCGATAGCTGACGGCAGGTCAAAGGCCTTTCCCAGCTCTGCAGCGGAGAACCCCTCCATATTCAAAGTTATGGCGCGGCCTGCAAGCAGGTTGGCGCCTCCCCTGCGCAGCTTGCGCGCCGACGATCCGCAGAGCGCGAAACGCCAGTGCTGCGATTCGATCAGGCGGTGCACCTCGTCGAGCAGGGAAGGTATCTTCTGTATCTCATCCAGCACTATCCAGGCGCCGTCCGGCAGGCCGCCGGCCATGGCCTCGAGCCGGTGGGGGTCGCGTGACAGTTCGAGGTACAGGGACGCGTCCAGCAGGTCCAGGAAAAGCGCGCCGGGCAGCACATGCCGCAGCCATGTGCTCTTGCCGGTTCCGCGTGGACCGAACAGGAAGAATGAAACATCCGGGCATTTCAGCAACCTGTCAATATATGGCTTAGCTACGTTATCCATGAAATTTCACACTTCTAATGTAATATTACAATGCATTATTACATTTTGGTCGTGATTATGCAAGATTGTACGATTTTGTGTAGGGGCGTACCTGCAGGGGCGGACATTCAGGTGCGCCCGTCTTTCCGTGCCCGCTTCGGGCTGTCATTGCGAGCGCAGCGAAGCAATCTCATTGTAGGGACGCTGCGTCCTTATAGCTATCCACACGTTCTATTTTCCGATACCTTTCACCGCAACCAGACCGGGTATTGTAACCATAAGATCAAGTAATGCGCCTGTTGCAATCTCCTCCCCTTTACTGTTCCTCCGCCGCCTCCAGTATCCGGTCAATCCTGAAAGTCCTCTCCTCGCCGCGTTTGAGGCAGAAGGCGCGCAGGCCGCGGAAGGTCTTGCCGCCGTAGGTGAAATCCCCCACCGCCAGCGGCCTGATCACGCGCACCGACTTCTCGTCGTTGGGCTTGAGGTAGGTGATGCGCAGCTTGCCGCCCTCCGCGATGACCTTCAGGATGAGCTTCTCCTTGTCCTTTGCAGAAAGCAATTGCTCGGCCTTGCCGTACTGGTAGCGCGTGACGAAATTCACCACGCGCCAGTCCATCCAGATGTGTTTCTTCTGGACCGGCTGTTTGAGCACGATGCCGCCCAGCGAGGTGCAGCGGCTGAGCGCCACGTACATCTGCCCGTGGGCGAAGGTGCCCCGCCCGATATCAATGACCACCCGTTCGAAGGTCTTGCCCTGGCTCTTGTGTATGGTCACCGCCCAGGCCAGCATCAGCGGGTACTGTGTGAAAGTGCCCACCACCTCCGATTTTATCTCCCTGCCCTCCAGCTTGTACTGGAATATCTCCCAGGTGTATGGCTCGACCATCTCGTCCTCGCCATCCGCGATCTGCACATTTATGTAAAGCCCGCCTTCACCATCCTTGCTGAACCCCTTTATTTTTCCCATGCTGCCGTTGACCCAGCGGCCGGCGGGGTCGTTGTTGAGCATCATCACCTGGGCGCTCGCCTTGACCATGAGAGCCTCGGCTGTGGGCAGGGAATCGTCGCTGAATTTGCCGTCCCTGGACGCCCTGAAGGTGTGCAGCTTACCCTTGAGCTTTACCAGTTCTGCGGCGTTGAGGTCCGACGCCATGGCGTTGGTAGTGGTGAGCCGCACCGAGATCCCCCCTCCGGGCGCGTCCATTTCCGGGATGCAGCGTCTGTTGAGCAGTCCGAGTCCGGCGCCGTCGATGCTGTTGTTGCGGATAGCGTTGAGCAGTTCGATGAAGCTCTGGTCGTGCTGGCGGTAGACCTTCTCCAGCTCGATGAAATCCATGTCGAAATCCTTGAAAACATGTGAGCTGAAGAAATAGGGTGTTTCATAAAGCCCGGCGAAGGCTTCCTTATCCCTGGAGGTCACCACGGGCGGGAGCTGGTAGAGGTCGCCCACGAACACCATCTGGACGCCGCCGAAAGGCTTGCGGGAGTCCGGCCCGTTGAGCCGCAGGAACCGGTCCACGCAGTCCAGCAGGTCCGCCCTGACCATGGATATCTCGTCGATCACCAGGATATCCAGCTTCTTGTAAAGGCTGCCGCCCCTTTCCACTTTCTTGACCTTCGGGGGCGTGATGTCGGGTTTGAAGCCGAAGAACGAGTGGATGGTCTGGCCCTTGATGTTGAGAGCCGCCACGCCCGTGGGGGCCAGCGCTACGACCTTCTTGGCTGTTATGACGCGGAAATACTCGAGCAGGGTGGATTTGCCGGTGCCGGCGCGTCCCGTTATGAAAACGCACCTGCCCGTCCTCTCCATGACGTCCAGGGCGCGCCGGAACTGCTCGTTTATCTCGATGTGCTGCACTGCTGTTTCAGCAGATTATACAACACAACCCGGTCCCTGTTGCCGGTCACTTTACTATCTTGATTTGAAGACCTATCCTAGATGAGTTATATCGAATGAGCGCAAAATGTGGAACACTGCGATATAATAAAAAAGCATGGAACTTTATACTGTTGGGCACAGCAATCATCCTCCGGAGAAATTTATCAAACTGCTCGAGGATAACCTCATCGATTGTATAGTTGATGTGCGGAGCACTCCATACAGTCAGTGGGCACCGTTTGCCAACCGTGAAAACCTGGAAAAGCTGCTTTCGTCAACTGACATTCACTATATTTATCTGGGAAATCTATTGGGGGGCCATATTGAAGGTCTGAACAGCAACAAGAAAGCTGAAAGGATGAAAACATACGATTTCCTTCGCCAGGAGGAATACTTTATCAGAGGTCTTAACAGGCTGCTTGCTGAAATTGATAAACACCGCACGTGTATTCTATGTTCCGAAGAAGACCCTTCTTCCTGCCATCGCCGCCTTCTCGTAGGATCAAGTATTGCGGCACAAGGGGTACAGGTCATGCACATACGTGGTGATGGCCGCCTGCAATCCGAAGAAGACCTCTGGAAAGAGGAACAAAAAATAGATCAGAGCCAGGTATCGTTCCATATCTGAAACAAATCTGATGCATATATATACTATAGGTTTTACCAAAAGAACGGCAGCGAATTTCTTCGAAACGCTTAAGAAAAGCGGCGCAAAGCATTTATTGGATATCCGCCTCAACAACACCTCACAGCTGGCAGCGTTCACCAAAAAGCAAGACCTCCCTTATTTTCTGAAGAGCTTGGCCGGCATTGAGTACCATGAGATGCCGGAGCTTGCTCCCAGCGATCCAATACTGAAAGAGTATCGCCGCAGTAAAAACTGGAAAACCTATGAGGATGCATACAATAAGCTACTTGGGAAAAGAAAGGCTGAGAAATCTGTGTCCAAAGTATGGCTAAAAGAGGGCGCTGTAATGCTATGCAGTGAGCACGACGCTACCAAATGCCACCGCCGCCTGGCTGCCGAATACATAGCTAATAAAAACACCGGTAAAATAACAGTCACGCACTTATAAAAGAATTTGCGCCAGAAGATTGTGATCACTGACCTGACACAGATGCCGCAAGGCAATAAGGTATGCGTGATCGGCATCAATGAGCAGGGCAGGACGATAAGGCCGATACACGATAATGGTTTCCTGAAAAATTATCTATACAACAGGTCTCAACTAATAATCTTTCCGCGTGCCATTATAGAGTTCGATTTTATCGGAGAAAAGCCTCAACCACCACACATAGAAGATATGGACTTTGATCCAACATTCATTAAATATCATGGACTAAGCGATGACACCAAGTGGGAGAGTACGTTGTTAATCACCTCTTTCAATACCGTAAACAAAATATATGAAGGTAATCTCAAATATGGAAAATGGGTACCGCCTGGTGCTAAAACAAGATCAATAGCCACACTATCCGGTTCAACCGAACACTCATTTATCATTGAAGAAGGACGAGCACCTAAAACGCGTATCCGGTTTCTGGACGCATCTGGAAATGAATACAACCTGCCGGTGAGCGATCTGGCAATCCGGGAATTATGTTTTAGCGAAGTAATAAGAAAAGGGAAAGCTGTAGCTGATGTTGCCGGTGAATTGAATAGGGCCATCGCACAGATTCGGAAGATTTACTTGAGGGTTGGTCTAGCCCGCGCATATAAAGTGGAGGGTGCCGAAACAGAACATTGCTATCCTCAGATAACAGGCATCCATACTATACCGGATTACTTGAACGGCAAAACCTTTGCTGATTTTGCCAAGCGCTAGTGAGCGCAGATGATCTACCCCAATATACTTACAGTTTATTCAGGCGTAATGATTCTATTTCTCATCTTAACCAGGGCATAAACAATTTCAGGCATTTGTCCCAGACCGCATCGCTATAATTATATGGCGGCCTATGAACTTGACGCCATCCCTGCCAGCGGCATCCTTAACGGCACGTGAAGCGTCATGCGGCGTTTTGAAGTTGCTGTGTAATGCAATTCGTCCACCCTAAATTAATTGCCGGTTTCGATACCTTGTTTCGCTATAGATGCTAAAAGAGCCGTGAGACCCCCCTGCATGACAACCGGAAAATATTTCCGCACCTCCATCTGAAACTGCACATTTATCTGTTCTGAAATCTGCCTGTCGTCGTATAAATGCAATCGGGCAAATGGGATATCACCCGTACCGATACCTTCTCTATCACAGACAACCGCAAACCATTGCATCTGGGGACCGATCCTAAGTGCAAGGAAATATCCGGCATACCCGTCTACCGCGCGCTGGCGCAAACAAGAAAAATCCTTTTGCTGAACGATTATGCCCTTCCCTGTCGTTATCTTTAATTCAAACGAATAACAGCCGCCTCTGCTATCAATTGCGTCTATGTCCGCGTCTTCCGATATATGATTACGTATACTGTTCCATTTCAACTCATGTAACGCCAACACCATAATGCACTGGCAAATTTTACCTAACTGCGTAGTGCCATATTTGTCATTCAATTGCAGCAGCAATTGTTCACAGTCGTTTTCAAACGTCATCTCAGTTTATATCGGGGCCATTGGACGGATCCCAGCCACTGAATTCAATTACTTTCATGCTCATAGTCAAATTGTCCTTTAACATGACCAGAAGTTCCGAATCCATCGTGCTGACGATTACCTGACGCGTCTTGGCCGCGTCAGAAATAAGTTCCGCTATCCTTTCCTTATGATGCTTTGCCATACTTTGGGAAGGATCATCAAAGATAATAGCATTAAACGGTAAATCCTTTGTATTAGATGCACCGATACCGTAAAAAATGGACAAAGCCAGTGCATTAAGATCGCCCTGGCTCAGAATGGGAATAACATCATCACCAGAACTGTCGCGAAATAGAAAGTTTTCGTTACCACGTGATTGTTCCAGGCACATCTCCAAATCGACTATACCCGGGTTCTCCGCTATTCTGTCGAAACATTTTTTGATGGATTCTTTGGAGCTATTCACCCTCGATGCTCCTTCTTCATCCCGAATAGCCTTTACAGCCTTTAAAATTGCTTCTATATCGAGGATCTTCCACTCGGCATATTCGCGTAGAGTGGACAGCTGCTTGTAATTCGAATCATCCTTAACATTTGACAGGCGCTTGATGTGTTCCTTGTTTTCCAAAATCCTGCAATAATCAATGATGGCATCGGAGTCGTCCTCTATTGCCCGGATTCTCGGTTCGAGGGACTTTAATGCATCCTCGAGTTGAAGCTTGGCTTCTTTTGCTGGCTTTATTTTGCCCGCGATGACTATCGCGAGATCCTCCCCCTTTTGCAAACTTATCTTAAGATCCTTCGCTACGCGGTCGCAGTTTTCAGCATATGACGTTCTCAGGGATGCTTCCGGTACGGTAAGGGTTAAGATCTTGTTTAATAAACCCGTAGCGCTTTCTATTTCTTTGGTTTTTCCATCCACACATTGGGATAAGGTCATGACTTCTGAGTCAGTCAACTGCTTCAATTTGTTGGCCAGATAAGAAATCTGATCCTGAGTGTCGCTTCCACAGGCAGGGCATTGCGCGGCGCCCGTACCAGTCCCACTGTCTCTCATATATCGGTAGAGCGGATCTATAGCGGCATAAAGAGCGTTTATCCTGGCCAGACTGGCTTCTATTTGCTTTTTTTCTTCAGTTAAACCGCTGATTTTGCCCTTAATTGATACTTCGTCACCATTTTGTGCTATGAACTCCGACATTTTTTTTCCGGCCACATCCAAATCCAGCTTCAATTTATTAATTACAGCCAATTTCCCTTCATAATTAACAATCTCTTCAGCTATCGCCTGATTACGAATGCTTGTAGGCGAGTGAATGAAATATTCACGCGCCAGTCGTTTAATCTGCATTACTCTTTCGTAAATATCTTTATGCCCTTGGATTTTTTCCGCGCTACCTGTGTCCCCGGTTCCACCCGTCGACTCAGTTAGCTTCTTTTGAAGTGACATGGCTTTCTGTTGCGCATTTTCGATTGAGACAAGGTTTACATTGAGTGCAAGTTTCTTGGCAATTTCTTCGTTCTGGCTGTTATAGCTTAATATACGGTCCTGAATCCGTTTGTTGATGCCATCTATAGATAGCTGCACCTTACTGGACCATTTATCATATTTGCTGGCGGCAATAGTGCTCATCAACGAGTTGTACTCACCCAAACCCAACATCCTGTTGATTATTTCACGTTTATCTCGGGGTTCGGCAAGAGCCAGATGCCGTATATTCTCCTGGTGTTGATAGACCATGGCCATAAAATCCATGAACTGACCGACTTGCTCATTTACCCACATATTGGCCGCGTCGCTCTTAATAACTTTTTGGCTCATAGTTACGGTCAGTCCGTTATTACCTAATTTCGGGGTGCGCTCAAATATTATCGTATCTTGATCATTGTGACATGTCAGAATAACCCGGCAGGCGTGTGTCCTTGTGCGATTTTGCGGCTTCCAGTCTTTCCTTTCACGAATGCCGGTAGAGAGCCCGACGCATTTATCGCCAAACAGGCACCATTCAACGGCATTTAGCGTGCTGCTTTTACCCTGGGCATTATTGCCGTACAACACGGTCACAGGACTGGTGAAATCAATTGTCTTCCCGCTTGTAAACGCGCGAAAACCCTGGATAGTAATTTTATCAATCCTCATAGGTCTCCTTCTTCCCGGTTCGACTCTGAATCTATCTCTTGACAGCCGTCTAATGCCCCACTTTCCAGCTCCTCCGCTGTGCCCTGAATGCTACCACCCATTTCATTTAAAAAGGCCTTCACAGAATCCTCTCCCCCCTGATCCAACTTGTCACATATCAGTTGAAACATCTTTAGCCTTTCTTCTGACCGGGATGTACTGAAACTCACAATTTTCTGCTTGATCTTTTCCAGTTCCATTTAGCCTCCTCATGTGATGATTGCAGAGCGTCAAACCTTATTTATCGTTAAGAATAAGTTGCATATCCAGAATGACTACAATTGTTCAGGTAAATGCCGGTAAGCAGTACGGGTGAATATCTTTCCCCTGTCCCCCACACAGCCTGTCTCATACCAATTCCTCGGATGGCCAAATGCCGGCCAGTATGCCATTACACTACCTCCCGGATCATCATTTCGACATCTGCCCTATATTACAACATCGTCCGTCTGCAATCAATATTGAACAGCTTATACGTACACAATAAGTCTACGACTATTGACAATAAAATGTTAATATGTCCAATCAGTAATGATTGAGTCGATTTATTCATAGGGAGTCACAGCTCCTTATACGTGGGATTTTTATGTATAAATGACTTAATAGCGGAATGTGATACTAATATATTATTTGTGTCATAATATGCAGTATGCTCATGGAGGTGCAGAAATGATAGTTAAGAATAAGTACAAATTAACGATAAAGGAAGCCCTTATTCTTTTCTTGAAAAATCAGCCTAGCATGCAGGCTCGCTTATCTGAAATATACTTAGGTGTAAATGGTATCTTAAAAAGGGATGTGGCACCATCCGTTATTAGAGGTGTCATATATATGGAAATGAAAAGATCTCAAGATCGCAAAGCTACAATAATCACACGTGTTGCCCCGGGTATTTATCGCTTAGCTAGTGGGGGAGCTAGCCAAGCCCGCCGTAATGTCCACAAAGGTTAACACGCAAGACGAAGTTCTTGTAATAAGATGTTCTAGTGTCCCGATGCCCAATTTCGTATTATTGAAATCCTACAGGTTGAATATTAAGGTATTACAGCGTAGGATATTGCCTGTAGTGATCTTCAGTTGTGCTGATTGTTCTTAATGTGAGACTGAAAAAACTGGGAGTATAGTAAATTGCTGAAGGAAAAATATTAGAGCCGAAAACAATGTCATCTGATCTCACTTTTCTAACCAACGAACCAGAAAATACCCTGCTTGACCGTTTCTTAGTGTTACTCAAGAAAGACTCGCGGTTTTTCGATTGTCTTGTAGGCTATTTTTTTATTAGTGGCTTCTATAAGCTTTATCCAGCTCTGGAGAATGTCGAAAAGATTCGTATTCTAATTGGTCTTCAGACCGACCGTGCCGCGTATGATCTTATACAAAGGGCTAACCAGCAGTATACTTTGCCTCTTGAATCCCATGCCACTGTGATCGAACACATTCCTTGTAATGTACTTGGTGAGTTAGAGAAGTCCGCCGATAGTTCAGACGTTGAAGCTGGCGTTCATAAGTTCGTCGAGTGGATTCGTTCGGGGAAATTGGAAATCAAAGCCTACCCTGGCGAAATACTCCATGCGAAGGTCTACATCATGACCTTTGCGGAAGGTGACCGTGATAAAGGGCGGGTAATCACGGGGTCAAGCAACTTTACTCAATCAGGGCTACAGTTAAATCTTGAGTTCAATGTCGAGTTGAAAAACAGTGCTGATTATGATTTTGCCATTAATAAATTTAATGAGCTTTGGGCTGTCGCCGTGGATGTCTCCATGCCTTACGAAGACACCATCATTAATCGTTCGCCGTTCGCTCATTTTACGCCATATGAGCTTTATCTTAAATTCTTGTATGAGTATTTTAGAGACGAACTAAACCGGCCCGCTGAGCTTGAAGATATCTATGTACCTGACGAATTCAAACGCCTTAAATATCAAGAGGAAGCAGTTATCAGTGCCCGTAAAGTGCTTGAGGAATATGGTGGTGTGTTTTTAGCGGACGTCGTTGGTCTCGGCAAGACCTATATGGCTGCCTTGCTTGCCCAGCAGCTCGAGGGGCGCTCATTAGTTATAGCACCCCCTCATTTGTTGGATAAGCAGAATCGTGGCTCCTGGCCCAACGTCTTCGGTGATTTCCGTGTTCCCCATACTGACTTTGAATCTATTGGAATGCTGGAAAGCCTGTTAACACGCGATATATCAAAGTATTCCAATGTTTTCATCGACGAGTCACATCGTTTCCGTACTGAAACGAATCAAACCTATGAGATGCTTGCGCAAATTTGCCGCGGCAAGCGGGTTATCCTGGTTTCGGCAACACCTCTTAACAATACCCCACGGGATATACTCAGCCAGGTCAAGCTATTTCAGAACGGCAAGAATAGCACCATCCCTAATGTCCGCAATCTTGAAGCCTTTTTCTCGCAGCTTGAAAAAAACCTTAATAACCTTGATCGTCGGACCGACCGTGAACAATATTTCTCTGTAGTCCAGGCCAACGCCAAATTAACACGAGAGAATATTTTGAAGTACTTAATGATCAGGCGAACACGCAATGAAATCATGAAATATTACGGGGATGACCTGAAAGCCCAGGGCTTTAAATTCCCCGATGTCGCCGATCCGCAGCCTCTATTCTATAAGCTCAACAAAACTGAAAATGAAATATTTAACGAAATGGTACGTCTGATAACGCAGGCGTTTGTTTACGCTCGCTATAAGCCATTAACCTATTATGAGGGAAAGCGAGAACAACGTGATATACAAAGCCAGCGCAACCTGGCCAAATTTATGAAGATTCTCTTAATTAAACGGTTGGAGAGCAGCTTCCATGCCTTCCGTTTAACTCTCGATCGCTTTATCCACTCCTATGATCGCTTTATTGAGGAATATGATAATGGATATGTGTATATCAGCAAAAAGCATATAGGTAAAATACTGGAACTTCTGGAAACGGATGACCAAGAAGCCGTTGACCGGTTGCTTGAATCGGATAAGGCCGAGCGTTTAAATGCGAAGGACTTTAATGCGGAGTTTATCAATGACCTCAAGGCTGACCGAAAGGTCCTGCAGGAAATTGACACCCTTTGGAAGCGGATCAAGCGGGATCCCAAATGGGAGGCTTTTCGTGCCGTTCTGACTACTGATTCCACGCTAAAGAAAGGCAAAGTTATCATCTTTACTGAATCAAAAGAGACTGCCGAATATCTTTCTCAGAAGATTGCCGCTGAAGTTGATAAAAAGGTGCTTTTATATACCGGCCATTCTGACGAGTCTGTTCGTAAAACCGTTATATCTAATTTTGATGCCCGCGCTTTTCAGCCCCAGGACGAATATCGGATTCTGGTCGCTACAGAAGTACTTTCCGAAGGTGTCAACCTTCACCGGTCAAACATTGTAGTTAACTACGATATACCATGGAATCCCACCCGTCTCATCCAGCGTGTCGGGCGGGTAAACCGGGTTGATACAACATTCCCCATCATCCACACTTACAATTTTTTCCCAACTGAAGAGAGTAATGATCTGATTAAACTAAAAGAAGCGGCTGAAGCCAAAATCCATGCTTTCATCGAAATGCTCGGCGCCGATGCCCGTCTGCTTACTGAAGGCGAAGAGATCAAATCGCATGATTTGTTTGCCAAGTTGATTTCTAAGAAAACGATAACGGGTGAGGATGAAGAGGAACAGAGCGAACTGGAATATCTCACTGAAATTCGTGGGGTTCGTGATAATCAACCCGACATGTTCTTACGCATTAAGAGATTACCCCGGAAGGCCCGTTCGACCAGGCTTTCATCGGTGCAGGATAATGCTGAAGTGAAACAATATCCTTCCCTGATAACCTATTTTCGCCAGGGCAGGCTTGATAAATTTTTCCTTGCCGGTATTGGCCCTGCTGATCCCATAGAGCTCGATTTCTTTAACACAGTATGTATTCTTAAGCCTGCCGACACTGAAGAAAAACTACAAGCAATACCGCATGATTTTTATACCCTATTAAATAGAAATAAACACGCCTTCGAAACAGCCACCAGCACGGACATGGGTGATACCATCTCCCCGCAAAAGGGTGTGGCGAATGATGTTTATATACTAAAGCGCCTTAAGGCGAAGGAAATCCGTCACTATCATGGTTTCACCGAGGATGATGAGCTGTACATTCGACAGGTAATCCAGCTCCTGACAGATGGGGCGCTCCCCAGGCCTACGACCAAAAAGGTAGCCGACGCTCTAAAAAAAGAAATGGAACCTCTTAAAGTTTTGGGGATTTTAAGGCGTGACATCCCATATCAGTTCTTCCAGGCAACCCGAGCGCAACAGACTGCTCAAGCATTCAAGCCTCGTGAAGTAATTCTTTCATCTTATCTATTGGAGGAAGGATCATGAATCGTGATCAGGCTTACACCCAGGTTAAGCAGACCTTCACTCACGGCTTTGATGCAGAGCAGTTCCGTAATTTTGTGATCAATCTATTGAATCATGTTGATATATCCAAGGCGCAGTCGTGGAATAGTCAATATGTTAAGGGCGCTTTTAAGGAACATGTTCAACGGTATGAGCGTCTTGGTACATATACCTCGCCAAGTGGTGAGAAACTGGATTTGCTTGTTGTTTATTTGACGAGTGCTACGAAGCTTGAACGTGCCCGCACAGCCATTCGTAACTTCGTCGCCGATCACCTCAAGACACGGGATGAAAAAGATGCCGCTCTGGTTGCTTTTGTATCCCCGCTGGAAAAGCAGTGGCGGTTTTCCTATGTCAAAATGGAATACGCTACCTTTGTAAAGGAATCTGGCAAGGTGGGCGTGGAAACACGGCTCACTCCGGCCCGCCGCTTCTCATATATCGTGGGAGAAGGCGAAAGCTGTCATACGGCTCAAACCCGGTTTTTCAGTTTGCTTCAGGACACGAAAACCGACCCTACACTTGCGGTCATTGAGGAAGCATTTAGTGTCGAGGCGGTCACCGCAGAATTCTTTAAGTGCTATGTGGAGCTTTTCGAGGGTATTCATTATGCGCTGGAACAGCGCATCCAAAAGGACAAGTCTATCCGTGATGAATTTCAGGAAAAAAATATCAATGCTGTGGACTTTTCTAAAAAGCTCATGGGGCAGGTTGTGTTTCTCTATTTTCTTCAAAAAAAAGGGTGGCTTGGTGTTGAAAACGGGCATGCCTGGGGCACTGGCCCGCGCGATTTCCTTCGCCGCCTCGCTAAAGGCGAATATGGTAAGTACTCAAACTTTTTCAATGATGTACTTGAACCGCTTTTCTATGACACCCTTGCTACTGACCGTGGCCATGATGCATGGTGTGATCACTTTAAGTGTCGCATCCCTTTTCTTAATGGCGGTTTGTTTGAACCGCTCTCTGGTTATAATTGGCGTACTACAAATATTCTCCTTCCGAATCACCTGTTTCTTAATGACAAATTCGTAGAGGAGGGCATTACAGGTACGGGCGTACTCGATGTATTTGACCGCTATAACTTTACTGTCAATGAAGCTGAACCGTTGGAAAAGGAAGTTGCAATTGACCCGGAGATGTTGGGTAAAGTCTTTGAGAATCTGATTGAAGAAAACCGGCGCAAAGGCTTGGGGTCATATTATACACCGCGCGAAATAGTGCATTATATGTGCCAGGAGAGCCTCATCAATTACCTTGATACTGTATTGAATACAGAAAGCCAATTGGTTCCCAGAGATGATATTGAAAACTTTATTTACTTAGGCGAGCAAATCTCGCATTACGAGTCCGTGGATACCAAGTATCCTATTAAGATGCCCGCTACTATTGAGTCAAATGCTCGCTTGATTGATGCCAACCTGGCTGAGATTACAGTATGCGACCCTGCCGTTGGGTCCGGTGCGTTCCCTGTAGGGATGATGGCCGAGATCGTTCACGGTCGCTGCGCACTCACTCCCTATTTCAACGCCGTCCAGGAGCGCACCCCTTACCATTTCAAGAGACATGCAATACAAAATTGTCTTTATGGCGTGGATATCGACCCCGGCGCTGTCGAGATCGCCAAGCTGCGTCTTTGGCTTTCACTTGTCGTCGACGAGGAAGATGTTAAGCAAATAAAACCGTTACCGAACTTGGACTATAAAATTGTCACAGGAAACTCTATTCTTGGTTTCCCATTCAAATCGCAAAGGGTGACTGCTATAGAGAGCTTAAAGCAGCAATTCTTTGATGAGTATGATCAAGAAAAAAAAGCAGCGCTAAAATCTCAAATAGATGAGCAATTGCGCGCGGCCTTTGTGGCTTCTAAAAAGACTCTTGGATACGATGTGAGCTTCGATTTCGAGATATTTTTTTCAGAAGTATTTTATAAGGGTGGGTTTGATATAGTTATCGCCAATCCACCATATGTAAGCTACGGGCTGCGTGGAGCACAGAAGATGTCACAACAAGAGAAAGATCTCCTTAAGCAGCTCTTCCCTGATTCTGCTGAATATAAGATCAGTCTATACGCGATCTTTATGGATAAGGCAATTCAATTAGCCAAGGTGGGCGGAGTACAAACGTTAATTGTTCCAGATAGCTTTCTTATGGGCAGGTTCTTTTCAAAAATAAGAAGCCTAATCCTTCGCAAGAACAAAATGATTGAGTTATTGGTTTTACCTTATGGAGTATTTGATACTACTGTGGGCTTCTCAATCGTGTATCTTTTTCAACGAAGTGACTCTGTGAATGCATCCTGCAAAGTCGTAACAAGATATATAGATTCAAAAGACAAGGTGATGAATAAGACCCTAAGAACCTTCTCGTACCCACAAGATTACTTTAAGACTATTCGTTACAATCGGTTCAGGTTATTTTTTGATGAAACGACAATGAATTTGATATCTAAAATTTCATCTGGAACAACACCACTCGGAGATATAATAGACTTTAATAGCGGTTTGATTGCTAAAGGCGGCAAGGATTCTATTGTTGCTACAGAAAAATTAAATAAATATTGGTTACCTGGACTATCATCCGGTGGTGAAATCAGGCGATTCGTATTAAAACCGAAAGGCTACTATATTCTATATCAGAAAGATAAGATACATAGCGGGTATGATTGCGTAGATTATTTTACTGACAAATTATTTATGCGGCAGACAGGGGATTCTCTCATATGTGCAATTGATGATATTCACTTGCTTTGCTTGAATAATGTTCATGTTGGAAATCTAAAAGACGACGATTATTCCTTAAAATATATTGCTGCCCTAATTAATAGTAAATTATTGAATTACTATTATAGGTCGCTTGCTTTAGAAAGTGGCAGAGCTATGGCTCAAACTGATATCGAAACCATAGAGGAACTGCCAATAAAAAAGATGTCAAGAACCTATGAAATTCAAATCATTGAATTAGTTGACAATATCCTCGCCATTACTAAGGATGAGGATTACTTGGTTAACTCGACCAAACAAGATAGAGTCAACGGGCTTGAATTCCAGATTGACCAAATGATTTATGAAATTTATGATTTGACGCATAAAGAAATAACCAGCGTGAAGGGCAAAGCGTTTTGAGCATGTTGTGTCCTTCTTTCGACGAAACGCCGGAGACTTTGTTTATAGGATTGGGATTCTCGCCACTTGACACTCGATTTCCTTTAGTGTCTGAAATATTTGATTTTGCTATGTAACTTTGGGGCCTGTGGCACATAGGCAAACTGATTCTGGTGGGCACAATTGGCGAGTAACTGTTAATAATAGAGATGTCTGACTTCACGTTTGAATTGGCTGGAGAGCAATTTAGAAGAGCCTATCTTCTTTACATTATAGAAATTCGTCATAGCAAAGATAGGTATTTCTACATCGGGCAAACCGGCGACAACCATTATGTAACTGCTCGTCCTGCATTCCGGCGGTTATTCGGGCACCTGGAAGATAGTGGAGGAAGTACCCAGAATCAAATATACAAATATATTGCTACTAAGATCCTCAGTTATAGCAAGTCTAATACCAGAGAAAAGTACAGTAATGAGTGTAAGCAGGCTGTTGAAGATTTCCTGGTAGGTTCTATTGTGCGCATGCACGTTTACAACGTGCTGCCTTTTAATCCTGCCATTAGCCGCCTTGACCATCTTGCAAACGTTAAAAAAGTTACTCTATTAGAAAAATATGTTATTAAAGCTTTTGCTGATTCAGGCAAGTCTCTTATTAACAAAGCCGTAAGGGCGCCGATTGGACCATGTCCGTATCCGCGACAACTCGCCCGAATTAAGGGTGAGTTCGATCTCTAAAAACATCATTTATTAACCATTTCTTTCGGCTGATTCATGCCGGATACTGTACGTAACCGGTACATCATGCCAACCTATCAACCGTATTTCGCGCTGAATGAATCCACTACATCCAACAGCCGCGCATCCAGCAAAGCTCTGACTTTCTTTATGATGTGGTCATCGATAGTTTTATAGTACGCCTGCGCTATCCCCCCGGTTATACAGGCCTGTGTATCGGTATCCCCACCCAAGGAAATGGCTTTACGGACGGCGTCTTCATAAGTGCTCGACTCCAGGAAGGCGATAATCGCCTGCGGCACGGATCCCTGGCAGGTTGGATCAAATCTGTAGCCGGGGCGGATTTCAGCCAGCGTTGCACTGAGGTCGTAATCAAAAGTAGTCTCGATGTAATCCTTTATTTCCTTTTTACCTTTACCTGTTCTTGCAAGAAAGATGGCTGCCGCTGTGGCCTGGGCGCCCTTGATGCCCTCCGGGTGGTTGTGGGTGACTTCTGCGCTTTTCTTCGCCTCTTCGAGGACTTTATCCAGAGTATCGAATGCAAAGCCGACCGGGCTGACCCTCATGGCTGAGCCGTTGCCGAAGCTGTTATAAGGTCGACTATTATTATTCCTCAGCCACTGCCTGAACATGCCGCCGTAACCGGCGTGGGGGAACAGGCGGCCCCACTCCTTGTACGCCGCCGCATATCCTTTACCCGTCAGGATGCTGTCCGCTGTTGCAACGGTCATGACGGTGTCATCGGTGAACCTGCACCCCGGGCTGAACAGCGGGAAGTCCTCCGTTTTAACCGGGTGGGCTTCATAGACAGACCCGATGATGTCACCGGCGATGACTCCGATCATTTATTACGGATTCCCAAATAACATTTTTGACTGTTACTTCAATCTAACCGCTATAAAAATGGGGGCGGAGTTCGTTCTCAGGTATATAACGAAAATGAGTCGAAAATTGCGATTACTTCGTTTCCTGACAAACGCCTGAGGTTAGGCGACACCAGTCGGCTCCAACTCCAGGGTCACCAGAAGCGACGGATTGGGTACCAGGCCGAAATCAGCGGGATCTTCCCCTTCAAGGTGAAGCGCTACCGCCTCTTTTAGATTGGCAATAGTCTCATCCAATGTTTTCCCCTGCGTGACTACTGCTATCTCGTGACATTCAGCCACATAATAATCATCACCTTTATAAACGAAAGCCTTTATCGAGCTATGCATTGCTTTACTCCCGGTCCTTTCCAATCTATCTCAAAATGATACACCTATATTCCTCAATTGTAATCAATCTTCGCTGATTACTCAATTAAGTATCTGATGATTTTCCACCTTCACCGGAGGTTTCCCCCGCATGAGACGTTC
>Ga0268277_1001385_pt1 | contig 16609 bp, 11 predicted proteins | sample saktaG_5_FD_190132 | JGI IMG/M metagenome (GOLD analysis project Ga0268277, IMG submission 190132) | Saline water microbial communities from Sakinaw Lake, British Columbia, Canada - sak_2010_1_5_50m | ecosystem: Environmental > Aquatic > Non-marine Saline and Alkaline > Saline ...
GCTGTCAATGCCCATCACCTCTCCCGTGGACTTCATCTCCGGCGACAGCACCACGTCGATGCCGGGAAAGCGGGTGAAGGGGAAAACTGCCTCTTTCACTGCGTAATGCGCGGGAATGAACTCCTCGGTGAAGCCCATGTCGACGAGCTTGGCGCCCACCATCACCAGCGACGCCAACTTGGCCAGCGGGACGCCTGTGGTTTTGCTCACGAATGGCACGGTGCGAGACGCCCGCGGGTTGACCTCGAGGATGTAGACATCCTCGCCCTGCACGGCGTATTGGATGTTCATCAGACCCTTGACCTGAAGCGCCTTGGCCAGCGCGAACGTCTGTTTTCGAATCGTGGCTTTGACCGCCTTGCTGAGGTTGGGCGAGGGGATAATGCAGGCGCTGTCCCCCGAGTGGATGCCCGCCAGTTCGACATGCTCCATGATCGCGCCGATCACGTGCGTCTCACCGTCGGATATGCAGTCCACGTCCACTTCGCAGGCGTTGGCCAGAAACCGGTCGATCAGAACCGGCCGGTCTTCCGAGACCTCGACGGCCTCGTGCATATACGTGCGCAGGGATTCGTGGTCATAGACAATCACCATGGCCCGGCCGCCCAGGACGAAGCTCGGACGCATCAGCACCGGAAAGCCGATCCGTTCCGCCACGGCCGCAGCCTCTGCAACGGTGGTTGCCAGCCCGTTCTCCGGCTGACGCAGCCCCAGCCGGGCGGCCAGTTCCTGGAAATGCTTGCGGTCCTCGGCCAATTCGATGCTGTGTGGACTCGTACCGATGACCGTCACGCCGTTGGCTTCTAGCCCCTGGGCCAGGTTGAGCGGGGTCTGCCCGCCGAACTGGACGATCGCGCCGGAGCATCCTTCGTGACGGTAGACGTGCAACACGTCCTCAAGCGTCAGAGGTTCAAAATAGAGCTTGTCGCTGGTGTCGTAATCGGTGCTGACGGTCTCGGGATTGCTGTTGACCATGATGGTCTCGAACCCGGCGTCGCGCAGGGCGAAGCAGGCATGGACGCAACAGTAGTCGAACTCAATCCCCTGGCCGATGCGATTGGGCCCGCCTCCGATGATCATGATTTTCTTGCGCGCGGGCCCCGGTGTGGTTTCGGGGCGGGCTTCGGGGGGGCCGCCCGAACCGTAGGTCGAGTAGAAGTACGGCGTGAACGCGGCGAACTCGGCCGCGCAGGTGTCGACCAGCGCGTATTCGGGGAGGATCCCCGCACGCAGCCGCGCCGCGCGGACCGCGTCCTCGGTTTCGTGGAGGATCCACGCGATCTGCCGGTCGGAAAAGCCAAACTGTTTAGCCTGTTCGAAGCGCGCGGGGTCTTCACTCAATCCCGCGAGCGAGCCGGCGCGGCGGATTTCCTCCTCGTAGGCCACCAGTTCTTCCAGGTGGCGGAGGAACCACGGGTCGATCTTGCAGATGCGGTGAATCTGCTCGACGCTCCATCCGCGGCGGAATGCGGCGCGGACATCGAACAGGCGGTTGCGGTGAGGGATGCGGATGCCGGCCTCGAGCGTGGCGTCGTCCTGGGCCTCGGCGGCCCCATCCTTGCCGTCGGCGCCGAATCCCGCCCGGCCCGTCTCCAGGGAGCGAAACGCTTTTTGTAGGCTCTGCTTAAAGGTCCGGCCGATGCTCATGGCTTCGCCGACCGACTTCATTTGCGTCCCGAGCACGGGGTCGGCATTGGGAAATTTCTCAAAGGCGAAGCGCGGAATCTTGGTCACCACGTAGTCAATGGACGGCTCGAAACAGGTCGGTGTCTGGCGGGTGATGTCGTTGCGTAATTCGTCCAGGGTGTAGCCCACGGCCAGCTTGGCGGCGATCTTGGCGATGGGGAAGCCTGTTGCTTTAGAGGCCAGCGCGCTTGAGCGGGACACGCGCGGGTTCATTTCGATCACCACCATCCGGCCATCCGCCGGATTCAGCGCGAATTGGACGTTGGACCCACCGGTTTCCACACCGATCACCCGCATCACCGCCAGCGTCGCGTCTCGCATGTTCTGATATTCGCGGTCGGTCAGCGTCTGCGCGGGAGCGACGGTAATCGAGTCACCGGTGTGAACCCCCATCGGATCGAGGTTCTCGATCGAACAGATGATCACGCAGTTGTCGTTCTTGTCCCGCATGACCTCCAGTTCGAACTCTTTCCACCCCTCGATCGATTCCTCGACCAGCACCTCGTGGGTGGGGCTGAGGAAGAGTCCGTTCTGGACAATCCGCTCGAACGAAGCGTCGTCGCGGGCGATGCCGCCGCCTGTGCCGCCCAGGGTGAATCCCGGCCGGATCACCAGCGGATAGCCCAGGGAGTCACGGACCTGGCGGGCCGTCTCGAGGGAGCGGGCGGAGCCGCTGCGCGGCATATCCAGGCCGATTTTCTCCATGGCCTGCTTGAACAGGAGCCGGTCTTCGGCCCGTTCGATCACGTCCGCGGTGGCGCCGATCAACTCGACCCCGTATTTATTCAACACGCCGGCTTTGTCCAATTCCATCGCCAGGTTGAGCGCCGTCTGTCCGCCCATGGTCGGCAGGAGCGCGTCCGGTCGTTCGCGCCGTATCACTGCCGCCAGAACGTCGACGCTGAGCGGCTCGATGTAGGTGCGGTCGGCGAATTCGGGGTCGGTCATGATCGTCGCCGGGTTACTGTTCACCAGCACCACGTCAAAACCTTCTTCACGCAGCGATTTGCAGGCCTGCACCCCGGAATAGTCAAACTCGCAGGCCTGTCCGATCACGATCGGCCCCGAGCCGATCAGCATCACTTTCTTGATATCTGTTCGCTTTGGCATCGCATGGAATCCTTGATAGTCACTGTGGCGGACGGGCGTCCGGGCGCATCGGACATGGCGTCATTAACCTGCCAGCCACCGTCCAGCAGACGGGGAACAAGGCAAAAAATGCATCGCATATGGCGGTAAATTATGACAGATCCGCACAAACAGGTACATACAATAGTGTGCGCGGACACGCAGACGGGCGCATGGCAGTTCTGATGAGGTCTTTGATTCATAATCATAATCGTAATCTTGCTTGCTTTCTCATCGATTTCGGTCCCGATCCCGATTTGGATCCCGATAGCGGCTGCCAAAATTGGAATTGCTGGTGCGCGGACCAGAATCGACTTGCCTGCAAACCGCAACCGCTCTACACTTGCCGCATGAGGGATCGGACGGTGCGCGATCTGGGGGTCAGTGTTTTGTGAGTGTGCTGCGGAAAAACCAGTGGTCGGTCATCGGTCTGGCAGCCTGTCTGTTGATCCCCGCGTGTGCGGTGATGACGGGACAGGACGGGTTTTCCTGGCCCGCGACGGCGACGGAATTGGATCGGGTTTTGCTCCAGCTCCGTATCAGCCGCATCCTCGCGGGTTTTGTCGTGGGCGCGGCGCTCTCCTGCGCCGGCGCGGTTCTGCAGGCGGTGTTGCGGAATCCCTTGGCCGATCCGTATGTCCTCGGCGTCAGCAGCGGGGGCGCGGTGGGTGCGACGCTGGCGATTGCCCTCGGACTGCAGGGGTATACGGTGCTGGCGTTGCCGCTCGCGGCTTTTGTCGCGGCTGTCGTCACCCTGACCGTCGTGTTCCGGCTGGCCTCGCGCCACGGCGCCACCTCCGTTCACGGATTGATTCTCAGCGGCGTCGTCGTGAGTTCGATGCTTTCGAGTGTGCTGATGGTGATCCTTTCCTTTTCCCGTAACGAACGGTTGCACGGCATCCTCTGGTGGATGCTGGGGAACCTGCAGATCAACGATATGCGGGTACTGGCGGGCTGCGCCGTCTGCTGCGTGGTTGCGTGTGTCGCGGCGCTGGCGCTGGCGCGCGACCTGAATGCGCTGACGTTGGGCACGGAGATGGCCCATCACGTCGGCGTACGCACCCGTTTCGTGGTATGCTGCGCGCTCGGGGCCGCCACGCTGGCGGCTGCGGCCGCCGTGGCGCTGGCGGGCCTCATCGGCTTTGTCGGCCTGATCATCCCGCACGCCGTGCGCCAGATAACCGGTTCCGACAACCGTCGTCTCATTCCCGCCGCCGCCTTGGCAGGTGGCGCGTTTCTGGTGCTGTGCGATACGGTTGCACGATCGCTGATTGCCGGACAGGAGATACCGGTCGGCGTGATCACGGCGCTGACCGGCGGACCGTTCTTCCTGGTGCTCCTCCGGCGCCGGCGGGAGGGGTGGGTCGCCTGACCCGCAACGCCATGAACACGGGAACGCAAACCCCGGCCATCCGTCTCGATGCGGTCAGCGCCGGTTACCATGGCGAAGCGGTCATCCGCGATCTCTCCTTGAGCGTGGCCGCCGGCGAGCGTGTGGCGATTCTCGGGCCGAACGGCGTCGGGAAGTCGACGCTATTCCGGGTGATTACGGGGCTGTTGCAGACGCGGGCGGGTGTTGTTTCGTTGTTTGACCGGCCCGTGCGAAAAATCCCGGCTGCCGAGCGGGCTCGCCTGGTGGCCGCCGTGCCGCAGGAACTCGACACGGCCATGCCGTTCACCGCCGGCGAACTGGTGATGATGGGCCGGACCGCTGCGCTGGGTCGCTGGATTCCGCCGTCGCGCGAAGACCGTCGGTGGGTCGCCGACGCCATGACCCTCACCGACACCCGGCACTTGGAAGACCGGGTGTTTCAGGAGATGAGCGGGGGGGAGCGCCAGCGGGTGGCCGTCGCCATGGCTCTGGCTGCCCGGCCCCGCATCATTCTGCTGGACGAACCGACCTCGCATCTGGATATGAACCACCGGCTCGAAATTGTGCAACTGATCGAACAGATCAACCGCGAGCAGGGGATGACGATTCTCATGATCGGCCATGACCTCAACCTCGCCGCCGAATATTTTCCCCGCCTGGTGTTGCTTCACGAGGGCCGGATTGTGGCGGACGGCCCGCCCGAGAGCGTGTTGACCCCCGACATCCTCAGTGCCGTCTACCAGTGTGACGTATCGATCCAACGCGATCCCGTGGCCCATGTCCTGCGCGTCTTTCCGCGCCGGACGGTGAAAGGCACGGAAGAATGATGACAAACTCACGGGAGACGTGCAGATGTCCGTGATGCATTCGTTTCTGGAAACGCCATTTCTGCTGGAGCGGGAGCACGGGACGTGTGCTGCAATCCTGCATGCCCCAGAGCGCCCGGTCCGGAGCGTGCTCGTCCTGCCGCCGCTCGCCGAGGAGCGGAAGGCCTGCCACCGCATTCTGTGCGATCTGGCGCGTGCAATGGCCACCAGCGGCGCGGCCGTCCTCCGCGTCGATTACCGGGGCACGGGGGATTCCACGGGTGATTTTGAGGCGTTTTCCGTGTCGGACTGGCTGGCCGATGCGGAGGCTGCCCGCGCCTGGCTTCGTGACCGATATCCGGGGTGTGAACCTGCCGTGCTGGGCATCCGCTTCGGCGCCACGCTTGCGACCCGCCTGGCGGGGGCCGGCACCGTGCGGGTGCTGGTGGAGCCGGTCGGCGGCGCCGATCTTCTGAAGCAACTCCTCCAGCGGAACCAGGTGAATCAGATGGTGGCCTTCGGCGGCGCGCGCGTCTCTCGTTCCGGCATCGAGGCCGGCTGGGCGCGGGGAACGGCTGCGGATCTGGACGGGTATCCCTTTTGCGCGCGTCTCGCCACGGATCTCGCGGCGCTTACGCCTGGGGCGTGGGCCGGTGCCGGGTGTGTGGTTTCGACCGGCCCCGACACCCGCACGGCCGACGCCGCGCACGCGAATGCGCCCGCATCCGAACGTCTCACGTTGCGGCTCCCGGCCTTCTGGAACACGGTCGGGCGTGTGGACGTCGACCCGCTGACCCGCTTACTTGTCGACGCTGTCCTGCGCCTCATTCCCGCGTGCGCCCCCTGCGCGGCCGTCCGGCCGCTGCCAGAGCCGAGCGGCGGGAGCGGGCCGGTCGAGTATGGGTCGCCGACCGGCATAATCCGCGGCTGGATGACGTGTCCGTCATCGGCTGGGACGCCCGTCGCCCGGGTGCTGTTCATTCACGGCTGGTCGGGCGACCGCACCGGGCCGCATCGAATGTTCGTCAAACTGGCCCGGAGGCTGGCCGGTGCGGGCGTGTTGTCGCTCCGGATTGACCTCTCCGGCCGGGGGGACAGCGGGGGCGACGCTTCGGCCGTGTCGATCGCGGCCATGACCGCCGACGCCCTCGCGGCGCTCGCGTGGTTGCGCCACACCTGTCCGGATGGAGGCCCCGTGATGGTTGCGGCGATCTGTTCTGGATGCAAGGTCGCCATTTCCGTTGCCGCCGCCGAGCCCGACATTGCGGCGCTCGCACTCTGGTCTCCCGAATCGATGGGCGCGCTCCGCGCCGCCGCCACCGGACGTCGCCGGTCGTGGGGGGCGCTTAAAACCTACGCGATCAAGCTGACCCGGCGTGAAACCTGGGTCAAGCTTGCCACCGGTCGCGTCCGCACCGACATGATCAGAAATGCGCTGGTGCGGCATGAGACCCGATCCGCCCGCGAGGCCGCCGAGGAAGACCGCATTTTGGAACGCTTCCGCGGGTATGCCGGCCGCATCCGCTTTATTTTTGGCGGATCGGATCCCGATGCCCCCGGCTCGTCCGCCGCCTATGCCGCCTTCTGCACCCGCCACGGCATCCGCCATGACGTGTACACCGTGCCGTGTGCGGGACACAGTTTTTACGGGTTATCCTGGGAAGCCGATGCGCTCGACCGCGCCGACGCGTTCGTCCGGGACGTGTCGGCCGGGCAATCCCGTTTTTAAAAACCGTAATCGCACGTCAAGATGACACGGAGGGAATCACGCATGCCGAACGAACCATCCACGCCACCGACTTTTTCCCTTTCGACCAACTGGAACAGTGCGCGGCATGCGTCGGGTGAGGCGGTGGTGGACGAGATCCTGAACCTGGGGTTCGACGCGGTTGAACTCGGCTACCAGATGGATGAACTGCAGGCCGAGGGTGTGTTGCGTCGTGTGCGGGAGGGGGGCGCGGTCGTCTCCAGCGTGCATGCCTTCTGTCCCGCGCCACCCTATGTCACGGGCGGTCATCCCGAGTTATACCTGGCGGCATCGCTTGACGAGGACGACCGTGTGATGGCCGTGCTCTGGGTCGGCAAGACCCTGGAGCTGGCGCAACAGGCCGGCGCGCGGGCGGTTGTCCTCCATGCCGGCCGCATCCGGCAGGGCTGGTGGCGCCGCGCGCCCGTATCCGAAATGCTCATGGAACTGGCGTCCGATGCCGGAACCGCAGACCCACTTTTCCAGCGGCAGACGGCGCGGGCGCTGCGCGCCCGCGCCCGCCGCGTGGGCAAACACCTCGACGCGCTGAGGCGGTCGCTCGACCGCCTCGTTCCCCGTTTTGAGAAGGCCGGGGTGACGCTCTGCCTCGAGAATCTCCCGTCCTGGGAGGCGCTGCCTAACGAGAATGAAATCGCGCGGCTGGTCGGCGATTATCCGACGTCGACGCTCGCGTATTGGCACGACCTGGGGCACGGACAGGTGCGGCAGCACCTCGGCTGGTGCCCCGACCACGCCGCCGCCGCCGCATCCCTGCTGCCGATCACGCGCGGCATCCACATTCACGATGTGCGGGGACTCGCCGACGACCATCAACTGCCGGAAACCGGCGTCATTGACTTCACGCGCTTCGCGTTTTATGCAACATCCGATGTGATCCGGGTCTTTGAGCCGCTGCCCGGCACGTCGGCGGAACCCCTGGTTGCCGCGCTGGGCCGGATGCGGCAGATCTGGGGCTAGCGCTTGTGCGTCAGTTTCCACTCTTCGTGGCACGAAAACAGGAAGCCTGCGGCGGCAACGAAGATCAGTGCGTACCCGGCCAGTTCGGTGCCCTCCTCGGCGAGTCGCCGGACACTGCGGATGGTGGTGATGGACATTTCGGAACTCAACATCGCCTCCCAGTTGCGGCGCATTCCGAATAACCGGGAGAATACGAACACCATGCCGAATCCGCTGCACAAGGTTCCCCAATAGGATTGCACCACTTCCCGCGCGAACGCGTCGAAGAGCGCGCTCCGCTGCTTCCACAGGTATGCCACCATGACGAGCACGATGCCGGCTGTCGGCACCTTCCAAAAACCATGGGCGATCCGATCCACCACCCAATCCATCTCGCGCACGGCTGCCAGCAACGCCACGGCCGCCAGCAGGTAGGCCGGAATGTGCCGCGCGCGCTGGAGGCGGCCACCCACTCCGAAGGCGATGGCCGTCAGGAGCAGCAGCACGAGTTGCGCATATTCGGTCCAGGACTGTTCGGAAAACAGGACACTCCCGATCTCGCCGTGGTGTACGTCGAGGAGGAAGAGTCCCGCCACCAATCCGAAAACGACACAATGAAACAACAGGCGGAATCCCGCCTGCAGACACAGATCAAAAGATTTGGCCATCTATCAATCCCAATCCGTTTGAAGATACACACGCACAGTGTGACACAGGTCCCCTCGAAGAATCGAGTAAAATAGTGGATAACGCTTTACACCGGCACAGAAAGCGGTCAGAATGATCTTCTATTTGCCGGCGCTGACAGGATGCTGAAACGTACTGTAATGAAAAGGCGATGAAGACCGGCGTCATGCCGCGCGCAGCGCGAGCGGGTGCCGGGACGTGTTGAGCTACGCGCAACCCCTATGGACACATTACAAGAGCGCATCGGCGAACTGAAGAAACGGCGCAAGGCCGTGATCCTCGCCCACAATTACCAACCCGACACAATTCAGGCGATCGCGGATTTCACCGGCGATTCGCTTGAACTGGCCCGCCGGTGCACGCAGCTCGATGCCGATGTGGTGGTGTTTTGCGGCGTCTGGTTCATGGCCGAGACCGCCGCCATCCTGAATCCAGGAAAGACCGTCCTGATCCCCGATCCCGCCGCCGGGTGCCCCATGGCCGACATGATCACGGCCGCGCAGTTACGGGCTTTCAAGGCGGAACATCCCGGCGCAAAGGTCGTCTGTTATGTCAACAGCACGGCCGAGGTCAAGGCCGAGAGCGACATCTGCTGCACCTCGGCGAACGCGCTGGCCGTGGTTCGCGCGCAGGGAGACGCCGACGTGATCTTTGTCCCCGACCGCCACCTCGGCAGTTACACGGCGGAGAAACTCGGCCGGCCGCTGATCCTCTGGCCGGGATTTTGTCCGACCCATCAGCGCCTGACCGTAGCCGAGATTGCCGCCTTGCGGGCAGCCCATCCCGGCGCGCCGGTGCTGGTGCATCCCGAATGTCCCCAGCCGGTGCGGGACGCCGCCGATTGGGTCCTCTCGACCGGGCAGATGTGCCGCCATGTGGCGCAGGCCCCGGAACGGACGTTCATTGTCGGCACCGAGATGGGCATTCTTTACCGGCTCCGCACGGAGAATTCGGACAAGGCGTTCTATCCGGTGAACGACCGGTTGTTGTGTCCCAACATGAAGAAGACATCCCTGGAAAAGGTGCTGTGGTCACTGGAGGACCTCGAGTCCCGCGTGACCGTGGAGGCCGGGATTGCCGGGCGCGCACGGCGCGCGATCGAGGCCATGCTGGAGGTGGGGTGACGGCGTTTCACCGGCAGACAATAACATGCACACACTACCCATGATCACACAAATCCCCTTGCTTCCTCGTCCCCGTTGTGTTCGCCGGCTTGATGGCGTCCGTTTCCGGAGCGCTGCGGTCGCGTCAGACGCCGCATCGGCATGGCCTGTCGAAATCATCATCGATTCCAGCCGAGGCCCACAGGCCTACCGTCTGGTCATCACGCCTGAGGCGATCCGCATCGAAGCCGGCGACGCCGCAGGCGCCTTTTACGGGCGCATGACCCTGCGCCAGTTGGCGCGGTTCTGCCCCGATGCGCTTCCGTGTGGGGAGATCGAGGACTCCTCCGACATCCCGATCCGCGGGGTGATGCTCGACATCAGCCGCGACAAGGTGCCGACGCTGGACACGCTCTTCATGCTGGTGGATATGCTGGCCGAGTGGAAGGTCAACCACCTCCAACTCTACATGGAGCACACGTTCGCCTACCGCAACCATCGCGATGTGTGGGCCGAAGCCAGTCCGATGACCGCCGCAGAGATCCGAACTCTGGACGCCTATTGCCGCGAGCGGTTCATCGAGTTGGCGCCCAACCAGAACACCTTCGGCCATTTTGAGCGTTGGCTCAAGCATCCGCGTTACCGGCCGCTGGCCGAATGTCCGGACGGCTTTCAGCGTCCGGGCGGCGCCTGGCGAGCCGCGACAACACTCGATCCAACCCAGCCCGCTGCGCTCGAACTGGTCGCCGAACTCCTGGCCGAACTGCTTCCGAATTTCACGAGTCGACGTCTGCATATCGGGTGCGACGAGACGTGGGAACTCGGTCAGGGCCGCAGCCGGGACGAGGTCCGGCGGCTGGGGTTGGCGCGCGTCTATCTCGACCACCTTGCCAAGCTCAAGCACGTGGCGCAAGTCCACGATTGCATGCCGCACTACTGGGGTGACATGATCTGGAACCACTTCGCGGATCACGTCGGGGTGCTGGATCGCGAGATGGTGCACGTGGATTGGGGCTATTACCGACGCTATCCCTACCGGGAGCATGGGGAGAAACTGGCACAGGCCGGGATTCCCTTTTGGTTTGCGCCCGGCACATCCACCTGGTGTACGCTCACGGGTTGTAACGAGGCCGGCATCGGCAGCAACCGCTCCGCCGTCCGGGCCGGTCTCGAATACGGCGCGGGGGGCATCCTCAACACGGACTGGGGAGATGGCGGCCATTGGCAGACCCTGCCGGTCGGTTTCATCGGATTGGCCGCCGGTGCCGCCGTGGCCTGGTACGAGGCGGGCAATCCCGATGAAGCCATTCGCGCGGCGCTCGACCCGCACGTGTTTCGTGATGCCGCCGGCGTGATGGGGCGTGCCGCCTACGATCTGGCCGATACCTGGATGCGCGTTTCCGAGAATGCCACGGCATCACACATCCTCGACCTGATTCTCCATGAGGGACCGGCTGCGGTTCTCCCCCCGAATGTCACGCGCGACACTCTGGATGCCGCCGACGCCCACCTCGCGGCGGCAGTGGAGCTGATGCGTGGCGCACGGATGGACCGGCCCGATGCGGACCTGATCGTGGAGGAGTTTACCCATAACGCGCACATGGCGCGGGTTGCCTGCCAGATGGGACGGCTGTTGCTGGCCCAAGACACCCGGCCCAGCGCATGGACACGGCTTGCCCCCGAACTCGAGACGCTGATGGCCGATCATCGTCGCGTGTGGCTCGCCCGCAATCGCCCCGGCGGGCTTTCGGATAGTCTGCGCGTCCTGGAAACCCGCCTGGCCGAATGCCGGCAGTCCGTCTGACGGTCACTGGAGGCGCTTGCTAAACCCTTGGAAGCGCCGGGAATCAGGGTTCAGGATGCCAGGGTTCAGGCCGGAAACGCCTCCTGAACCCCGAACCCTGAACCCTCCGCTTGCATAAACCGGAGGTTTTGCAAGAGCCTCACTGGCTTATGGTGTGCAGGTGTAGGTTTGCCTGCCGCCGCAATTGCGCAGGTCGATTCGGTAGGTCTTGCCCCGGTAGATCCGCGTCACGCGCGCGGCCGGGACGGAGTCGGGCAGACAAGGCTTGATCTCCAGCCCGTCCAGCGTGGGGCGCACCCCCAGAATGTAGTGCAGCATGGCCACGTGCATCCAGTTGGCGGTGCCGGTGAGCCAACTGATGCCCCCTTCGCCGAAGCGGGTGTTGACCGGGCCGACGAGGGACGAGACAAACACGTAGGGTTCGCGCTCGTAATGATCGGCCCCGAACCGCTCCGAGACGATCTCCGGCAGGATCTGGCGGAAGTATTTCCAGGCCCGGTTTCCGTTGCCGAGCAGGCACTCGGCGATGATCGCCCAGGTATTGGCGTGGCTGAATATGCCGCCGTTTTCGCCGATCCCCGGGTTGGATCCGAGCGGCGGATCCTCCGGTTCGGGAATCCCGGTGAACGGGGGGGCCAGGATGCGCAGACCGCAGTCGCTGTCCAGCAGTTCGGCCGCCGCGTCCATGGCGATCTTGCCGCGGTGCTCAAAGTCGCCGACGCCGGAGATCACGGCCCAGCTTTGGGTGTTGAGGTAGATCCGGCCCTGCGCGTTGGCGGCGCTGCCCAGCGTCTTGCCGTTGCTGAGAAGCAGACGGCGATACCAACGGCCGTCCCACACGCGGTCGGAGTTGAGGATGGTCGTGAGTTCGGCTATGACGTCGTCGCACCAGGCGACGTCCGCCGGGCGGTCGCCGCGTTGTGCCACATCCTTGAACAGCTTGCAGGCGTAGACCATCTGCATGCCCAGCATCACCGATTCGGCGCGCTCGTCGCCAAACAGCGCCAGACCGTCGTTCCAGTCGCAGTGATACAGGGTGGGCAGTCCGTTCGGGCCGCGTCGTTCGTGGATGTAGCGGAGCCCCTTGAGAATGTGTTCGTAAACGGTGCCGAGGCTGCCATCACGGTAGGGGATCTCTTCCTGCAGCAGACGGATGTCCCCGGTCTCTGCGATGAGGTTGTGGATCGTGTAGATCTGCCAGACCGTGTTGTCGCAGCGGCGGGGGGTATCGCGCGTCGGGCGGGGATCATCCGGGAAGAAAGCGAAACAGCCGCCGCCATCGGGCGTCTGCTGGGCAAAGACCTGACGCATGCGCAGCAGGGCGAATTCCGGGTCGAAGTTGGCCACGGCCATGGCGTCCTGGGTGGTGTCGCGGTAGCGGAGGCCGTCCGTGCCCATGTGGTCGGTGGAGATGATGCGCGCCAGATCGAGCGTGACCTCGCAGTTGTAGGGGATCCACGTGTTGACCATGCGGTCTACTGCGGGATCACCCGTGGACACGGTGGTGGTGTTCAGGCGTTGACTCCAGAAGGCGTCGATGGCGGCGATGCCGGAGGCGACGGCCGCGGCGCTGCGGTAGCGCCGGAAGAGTGCTTCCGCGGCCGCCCAGTCGTCGGCGAGCGCGAAGGTAAAGCCGAGTTGTTTTTCGGCACCCGGCGCGAGTTGCACGTCGACGCCTTGAACGGCGCAGGCATGGCCGCCCAGCGGCAGATCGGAGTTGCTCAATTCGGTGCCGGCGCGCAGGGAACAGGGCGATTCGTAACTGCCGCTTTTGCCGATGAACGCATCGCGTGAACACTCCCATCCCGAGAGGGTGTCGCTGCAGCCGATGAGCATGGCGGGGGCGTAGGGTGCTTCAAAGACGTGATAATCGTAACGGATCGCGCCGAGCGTTGGATCGTAACGCAGCCCGAATTGGTTCTTGAGATAACACCAACCGAGGGCCTCGCGCATGAACTCGAGCAATCCGAATTCCAGATAGCTCACGAGTTGCAGGTCGGCCGGGACGCTGCCGACATTGCGGACGCTCACCTGGCCGAGCAGCACGTCGGCATCCGGCGGGATGCCCAGTGCATAACAGATCTCGACGCCATCCTTCCGGGCGGTAAACGTCGTGACTCCGGGACGGTGGCGGCATTCGAAGCGATCCAACGCGGTGCATCGGGGGGCGAAATGGGGGTTCCAGACGTGACCGGTCTTGCGATCCCGGACGTAGAGGTAGAAACCGGGACGGTCGCCGGGAGCGGCGGTGTAGTGATAGCGGGTGATCCGCCGGGAGCAGGGCTCCTTATGCCAGAGGAGGCCGCCGGCGTTCTGGCTGACAAACGCGCGCAGCCGCCGGTTGCCGAGGTAATTGATCCAGGGGCGCGGGGTTTGCGGCGAGGTGATGACGTACGATGACGACGCATCGTGGAAGTGGCCGTAGTGTTTCATAGGTGTTGAGAGGAGGTTTCTGTGTTCAGGGAAAGCAAATCACGGAGGACAGTCGATTTTCGGGCGAGTTCTTCGTGTGTGAGACCGACGATCTCGTGGGGGAAGACAACCCAGTCATCGGTGGTGTGGATGTAGTAATCGGGCGACCGCGTCGTGGTGTTGTGATTGGGCTTCCAATAGACGGTGGCGATGCGGACATCGGCATGCGCGTCGGCGAGCCGGCACAGAACGGCGTCGGCGGTACAGCCGCTGTCAAAAATGTCGTCGACGATCAGAACGCGCTGACCTTCCTGGATCGAATCGAGCGCGGGGTCGGCATATTCGAAGCGGACATCGCCACGCGTGCCGATGCCGCGGTAGGAGGCGCACTTCAGCGCCATGTGGCGAATGTCGACTCCGTGGTAGGCCAGAAACTCATGCACGGCGACACCCACGGGGGTGCCGCCACGCCAGAGCGCGACCAGCGCGTCGGGTGTCCAGCCGGAATCGAGGATCAGCCGCGCCAGCCGGAAGCTGTCCAGAAGGAGGTCATTGGCGGTAATGTAGATTTTGGTTGTCATAATGCATGGGCATGCAAGGCGCTTTTCAGAACCCAGTGACGCAGCTATTTATGAACACTCAGCATAATCACGATCTCCATCTTACGCCCGCCAGAATAAGGCACGGTCTGCGCTTGGCTCGGTTCACGACGAACCCATCTGCTCCGTCGCGCCGTGGAAGCGCGGCGACCGGGAGCGTCTCGTGTTCCGTTCGACGCTGGTTGGCGCGGAGCGGCACCGCCTTCAGGATGGCTGTGCCGTGAGAATGGTCTTCGGCCCGTATCGGAAGGAGTTGAAGCGGTATCTCGTCAAAAAACTGGACGTGCGCCCAAACGAGTTGGCCCCGGATAAGTTCTCTTGAATCGTCTGATTCCCACCAGGGGCCCGACGCGGCAATGCTCTGGACACTGTCGTCCGGGTAGTCAACCGCAGACATGACCGCTCCTCGTCTCGGACCGCCAAACCGAGTCGTCGAACTCCACTTTCACCTCATCGGATGGAAACGTCGGACCTGCCAAGGAGTTGACCCACGCCGCCGTTTCCGTGAAATCGGAGTCCGCTCGTTCGCAAACAACCAGACGGCGCGGGTTGTCTCTTGCGATCCGGCTGTCGAAGGCAGCCCTAAGCTCCGCCATACGTGCGGCAAAGTCTTTCTTTTGCTTTCGCGACAACCGGTCCATCAGCGGCACGAAGGTTTCGGCTGTTTCGGATTGCCTTACCTGGGCAGACGAGAAGTCGATGGGTTCCTCTGGCGCGGTGCGCAGCATGGGGGGCGTTGTATAGACGCAGTGGAGAAGCGAGGGCGTGTCCGAACCGAACTTGTGAACGAAACGCTCAAGTGTGCCACGAACCTCCAGAGGCAACTCAGCCCCCGTGTTTCGATCCATCGCAGTCTGCCGATCCATGCTCCATCTCTGGAAATCGCCATCCGCATAGCCTCTGGGAATCCGGCGCTCCTGGATATTGGCCACTGACATGGCTGCGGTGAGCAATGCGTGAGCAGCAACGGACCACGGCCCGAAATCGTGAAACGTCCAGTCAATTCCCGTGAACGTCCTGCCTTCGTTGTGCTTCGCATACTCCAGATCGACGAGATAGGCGTACTTGAGGAGATGAATCGGGCCCAATTGCCGCCCAAGCGGATCATCCTCGCGCGCCGCGACAGCCAAAGCATAGCGATAGACCGCAGTTGTCCGTTCTCTGTTCATCGTCTGACATGTAAGGGCAGCAAATTGCCTGTCACGAGAAAATGCCATCAAAGTTTTTATGGAAACGCAATACTGAAAACGAAGCGCACTCTTTCGAACGCGAACTAAAAACCCGTTCAACCCATGGTGGCTGTGTCTGGGAGTATGAAACACGATCCGGGGGGAGATGTCAACCCTGCATTTCCCGCCATCTGACGCACCTTAAACGGTAGAAATGGCAGAGTGCCACGAAAGCTGAACGTTGAAAGCGGAAAACATAATCGCGCTTACGGGCCGGGGCGCAGCAGGCCAAATCCGATCACGCAGGGTCAAGCCGTCCGGTCGCGGCGCCATCCTGAAGCCGGCCTGCCATCAGGACGGAAGGGGCAAGGAGTTGTGTCCGCAGATTTCCACAGATTATGAAACGGGGTTGTCCGGTTGGCTTCACACACCAGGCACACGCACTCAATCTGCGTTAATTTGCGGAATCTGCGGACAAACAAATCAACGGTTTTCCGTGCTCAGAACATCGAACGACCAACAGCGATACGAAAACATCTGCAGAAGGGATACAGGGGCCAGCACGTGTGGGCTTTTCTTCCTGATTTCCGAATAAACATAAAAACGCGATTCCAAGATGTGTGCCAATACGTGCCTCTTCTTGGCTATTTTCTGACACCCCCTTACCGGGCGCATCTGCGATTCGTTGCATCCACATGGGAGCGCGGGCGTCCCGCCCGCTTCTCTGGCGATCTCGCGTGCTTCCAAGTGCGGGCGAGACGCCCAATGCCACTAACTTTTTGACCGGCCAACTTCGGCGTTTTTCTGTCTATCTCGTTGGCAGCGATAGGCTTGCACAATAGCAGGGCCCATGTCGCAAAGCAATGCCTCCAGCTTTCGTCCATTTTGAATAGCCTGCTGAAGCGTTGGCACCAGTTCTTCCGGAACATACAGGCAACGACGACGTCCTTTTTGAGACGTCGTCAATATCCAGGCCGGATGCTTTTCTCCGCGCGCACACACCGCGCACTTCTTGCGAATGCACGGTTTGTAGATCTTCGCTATATGACCGCGCATAAATAAAACTACATTAGATGCATTGTAAGCAATAAATACAGGGCAATTCTTGCAGGCCTAAATCCGCATATCATTCGGAAGGT
>Ga0268277_1001387_pt1 | contig 16600 bp, 20 predicted proteins | sample saktaG_5_FD_190132 | JGI IMG/M metagenome (GOLD analysis project Ga0268277, IMG submission 190132) | Saline water microbial communities from Sakinaw Lake, British Columbia, Canada - sak_2010_1_5_50m | ecosystem: Environmental > Aquatic > Non-marine Saline and Alkaline > Saline ...
CGAACATTATCATGCCGCTGCTGCCTAGGGAGACGCGGGCGGCGGTCGAGGCGGGCGATAAGGTGGTCGAGTGGCGCGGGCTGATTGGGGTGGTGGCGGGAGAGGGAGAGAAATGAAAAGCTGAAAGCTGAAAACTGAAAACTGAAATGCTGAAATGAGAGAGAGAGAAAAAAGCTGAAAAGCTGAAAATGGGAGGAAGGGGCGGGGTTGTATAGGGAGAAAGGGAAAGGCGGACTCGATTTTGGCGCGAAAGAACATGCGGTTTGATGCCAGTACGGCGGACTATGCGCAAGGATAGTGTAACCGCTGGCTTTCTGACCCTTTCTTCGTCTTCAGTTAATCACTTTGGCATCAACGGGTTGCTCGGGCACGGGCGGAGGGAACTGGAGAGAAGGCCCGTCCCGAATGGCGCTAAGTTAAGCCTTCCCACCCTCTTTGTCGCGAGCTTTGTCGAATCGCAATCGGTTCGCCCATAGAGGGTTCGACAAAGCTCGCGACAAAGCTCGCGACAAAGGTCCGTATATCAGAACCCCTTAACTTAGCGCCATTCAGGCCCGTCCCTTGCCAGGCCTAAAGACAAATTCGTGTAACTCCAACAATAAATGTTCAGCGACTGACTGTGGACCATGCTTCCATGAACTTGGCTGATGCCTTGGCCATAATGTGGCCATTCTGACGGATGTCAGCCTCCATATAGAAAAGCGGAGGTAACGATTTAGCCAGCCGGGCACCAACGATGGCGGGGCGGCTCACGATTATGGGTTTTAGGAACCTCACGTTCAGTTCTCCCGTCAGCGCAGCTCGTCCGTGCGCGAAGAGACAGTTCGTCATCGCGCTATCCAGAAGTGCGGCGATGACGCCGCCATGCAGATAGCCAGTGTAACCCTGGTATAGTCGGTCACATGGGAACAGTGCTTCCACGTGACCATCGGCATGCGTGTCGAACGCGAGCCGGAGACCCTGGGGATGGTCGGCGCCGCAAAGCACGCACTGCCCATGCAGTCGTGCCTGTAGCGCCATCATGGCCGCCGGTGTGGGCTTAGTGATCACAGACATTCGTCCCGGATATCAGCGTTCCCGCCAGATACTGGGCCACGAGTTGTTCCGGCGCTTCGGCGGGTGCGCCCACCACAACCTTGATACTGTTTTCCGCAAACAAGTTCTGCGCCCGGCTACCCATACCGCCGACAATGATGACAGTTGCGCCTTGTTCGTGCAACCAGCGAGGTAGAACGCCCGGTTCGTGTGGCGGAGGCGTGAGCATCTGCTTATTTGTGATCTTCTTTGCCTTTTCGTCTATGTCCAGCAGAGCGAACTGGTCGCAGTGTCCGAAGTGCATGCACAGATTGCCTTCGGCGATCGGTATGGCGATTTTCATGGGTGTGTTCTTCCCTTCGTTTGTTGTGGTTTGTGTTTGGTTTGTTGCGATCTTTCCGGAAAGCGCCAGTATCGGCGCGATGACACGTTCGAAAGCCTTGGCTGTTTCCGTCTGGTTGTAGCGATAGACAAACGGGGTGCCGGCGTCACAGGCCTGTCCAACCGCAGGATCTATGGGAATGCGCCCCAGGAAGGGCACGCCCATGTCCGTTGCCATGCGCTCGCCGCCGCCGGACTTGAATATGTCCGTGAGTTCGCCGCACGTGGGGCAGACGAACCCGCTCATGTTTTCGACGACGCCGAGAACCGGCAACTCCAGTTGGTGGCAGAAGCTGATGGATCTTCGCACGTCGGCGGTGGCCACGTCCTGCGGGGTTGTGACCACGATTGCGCCGTCCACTGGCGCAGCCAGTTGGCACACGGACAACGGTTCGTCGCCGGTGCCGGGTGGCGAGTCGATGATCAGGTAGTCCAGATCGCCCCAAGCGACGTCTTTCAGGAACTGCTTGATGACGGTTATCTTCATTGGGCCGCGCCAAATGACGGCATCGTCACGGTTCCGCAAGAGAAACCCGATGGACATCACTTTGAGTCCAGCATGCTCGACCGGAAGGATTTCGCCGTCCTTGGTTTGCACGTCGGCGTCTTCCAGATGCAGCATCTTGGGAATGCTCGGCCCGTGGATATCCACGTCCAGCAGGCCGACACGTTTGCCTGCCAGGGACAGGGAAATCGCCAGGTTAGCGGCAACAGTGCTTTTGCCCACGCCGCCCTTGCCGGACATCACCAGAATCTTGTGTCGGATGCGCTGCAACCGCTCCTCGAGGACCACCTCGTCCAGTGCGCCGTCGCTACCAATTGGAGCCGATGCGTGCGCAGCATCACAGGTAGCGTGTTTGTGCGATTGTCCTTGTCCACAGCCACATTTCTCATCTTTTGTCATGTCGTCATCCTTTCTTAGAACTCAAATACGGTTCCCGCACCGCCTGCATGGCAGGTGTTGGGAAAGGCCGACCCTAGTGCGGCGACCGATTTCTGGCCGGTGCAGTGCAAGGGGACCAGAAGGTTGATGTTGAAGCGGCGCAACTCCCGGATCGTCCAGTGCATGCGTTCCGCAGATGCCGCCCGCAAGTGCGTGCCGCCAATCACGGCATGCACGGGCTTGTTGCCGGTGAGCCTTTGAATGTAGTCGAGGGTGTTAATGATGCCCGCGTGGGCGCATCCGAGTAGGACGATTGTGCCGCGAGGGCTTTCCATGAAGAGTGCCTGGTCATCCAGCAGAAGGTCCGGGTCGATTCCTTCCGGGTCGCGGCAAAAGGGTTCGGCAATCGCCTCTTCCGGGTGCAGGCGCGGAATCTCGCCTGTGGTCCAGATGCCGGGCGCGACTTCGGATGACTGCCGAGACGCCGTATACCGGCATTGTTTGCCGAGCAAGGCGTCGCGTGCCCCTGCGGACATGCCGATTTCGCGCACGCCCGTTTTGTCATGGTGGTATTTGGGCAAGAGCGCGTCCGGGTGGGCATGCACTGTCACGGGGCCTGCCGTGTGGCGCAGCACGAGGGCTAATCCGCCGGTGTGGTCGTAATGCCCATGGCTGAGCACGATCATATCCACCGCAGCCAGGAGCAGGCGCAAAGACTTTGCGTTATCGGCCAGTACACGCCCCTGACCCGTGTCGAACAGCAGAAGGTGCCCGCCGCTGTCGACCCAGAAGGACAAGCCATGCTCGCCCAGCGCATTGTGAGCGGCGACCGTGTTGTCGGCCAAGACGGTGATTTTCATTCTGGCGTCCTTCCTGCGGCTCCTGCGGTGGCGGACGTCCGTACGGTCGGTGCCTCTGATATCCGGGGATGGGCATCCCCGATTCGCGCTAACACCGTCTCGCCCGCGCGAACTTTGGTCCCCGGTGTCACAAGCACTTTCACATTGTCGACGGGCAGATAGATGTCCAACCGCGACCCGAATTTCATCATTCCGATGCGATCTCCCATGGCAACCTCAACCGGTTTGTCATGGGGCAGCCAATAGACGACGCGCCGGCAGACCGGACCCACGATCTGGCATATCAGACACCTCGTTCGTTCTCCGGCAATCAGGATTTTGTTGTGCTGGTTCACGTCGGATGACTTCTCCCGGAAAGTGAACAGATGCCTGCCCGGAAAGTAGCCCAGAAATGAGGACTCCCCCGAGATGGGCGCCCGGTTGACATGCACATCGAACAAACTGAGGAAGATGCTGATTCGGATGCAGGATGCCTTCAGGTGGCACCCCTCATATACTTCCGCAATGGCAGCCACTGTGCCGTCCGCGCCGGAGACGACGGCATCGGCATCGCAGGGTGGAATACGTTCTGGATCCCGGAAGAAGTACAGTAAATACCCGATCAACACACACCCGGCGAACAGGCAAAGCCCCGGCTCCATGACAGCGGCCAGCAGGCCAAATAGTAGCACCGTCACGGCGATGAACGGCAAAATCTCTGCTCGTATACCAATGGATTTCATTAACGTAAAGCCTCCCACACAGCCCGGATATCCGCTGCAACCGCCCCGGAATCCATCTCGACCACGGCGCGCCCCTGCAACTGGGCGTCGGTAACCGCGCGCCCGTAGCGTACGCGACCGGCGGTTATGGCACCAACCTGCCGGGCTTTGGCCTCGATCCGCTCCGTCATCTCCGCATTCAAGTCCCACTTGTTCACGCAGACAGCAGTCGGTATCCGGAAGTGGCGGGTGAGTTCGAGAACCCGCGCCATGTCGTGTGCGCCCGAAAGGGTGGGTTCGGTCACCACCAGAACCTGCGAGGCGCCGCTCACGGATGCAATCACGGCGCACCCGATGCCCGGCGGGCCATCGACCAGGATGAGGTCGGCCTTCCTTTCTTCGGCGAGTGTGCGGGCGGTTTCCCGGACTTTGGCGACCAGTTTGCCGGAGTTCTCGCCGCCGGGGGTCAGCCGGGCATGGACCATCGGGCCGTGGCGCGTGTCGGACACATACCATTCGCCGCTGAGTCGTTCGGGAAAATCGATGGCCTTCACCGGGCACGACCAGACGCACACGCCGCATCCCTCGCAGGCGGTCGGGTCAATGGTGAACGTGGCCTCGCCGGCGCCGCCATCGGTCTTGCGGACGGCATCGAACCGGCACCGGGCCAGGCAGGCGCCGCACCCGATGCAGTCGTGTTGGCGAAGGATCGCCGTATGGCCGCAGCGAAACTCTTCGCGACGCAGGATCGTGGGTGCCAGCACAAGATGCAGGTCCGCAGCATCCACATCGCAGTCCGCCAGCACGGCGTTCCCTGCCTGCCGTGAGCCTGTCGAACCAGCCAGTGCGGCAAAGGATGCAACCAGGCTGGTCTTGCCGGTGCCGCCCTTGCCGCTGATGACGACCAGTTCTCTCATGGTGCGCCTTCCCCGTTCCGTTCCAGAACAATCATGTCCCCCTCCTTCGCACCGACTTGGGCGGCGACGAAGGGACACTTAACGCGCAGCAGGAAGAAGATGTGTTTTGCGGTGGCGCTGAGGCTTTCGTAGTTGCCTTGACCTTTGGCGATAATCATGTCGCTGTCGGCATAGACACGGCGGAACTCGTCCGAGCAGTCTTCCAGAATGGTGCCTGGGGCGTCGGAGCCGTTCGAAATGATCGTCGTCAACTCGGTCAAGCCAGCGACCTGGGCGTCTGCCATCGTGGCGTCGTTCAGCACTGGCGCCCCGCGCACTGCGACTGTGATCTTCTCCGTGGGCAGCGCCTCGATCAGCGGGCGATCAAAGACGATTTCGCCCGCGTTGTCGGCCAGAAACAGGATGCGTCGTGCGCCTTCGGCCGCGGCAAACAGGGCGCTGACAGAGCCATACAGCGGCTCCCGGACGGCACGGCACATGGCCTCGCGGACGTCGCGTTCCGTGATCCCGGATTTCGCGCCGGCGTCGATCAGGTTGCCGGCTACTGCCAGGCGCACAATCGCCATGCGCGGATCCTCCTCGACGCGGGCATCCTGGCTCATGCCGGGCAGCATGTCGAGCGCCAGGCGGTTCATGCGTTCCTTGAGCGCGCGGTACGAATCAGCCTCGCCGGTAGCCTGGCGGATGCGGCGGTGCAGGTGCTGCGCAATACCGACGGGCGACAACTGCCAGTCGGCAGTCGAGAGGTCGGCGAGTAACTGCCGCACGATGGCGGCGCGGCGGCTCTCGTCCGGCACCGCGAAGCCAACCGCTTCGACAGTTTGCCTGACGAAACAGGGAAGACAGTCCAATGTTGTTGTCATACTCGCAAGCCTGTGTCCTTTCCACCTTCGTGTGTCCCGGCAGGAACGGCCGCCGTCGCTAGACGGCATCCAGTGCCTGGTTCAGGTCGTTCATGATCTGTTCCGCCGGCTCGATGCCGACGGACAGTCGTACCGTGTTCGGTGTAACGCCGAAAATTGTCCGCCGCTCCGGCGGCAGGTAGAGCATGGTCGTCAGATAAGGAATGCAGATCAGGCTTTCGGTTGCGCCCAGGCTCACGGCATGCACGATGAGCCGCAGGGTGGAAATGAAACGCTTGGCGTCCTCCTGCGACTGCCCCACACAAAACGACAGAATCCCCCCGAAGCCATTGCGCATCTGGCGCCGGGCGACTTCGTGACCCGGATCATCGGTCAACCCCGGGTAATGAAGGTCGCTGATTTTCGCGTGCTCGCGCAGTCCTTGCGCCACGACGAGCGCGTTAGCGGCCATTCTCTGTGCGCGGATCTCGAACGTTTTTAGCCCCCGCTCCAGCAGCGACGCCGAATAGGCGTCGAGCGTCGTTCCAATCGCCTGGCGCGTGAACCACAGCTTGTCGTAGTCTTCTTTCGCGCCGGCGATGGCGCCCGCCATCAGGTCGTTGTGCCCGCCGAGCGCCTTTGTCGCGCTGTGAACCACAAGATGAGCGCCCAGCGCGAGGGGATGCTGGTGATAGGGTGTGGCGAAGGTGTTGTCCACGATGAGGCGCGCGTCGGAGCGGTCTGCGGCCTGACGCGCGGCGCCGATGTCGATGATCTTGCACAGCGGATTGGTGGGGGTCTCGAGGAAGATCATGGCCGTGTTGGCTTTCACATGCTGTTCCAAGGCAGCGCTTTCGTCGGCGTTGAGCCAGGTGATGTCCACCCCCATTCGTTTCAGGATCAACGAAACCTTGTAATGCGCGCCATACGTATCGTGGAAGAGGATGAGGTGATCGCCCGCCTTAAGATACGTCAGATAGACCAACGTGCAGGCGGCCATGCCGGAGGTGCAGACGATGCAGTCTTCCGCCTTCTCCAGGGCGGCGATTGTTTTCTCGACGGCCCGCACCGTCGGGTTATCGTCCCGGTGATAGGTGTAGCCGTCGATCTCGCCATCCGTGATCTTCCGCAGCACCTCGAAATCACGGTATTCGTAGTTGACCGCGTTCACGATGGGGGTGACCATCGGCCGGTTGCCGTACGGGGTTAGTGGATCGCTCATTTTGCCACCCCGGCATCGGTTGTGTAGACGAGACTGCCCACGGTGCCGCAAATGCAGGGAACGCCACTCGGTTTGTTTGTCCTTCTCATAGGGACTAGTTCCGTTCGGTCTCTTGCGGACTCAGGCGCCGTTGCGCGGGCGCGACGGGGTTAGTGGAAGGATGCACGCGATTGCGTGCGTCCGGGTGAACGATCGCCGGGCGGCGGCGGCGCGCTTCCTGGTCGTCCATCAAGCCGAAGGCCATAACGATCACCAAGTCACCCACCTGACCCAGCCGGGCGGCGGCCCCGCGGAGGCTGATCTGCCCTTTCCTGCCGAGGATGGCATAGGTCTCGAAGCGGTTGCCGTTGTTCACGTTGGCGACCAGGACCTTTTCGCCAGGCAGGATATCAGCCGCGACCAGCAACTCCGGGTCGCAAGCGATGCTGCCTTCGTAGTCGAGTTCGACGGCCGTGACGACCGCGCGATGAATCTTGCTCTTGAGCATCTGCCTTAACATGGCTGTTCCCCCCGGGGCGCGGCGCGTTCCGTCTCCGGAGCAGCGCTTTGCGCCGGCGGCGTGCCGCCATGCTCGATCAACAGGCTCACGGCTAATCGCACGCATTCATGACAGGGAACGCGCGTGACACGCCGGATTTCCCGGCACTTCCCCTCGCCGATGTTGTGACGTTGTTGAAAACCGCGCAACACACTCTGCGCGCAGTTCAAACGTTCTTTGGTATACGCGGTCATCGCTCGTTCAACGGGCATACATCTTTCTCCATGCGTTTCCACAAATTCAAAAACAAGGGGCGCCATTCCGGCACGGCTTCCAGTGCAAGCTGACCCCGCGAATAGGCCGCCGCCACACGGCGGTCATCGGGAAGTTCCAACAGTACGGGTATCGCTTCGGCTTCGCAATAATCGAGCACGCGCCGGTCGCCACTGTCCGCCCGGTTGATGACCACGCCATGCCGGATGCGAAGTTGGCGCAACATTTCCACAGCCAGTTTAAGGTCGTTCAAGCCGAACGGCGTGGGTTCCGTGACGAGGAGCACATAGTCGGCGTCCCGCACGGTCGTGACCACGGGACAGGACGTGCCCGGCGGCGCATCAAGGATCGCAACGCCATTCGAGATGGCCTTCTTCTTAACGGCGCGAATGAGCGGCGGCGCCGTGGGTTCTCCGATGTTCAGACGCCCTTGGACAAAAGCCACGCCGGCCGCTTGCCCTGAATCGGGTCGAATGGCGTGCCCGGTTTCGACCACGCCGATGGCGCGGTCCTGTTCACGGATGGCTCCTGCGGGACACACGATCGCACACCCGCCACAACCGTGGCAAAGTTCCGGGAATACCAGGGCTTTTTTCAAAACGGCGATGGCGTGGTACTGGCAGATTTCCGCGCACTTGCGACATGCGGTACACTTCTGCTCATCCACCACGGGCACGGATATGCCCACCGATGCGGTCGCCATGATCTGGGGTTTCAGGAAGATATGGCCGTTCGGTTCCTCGACGTCGCAATCCAAGTATTGAACCGGCTTGCCCATACCGGAAAGCATCCACGCCAGGTTGACCGCTACGGTGGTCTTCCCGGTTCCGCCTTTGCCGCTGGCTATTGCGATTCTCATGCGCTACGCTCCCGATAAATTCATCCGGTGGATACGGTTTAGAACGTCACAACCTTGTCCGAGTCACGGATCAGGTCGTAGAGATCTTTCATGGTCGAAAGCGGACAGAGAGCCGACCCACCGCGTTGACGGATCTTGAGGCACGTGCCGCAGGCCAGAATGACGCCGCCGTTGTCGACAAACGTCCGCATTTGTCCCTGAATGTCGAACCGTTCCGTGCCGCGACTCTCGCAGTCAACGCCCTGGGCGAGGAGAAAAACCTTTACGCGGTCGCGCTGTTGGAGCGCGAAGACGCCCAGCCGGAAGGCATTCCAGACTGTCTCGGCGTCCGCCGAGTGAATGACGATTCCAAGATTCACGGATTCTTTCCTTTGTGCCGGCTTGCCGTGCGGTAAAACTGCCCTGTGGTCAGCAGTACCAGAGTGCAGGCGTCCAGCACCTCGATCCCGTTCCGCTTCAACCGCTCGGAAAGGACCGGGTTTTCGCTGCCGGGGTTGAAGATCACGCGCCGCGGCCGGGCTGCGAGGATCGCGTCGGCCAACGCGGTCGAACGTTCCGGTCCCACGTACAGTGTGACGGTGTGGGGTGGCGCGGGCAGGTCGGCGAGGGTGGCGTACACCTTGTGTTCCAGTAATGTGGATAGCCCCGGATTGACCGGGAAGACGGTGTGACCGTGCGCCAGCAGTTGCGCCACAGCCTTGTGACTGTAACGTTCGGGATTGGCGCTGGCGCCGAGAACGGCGACGGTCAAGGCGGTTGGTCGGGCGGACTGTGTCGGCGGCATCCGCCGGCCGCGAGCCTGCACCTCTTTCTCGTCCAAGCCGTCCTGCCAGCCGTTGCGGGTTTCGTCGACGCGGTCAAAGCGCGCCGTATAGGGTTTGATGTCGAGCAACGGTGTGCCGTCGAGCACATCAAGCTCGTCCACCTCCAGTGTACAGCCGGCAACGCGCAGCAGTCGCACGATGCTCATGCCGATAGGGTTCGGGCGGCAGGGCGTGCGCGTGGCAAAGATACCGTGTTCGACATCCTGCAGGAACGGCTTGACGGTCAGGCGCGCAGCCGGGGCGCGGTCCAAATGGTACAATAGGTAGATGTGCGAGAACCCTTCAATATCCCGCAGGCCAGCGGCAAACTCCGGCAGCAATTCGACGCGCCCAAAACAACCCGCCGCAAAGACGGGTTGAATGGGCGTTTTCTCGGGCTGCGTGTGGCCGCTGCGAATGAAGCCAATGGGGCGGTAGACGATCTCCGCAGACATTATCGCGACCTCCTTCTGATTTCCTGAATGGCTAGTTCTGCGGCGTTGACCAGCGGATACGCGATGGGGGATGCCGTCAAGGCCGGATGGGTTCCCATCTGAAACATCGCGATGTTATCCGCGTTCATGCGGCGTTGCACGCAGGCAGAAATGGCATTGATGATCTCCCCCGCGACACCGTTGCCCCGGACCTGGCCACCCAGCAGAACGCCCGAGTTTGTTTCGAAGACCAGTTTGACCTTGGTCTTGGCGCCGCCCGGCATTCCGGCCGGATGGCGGTTTGGCCCTTCGACGGTCGCGGCCACCACGTCATAACCCAAGACCTTCGCCATTGTCTCGGTCAAACCCGCCGTGTCCAGCGCAAAATCGCCCAGCGCCGTGGACCAGACGCCCACCGTGCCGGGATTCTCGCGCGTGATGCCGAAAAGGTTCGCGCTCGCAATGCGCGCTTCGAGCGTGGCGATCGAGGCGAGTTTCAACGTGGAATGTCCGCCGCCGAAGAACGATACCTTCTCGGCGCAGTCCCCGCAGGCGAAGATGGTTCGGTCGGAAGTGCGCATGGTTCGGTCCACGTCAATGGCGCCTGTCGGGCCAATGCGCAGGCCGGCGGCCTTGGCCAGTTCCGTGTTCGCTTTCGACCCGGTTCCCAGGATGACCACGTCCGCCTTGAGCGTTTCGCCGTTGGAGAGCCTTACGCCGGCCACACGGCTGGTGCCCTCAAAACCGGCCACCTTCGTCGCGTTCAGAATGCGGATGCCGTTAGACTGCAGCACCTGTTCGGCTTCGACACAGAACTCCTCGTCATAGGACAAACTCAGACAGTGGGGTGTAACCTCGACGATGGTGATGGTCTTCGCGCCTGTCTTGCGAATCTCATCGGCAAATTCGATGCCAATGAAGCCACCGCCAACCACCACAATATCGCGGGCGGACTTGAGGCACTCCTGCATGCGCCGCAGGTAGTCCACATCCTTGAGAATCGTGAACACGCCATCCATGGCCGCGCCCGGAATGGGCGGGGTTACCGGAAGCGAGCCGGTGGCGACGATGAGCCGGTCGTACGCGATCGCCCCTGATGCCGTAAGCAGCCTCTTTCGCTCACGGTCAATGCCGGTCGCTTCCGCGATGAGAATCTCCACCTGCTCCTTTTCCAGAACGGCGTCGGGAATGAGGTTCTTGTCCGGACTGCCCACTGTGCCGCAGATATAGGGAATGCCGCAGGGGATCAGCACGTGCTGCTCTTTCCTCACCAGCAAAACGCTCTTTCCGGGGTAATGCCGCCTGGCCGTGATGGCCGCCGTCACGCCTGCCGCACTGCCGCCAACTACCACAACGTCCACCGTTTTCATGCTCATGCTCATGCTTGTCCTTTCATGGCTTCAACAAATAGTCCGCGATTGCCCGGTAAAACGTCGTCACGGCCAGAATCGCGCAATGCCGTCCCGAGTTCGTCTCGCACTCGCCGGACCGGACGATCTCGCCGACGCTGATGGACAGCGCGTCCGCAACATTCCGGCCTTTGGCCCGGCGCGCCACAGCGCGACCGCATGAGCGGGTGTTGCCACAACCCTCGGTGTAGTACCGAATGTCCTCAATCCGGTCGTTGCGGATGACCAGGTGGAACTCCATCTCGTCCCCGCACAAGCCCTTGACCGAGGCTGCGGCCGTAGGGTCGTTCATCCGGCCGAAGAACTCATCTTCCGCCGGAAGCCCCGTCGGCTGATTGACGTTTGCTGGATCCGCCGCGTTTCCGATGTCGTTCATTTACCAGTCCCAGTAGAATTGCTTCCTCTGCCACCGCATGTAGACTTCCCATTCCTTCTGTTAAATCGCATACCCACGAAACCGGCGCCTTTCGCCATGCCCTCGCGAGAACCCGCATACCGCTCAACCGTTTGGTCAGGGCCCTCGAACAGACAGCTTGTCGCTTGCTCCAGATAGAGGCCGGCCTGCTCGGCTAGCCCGATAACCTGTCGTGCCGTGTAGAACCTGGCGGCCGCGTAGAAAGGGTGCCCTTCAACGCCCTTCCGGGCATAGGCATTTCCCCATGGACTGTCCTTCGGGACCAGCCCTACAATTGCGTAACCGTCCTCTCTCAACACCCTGCGACACTCGCTCAATGCCTGGGAGGGATCGTCCAGAAAGCAGATCGTCACGACCAGGAGCGTTACCCCGAAGCGGTTGCTCTCATAAGGCAACGTTTCCGCGCGGCCGAGTTGGGTCTGTATGCCGCGTTGCGAAGCGTAGCGCAAAACGGCCGGACTCGGGTCAACGCCCTCGTCAACACCGAGCGCCGACGCGAATCGCCCCGTCCCGACGCCCACTTCCAGCCAAGGGCGCGGCATCTCTTCCAACAGGTCGCGAATGCAATCCACCTCGACCTGGAAGATGCGCCGCCCTTTCGCGCTCTCGAACCACGCGTCGTACCGATCCGCCAGGCGCTCAAAAGGCGCCCAGCCTACGGTATGCTGATCGCTGCGTTTGGGCATTGTTCCACACATTGTCCGCAATCCACGCATTTCTCTGCATCCACCTTTGCCTTGCCATTCTTCAGGTTGCATCGTCACACCCCGTCGCCGTGTAATACACGCCTTCCGCCGTGCGATCGGCGTGAATACGGCGCGCACGCAAGAGCTCCCCCACATGCTTCGACACTTCGTTCGGATGCATCCCGAACGCCTCGGCAATCTGCGTGGCCGTGCACGGCCTACGTTGCAGCATGGCCATGATTGTGCCTTCATTGGCTTCGATGTCGGCCGAGTGCCCGGTCGCAAACTCGGCGATGATCTTTGCCGGTGGATGGAACAACCCGGTCAAGCCCTCCATCTCCTTGCGCGGAACCGCCAGGGCGAAGTCCTCCGCTGGCGGGCGAACGGCCGTATTGAGATGTATCTCGTCCGGTTCGATGGCCTCGACGAGTGCCGCGATCTGTTCCACGTCCCGCCGCACGGAATTCGTACCCCAGACAAGAAACACCTCGATCCAAAGCCGGCCTTGGAACCCGTCCCGAAAAGCCCGGTATCCTTCCATGATTTGCCGAAGTTTCAGATCGGGATGCGGCCGGTTGATATGCTCGAACGAGAACTGATCCCACACGCTGAGCGACAACTTGACGATATCGGCATGCTGGGCCGCCTCTCGCACTTCCGGCAGGAAGAACAGTGTGCCGTTGGATAGAAGCGCCGTCGGAATGGCGGTCTTGGCCCGGATAAACTGCAGGATCGTCCCGAACCGGGTGTGCAATGTCGGTTCTCCGGATCCTGAAAGCGTAATGTAGTCGGCCTTTCCGCCATCCTTGATCCAGGCATCTAGCTCGGCCTCGACATGCCAGACCGGCGCGTACTCATGACGATCCAGTGTCTTGTTCGTTGTGCGCCCCAACTGGCAGAAAATGCAGTCCAGCGTGCAGGTCTTGAACGGCGTGAGGTCCACCCCGAGGGAACGTCCCAGGCGTCGTGAAGGCACCGGTCCAAATAGATATTTGTATTCGCGCTTCATTGCATTCGCTCTCGCTACCACCTCGCCAGTGCCGCGCCCCAGATCAGACCGCCGCCAAACGCCGTCATCAGGACCAGATCGCCGGGATTGATGCGGCCAGCGCGATTCGCTTCGTCCAGTGCCAACGGCACGGAGGCCGATGATGTATTGCCGTAGCGGTCGACGTTGATAATGACCTTGCCTGGCGCCACTCCCAAGCGTTTTGCCAACGCCTCAATAATGCGCATGTTGGCCTGATGCGGCACGACCCAGGAAACGTCTTCCGGCTTCACGCCTGCTTGTTCGATCACCTTCAGGCAGGCATTCCCCATCTCCTTAACGGCAACCTTGAAGACATCGGTGCCGCGCATGGCGATCTTATCGCTGCCGTCCCAGGCAAAATCCCGTGTATGCGGGTGCCGGGTGCCGCCCACCCTGACCTGCAACCATTCGGCCATTCGGCCATCGGATTTCATGAACGTGGAGAGAATTCCCGAGCCGTTGTCGGATGGTTCCAGCACAACCGCGCCGGCCGCATCGCCAAACAGCACGCAGGTGGTGCGGTCGCCCCAATTGGTGAGGGACGATAGTCGTTCCGAACCAATGACCACAACCTTCCGGTACATGCCTGTCTCGATGAACCCGCGGGCGATGGCCAGGCCGGCGATGAAACCGGTGCAAGCAGCCACCACGTCGAAAGCGACCGCGTTGACCAACCCCAACTTTTCCTGAACCAGGCAACCGTTCGAAGGCAGAGGAAAGTCGGCGGTCACGGTGGCATCCACAAGCAGATCGACATCCTCAGGCGCGCAGTGCGCCATTTCCATGGCGTTCCGGGCCGCGGCAGCGGCCATATCCGAGCAACTGATCGAGCCATCGGCGATTCGTCGTTCGCGAATCCCGGTTCGTTCGCGGATCCATTGATCGGTGGTATCGACCAAAGACTCCAGATCGGCGTTCGTCATCCGCCGCGGCGGCGCGAACGAACCGGTTCCGGTAATCCTCGCATGTGTCGAATGAGTCATTGTTCCTACTTCTCCGCCTTTTCCGTCTCCAGTTCCTGAAGGCGCCTGCGGATCTCGCCCGCTGTGTTCTCGAAGTACTCGGCCTGGCTCTTCAGCGCGGCCAACTCCTGTTCGCGTGTCGGCGCGGCCACATCGGGCGAAACGGCACCCATCAGCGGCCATCCGGCCGCCGCCCGCTGCCATCCGGTCAACCCGGTGGCGTTGAACATGTTGCGCCAGCCGCGGCCATTGCCGCGTCCGCCACCGCATGCGCCCCTTCCGCGACCGAACCCCATTCCGAAGCCCCGGCCCGGAACCGTGTTCATGGATCCCGGTGCCGCAACCCCGGCGCAGAAGCCCATACCGCGGCCTGTCATTGGCCCCTTTCCCATGGGTCCCATTCCATTTTCTGCTGGCATTGTCGTTCTTCCTTTCTCTGTTCGTGTTTTCTGTTCACCGTCCGCCGCCCCGGCTCCCACGGCCCGCACCGTGACCACGCCCGCCACGACCTCGGCCTCGCCACGGTGGGCTTGCCTGTCCCTCCTTTTCCGCTGGCAACTGCAATGTTCATAAGGCTCACTGTCGCTTCTCAATCCAGGCCCTTAACGACCATTCGCGAATGATCTCGACGCCGCCGCTGCGCGCCGCAACATTCTCTCGGTGGTTTGCCAACTCACACATTCGTCGGTAACCGAAACCCCATACCGCAGGTTTGTTGACTGCTCTGGCATAGACTGGGTTCCCTGGAAGAGGTTGCTCTCCACCAACATTCCGACAATGGCACGGTTGCCTCGGCGATGACGCAGCACTGCATTCCACACCTTTTCCTGGGACTCGAACTTCTTTCTCGAGTTTCCGTGACTGCAGTCCACCATGATGGAAGGCGGAAGCCCGCTTGCGACCATTCGTTCGCACGCGCTCTTAATCGATGTGACACTGTAGTTGGGGCCGGATTTCGAGCCTCGCAGAATCAAATGACCGTTCCTGTTGCCGCTGGTGCCTACAATGGCGGTATGGCCGTCGTCGTCAATCCCCAGGAAACTTTGCTCGTGGCGCGCCGACACCATGGCATCAATAGCAACCTGAACATTGCCGTCGGTACGATTCTTGAATCCAACCGGCATGGATAATCCGCTGGCCATTTGACGATGAGTTTGCGATTCCGTCGTGCGCGCGCCGATGGCCGCCCACGAGACCAGATCCGCAGTATATTGCGGCACAATGGGGTCGAGCATCTCGGTCCCGGCGGGAACACCCATGGCGTTGATGTCCAGCAGCAGGCGCCGGGCAGAGCGCAGTCCGTAATTGATATCCGCCGAGCCGTCCATGTGCGGATCGTAGATCAGGCCTTTCCATCCGACAGTCGTGCGCGGCTTTTCGAAATAGACACGCATCAGGATCAGCAGTTCATCCTCCAATTCCGCACGAAGGCCGGCGAGCAAAGCGGCATATTCCAGCGCCGCTTTGGGGTCATGAATCGAACAGGGTCCGACAACAATCAGCAGGCGCGGGTCTTGTCCGGCGAGGATATCGCGGATAGCGCCACGCGCCTTCAGCACGCTGGACAACACGCGGCCAGACGCCGGAAGTTCTTTCTTCAGCGCACGGGGAGAAACGAGGGGCGTAAACCCGACGAGATTGAGATTCTCAGTTTTCATTTGATGTGCTTCTTGAGGGCTGCGGTTAGCGCCGTTCATCCTTCTTGTTTAAGCAACTTTTTGGCGCCCTGGTAGACTTCCTCGACCAGCAGCGATACGGCCGCATGTCCGGGGTGTTCCGGAGGATTCCACTTCTTCATGGCTTCATAAATGGCGCCGGATCGGTGATATTCGAGCCGACCCTTGATCTGAAAGGACTGGTTGTCTTTTGTGATGAACAAAATCGAACCCTTGCTGCCGCCCAGAATGTTGCGACGGGTCTTGTCGAAGTAGTTATCGGCGACGACCAACGTGTCGTCCGCAAACTTACTGACCGCACCCGCATAGATCGCGTTGGGCAGTCCGGCTTCGTCAACCGTCACCAAGATGATCGGGCCGTTTCTGTTATCCCAAGCCTTGCTGACTTCTTCCGGCAATTGCGGCATTTTAGCCTCCCGTTTTTTCGTTCGATAAGCGACAAAACATCGGCCCGTCATGCAAACAGGCCAATTTGCTGGGAAATACCGGCATCGGACAAGACCTCGGGACACCCTTGAATGCCGAGGCTGTCCTGGTGCTGGCGTGTTCCTACTTCTCCGCCTTTTCCTTCTCCAGTTCCTGAAGGCGCCTGCGGATCTCGCCCGCTGTGTTCTCGAAGTACTCGGCCTGGCCCTTCAGCGCGGCCAACTCCTGTTCGCGTGTCGGCCCGGCCACATCGGGCGAAACGGCACCCATCAGCGGCCATCCGGCCGCCGCCCGCTGCCATCCGGTCA
>Ga0268277_1001390_pt1 | contig 16571 bp, 12 predicted proteins | sample saktaG_5_FD_190132 | JGI IMG/M metagenome (GOLD analysis project Ga0268277, IMG submission 190132) | Saline water microbial communities from Sakinaw Lake, British Columbia, Canada - sak_2010_1_5_50m | ecosystem: Environmental > Aquatic > Non-marine Saline and Alkaline > Saline ...
GATCATCACATCAGCATTATTGGTCATAGTCCGATGAATGCCGTCTGCATAACCGATTGGCAATACCGCAATCGATGTATCCTTTTCAGTGATGAATTTACGACCATAACTTACCGAACTCCCGGCCACCAATCGACGAATAAGCCCCACATGGGTTTTTAGTGTCATCACCTGCTTTAAGGGAATTGATTGAGACGTCACAGTAGTTGGATAATGACCGTAAAGAGAAATACCCGCTCTAACCATATCAAACCTAGCTTCCGGTAAATCAAGAATGGCGCCACTATTTGCAGCGTGAATGACAGGTCTGTACGGAAGATGCTCCACAAGCCCATCTATAGTATCGTAAAATCGTTGCAGTTGTAATTCCGCAAACCCTTTATTTCGTTCATCGGAAGTCGCAAAGTGAGTATAAATACCCTCAAGTTTAATCTGTTCGATATTGATTATTTTAATGATCGCAGTACGGGCCTGATCAAAGGGAATACCTACCCTGCCCATTCCTGTGTCGATATTCAAATGGACTTTCACGAAGATTGAATTCCGAATTGCAATTTCCCTGACGGTGTCAATGTCTTTCTGGTCTGTAATAGTAACCTGAATGTCATTGAGTGCCGCGGTTTCGATTTCATCAGGAAACAGACTTCCGAATATTAATATTTTCTCTTCAATCCCGGCGTTCCTCAATTCAATGGCTTCAGCTAACCGGGCAACGGCAAAATTTACTACACCTTCTTTGACAAGACGCTTTGTTACTTCAATGGCTCCATGCCCGTAAGCATCAGCCTTTACAACACACATAACCTCAGCCGGAGCAACTTTTTTACGGATTTCGATCAGATTGTGGATTAAATGATCCAGATGAATTTCAGCGACGGTGTATGATTTTGTGGATGCTGATTTACTCATCAACAATTCCTATTTGCTCCCCTTGGAAGGGATTTTAATTGGAAATCCTAAACTTATCTTGTAGAAAGGTTTTCAACTCATCAAAATTCTTAAAATATTCAGTTGTACAACCTAGTATCCAGCCACTGATTTCCAACAATTTCGTTGAAGTGACCATATACACCGGTATTCCATGATAAAATGCAAAGGTCAGTTCCCCATAGGTTCCGCCACCTTTTTCAGCATATTCATCCCAAAGACAGATTACATAATCAATTTCTGTCAGGATCGATTTAATATCATTTCGGATTAATTTGCGGACAATTTTCTGGAATTCAGGAAGATCATCAGTCTTCAACTGTCGAAATTGCTGACGTTCTTCAGGTGTCAGAATTTTCGGTTCTTCGATATGAGGATTGTAGACATCATGGCCAAATTCCTGCTGAAGGAACTCTGCTATGTCAGCACGCCATGCTTTGCCTTTGTCTGGAGAGTGTTCGATTGCCCCAGCTAGATATGCTTTCATCGTGATATCCACCGTTTAAATGTTAGAAATGCTGCAAAATAAGACAGAAGTGAAAACACAACAATGTAAATCATATTGACATCACTTAAAGTATTGTAAACCAAAATATCTCTGCCGCCTTCGATCAATATGGAAACCGGAAAATAGTGAATAATTTGTCCAAGAATTCCAGAGTATTGGACCGAAGGAATAATAGCGCCACAAGCCAGAAAAATGACCGATACAAGAATAATAGTGAATTCACTACGTATTTTTATATTCGTTGCTAAAATCCCGGCAATCATACCAAACTGGTTAATAAATATAAGTCCGACCAAAAAATACAACCAAAACACAAACAGATTGACAAATCCCACATGAACATGACTGACAATTAACAAAACAATACTACTAAGAAACAAATGACCAAAGGATTTCAGTAAATAAACCAGACTTTTTATCATGTAGATTTGATACGTCAATAACGGTGAGGAGTGAATCTGGTCGATGATACTACCTTCGCGACTGGTGTGGAACGAGTCCTGCAGTGTCAGATTAAAGGCAATGATTACGCTGATAAATCCGACAATTCCCGGAAACATCCAATCGTTCAAATTGATAAAAAGAATTCGCGGTAAAAGTTGCCCAAGCCCTAGCATAAATACCAGATATAATAACAACGTGGATAATATATTGATCATCACAGCAATAGTGACCTGTTTTGGATATGGTCTTATTTCTGATAATACAATATTTACGAAATTTTTCATATTAATATCCTTCATCGGCATTGAGTTGATCGAGGAATTCCTCGATATGAATCGAGCTGCCGGAAATAGAAATGACATCGTCCAGATTTAACTTTTTTAAAACAGCAACAAAATCCAGGACATTATCGGTCACTATCTGAATCGTCCTTCCAAGATCACGAACCTCTTTGATTTCCTTGACATGCTGCAATTTTTTAATTAATTGATATCCTCCCTGTCGGAATTCAATATTTCCAAAAAACGGCAACTCAATTTGCGCCACCATATTTTCCAGTGTACCGTCAAAGCGAATCTTGCCGTGATCAAGTACAATCCAGCGGTCGGCAATTGTCTGAATTTCAGAGAATTCATTGGACGATAGCACAAATGTCTTTTTCCCTTTATGATCAAGAATGTACCGCAATAAAATCGAGCGTGAAAGATAATCCAGACCCATGGTTGGCTCATCCAGAATAATCACTTCCGGATTCCCCATCAATGTCTGCACAATATCCAGCCGGCGTTTCACCCCTCTTGAATAGGTTACCGGAAAATCCGCCAACTCGTTTTCCAGTTTGAACATTTTAACTAAAGGCATAACGGATTCTTGGAACTTATCCTTATCAATCCCCAGATAAGCCGCACGTTTTATCAGGTTGTCCATACCGGTAAGCCATGGGTCATGAATATCATGATCCGGAAGATAGGCAACGATTTTTTTAACGTCTTTAAGGTTTTGCGAAATGTCTTTTCCATCGATATAAACAATTCCGTTATCGGGTTTCATAATTGTTGATAATATTCGCAACAGTGTCGATTTTCCAGCACCGTTTCGCCCGATAATTGCGAAAGTTGAGCCCTTTTCGATACCGATACTTAATCCGCTAAGTACATATTTTTTCTTAAAATGCTTACTGATATTCTTTAATGTGATTGATGCTTCCACTAATGCGCCTCATACCATGAATTTCCAACTCCAACATCCACTTTCACCGGAATATCGAGCGGCAATGCCTGCTCCATTTCCGAAATCACTATGGATTTTAACACTTCTAATTCCTTTTCTGCAACCTCAAAAAGCAGTTCATCATGAATTTGCAGAATCATCATCGATTGTAATTTTTCCTGAATCAATCGATTATGGATACGAATCATTGCGATCTTTATCATATCTGCCGCAGTTCCCTGAATTGGCATGTTGATCGCGGCCCGCTCCGTAGCTTCCCGGATGTTACGGTTACTGCTGTTGATGTCATGAACATAGCGAAGTCTTCCGGACAATGTTTTGACATAACTATTTTCTCTGGCTTCATTTAAGGTATTGATAATATAGTTATTTATACCCGGATATGTGTTAAAATAATTATCAATAATTTTACGTGCTTCGCTAAGAGATATTTTCAGTTCTTCGGACATTCGAAAGGGACCGGCGCCATACATAATCCCAAAGTTCACAACCTTGGCAACCCGGCGCATTTCCGGCAGAACATGTTTTTCAGGAACTCCATATACAAGAGCGGCTGTTCTGGTGTGAATGTCTACCCCGTCATTGAATGCCCTGATTAACTCTGGATCTTTTGAAAGGTGTGCCATGATTCGCAATTCAATTTGGGAATAATCCGCCGACAAAATTTTCCAACCCGGTTTCTGGGGGACAAAAGCTTTTCGGATTTCACGCCCGATGTCGGTCCGAATTGGAATATTCTGGAAATTCGGATCGCTGCTACTCAAGCGCCCCGTCGATGCAACGGTTTGATTAAATGAACCGTGTACTCGTTTGGTTTCGGGATTCACCAATTGCGGAATGGCGTCTACATAGGTATTCTGTAATTTTGCCAGAGTCCGGTAATCCAGCACCAGCCCCGGCAACGGATGTTCATCGCGCAGTTTCTCGAGCACATTCACCGCAGTGGAACGTTTCCGGCCTGTGCTTAATTGCAACTGGTCAAAAAGAATTTCTCCAAGTTGCTTTGGCGAATTGATATTAAACTTTACATCGGCTTCGAAGTAGATTTGACCCGTCAGTTTTTCAATCTGTTTCGACAGATCTTTCGACATCAGTTTTAGAAAACCGGTATCCAGAAATACACCATTTTGTTCCATTTGCATAAGTACCGGAATCAGCGGCATCTCAATCGTCCTGAAAATCTCCTCGGTTTGATCTTCAATCAGTTTTTCCTTGAAAATCGGTACCAATTGTAAGGCCACATCTGCATCTTCAGCCGCGTAAAAAGTCACTTTTTCAACAGACACTTCATCCATGCTGATCTGAGTTTTGCCTTTGCCAATCAGGTCTTCGATCGGTTGCATAGTATAGTTCAGATACTGCTGTGATAGTTTATCCAATTTATAGGATCGCGAATCCGGCTGTATCAAAAACGCTGCTATCATGGTATCGAATTCGACATTCTTTAATTCAATGTCATACCGACGTAGAATCAGCATATCATATTTCAGATTCTGACCGCATTTGGGAATAGATGTGTTTTCCAGAACCGGTTTCAAAAGTTTCAGAAACTCAATTTTATCATCATTACCGAAGAGTGATTTCTGAGCACTGGGATACTGAATCGGAATATATACACCCTTATTTGTTTCCCAGCTGAGTGAAATGCCAACGATCTCGGCAATCATCGGGCTCGTGGAGGTTGTTTCCAGGTCGACTGAGAGCATTTTAACGGTTTGTAAGGTCTTTACTAATCTTACAATATCCAAACGCTCTTTAAGCGCTTGATACTGTTTTTCGACAATTTCAGTTTTTTTAGCAGATCCCAGAGTTTTTATCAGGCTATAAAATTCCAATTCTTCAAACAGTTTTGTTAGTTCTTCGCGATTAACCGATTGCGTCTGCATCTCATCAATTTTAATTTCCAATGGCACATCGATTACGATAGTCGCAAGCATCTTGGAAAATTTCGCGTCTTCAGCACCATCCCGAATCAAGTCCCTAACACGGGGATTACCGATTTTTTCCACATTCTCAATTATATTTTCAAGACTGCCAAACTCTTTCAATAATGGCCGGGCTTTAGCAGGGCCAACTCCCTTAATCCCAGGAATATTATCGGAAGTATCACCTATCATTCCCAGATAGTCTGCGATTTGATTGGGACGAACGCCCCACTTTTCCATCACACCATCAATATCAATAATCTCAACCGGTTTCGATCCGCTACCCGGTTTATAGACGAGAACATCCTCTTCAAGTAGCTGCATGAAATCCTTGTCACCAGTGACCATGAAGACTTTCAGCCCCTGCTTTTTTCCGTCTTTTGCCAGAGTTCCGATAATATCATCGGCTTCATATCCGGGACGAATGATCACTGGAATATTCATCGCTTCAGTTACTTTATGAATATATGGCAGCTGCGACACCAGTTCGTCAGGCATGGCCTCGCGGGTTGCTTTATATTCTTTATAGATTTTATGCCGGAAGGTTTTTTCCGGAGCATCGAAAACCATACCGATGTAATCCGGTTTCTCTTCTTCCAACAGCTTCAGCAATGAATTGACATAAGCAAACACTGCGCCCGTTGGCTGGCCGGCGGAATTTGTCAATCGATTGCGGATCATTCCAAAGTAAGAACGATATGCAATTGCAGAGCCGTCGATTAAATATACTGTCTTTTTCTTATTCATAGTCTGATATCAGAAAAGTTTACGATAATGCAGTGAAATTGGCAAGATGTTTCAGGATTGGATTGATGAGATACTGGGATAATGAAGTAATGATTCACTGAAAATAAAATATTAATCTTCAAATTTCAAAATCATATAATTCTACTCCTTATGGCTATTCTACTAGTATAATAATTCGCATATTGTTATTTTTTTCAGGTTGACATCCTGAAACTTTCGCCTTAAAATATCATCCAAATTTTCATGGAGATGGTCAGATGCAAGTAATCAAAACTAACGAAAAAACTTTCATTGAGGGATTACCAAATCAAACATTAATCAACAATGAACGCGATACTGTTGATGTCATCGGTTTCTGTGGCGAACACAAAGCGGTCGGCGTTTTACTCTATCCTGACAATCTTCCAGAAAATTTCTTCGACCTAAAATCCGGCCAGTTGGGACTGATTTTGCAGAAGTTCGTTAATTATTACCTGAAATTTGCTTTGGTACTTTCACCGGATTTTATCAAAGGCCGGTTTAAGGAATTTGCGGTTGAATCCAATCGGGGAAACCATTTTCGAACATTTAATAATCGAGACGAGGCTGTGGAATGGTTGGTTAAAAGCTAATCCTTCTTCCATTCCATTTTCAAACTTAATCCCTTATATTCCATTGATTTTTATTAAACCAAAGGAGCAATAATGAACGGACAAATTCCTGTTTTATTCGTTGAAGGAAATTCATTGGCAGAAGCTTGGGAAAAATCAGTTTTGGAAGCCTACCGAAAAGGCTGTGATATAAAAACTGAATACGATAAACCTGAAGATCCACCCAGCAAAGATTGTTCGATGACCGTTGTTATTCATAATCCTCTTTCTGAACCGATGATCCATCGCGATATGCCTGGCGGACTTGAGGATTTACAGGAATATGTTCTGGAAGTCATTGAGGGCATTAAAGACCACTGTATCCGAAATGCTGACGATCCCGATGACACAAAATGGGAATATACCTATCATCAACGGCTGTTTGATTATGCCGTACCGGGAATCGAAAAACCATTTGATCAAATTGAATTAATTGCTCAAAAACTTGCAAAGGTCCCTTACACCCGACGGGCCCAAGCCATTACCTGGAAAGTCTGGGAAGACAATATCTGCTATGATCCAGCCTGTCTACAGAGTATCTGGTGTCGATTATTAAAAGGTGATGACGAAACCTGGTATCTAAATACAAATGTCCGCTTTCGTTCCAATGATGCCTACAAAGCGGCGTTTATGAATATGTTTGCGCTGATCCAGTTGCAGCAAAAAATCGCCAATCGGATAACCGATCTTTCCGGAAAAATAGTAAAACTTGGCCGATATGTTCATCAAGCCGACAGTTATCATATTTACGGCTCTTATTTTAATGAATTCAAAAATCGCTTCCTGAATGCTATCGAATCCCGGGATTTTGATCAGCGAACTTATAACTATTGCGATGTAAAAGACATTATGGAGGAGGCCATTCCGGTGATTCGGGAAAAAGCCGCCAATATGTGTCGTGAATGAACGGGGAAATTAATTGAAATCTTTAACAAACCTAATAATTGGAATAGTATTTATGACAACACTTGGCGCCTCCGAACGAACAATGATACACCCTGATTGGAGTAAAAACGCGGCCATCTATGAAGTCAATATCCGGCAGTTTTCAGAAGAAGGCACTTTCAGGGAATTTGAAAAATATCTGCCAGAACTGAAAAAAATGGGTGTGAAAATTATCTGGCTGATGCCGATTCATCCTATCGGAGAAATCAACCGCAAAGGGACTCTCGGAAGTTATTACGCAATCAAGGATTATACTGATGTCAATCCGGAATTTGGGACGAAAGAGGATTTTCGTCATTTGGTAGAGAAAACCCACGAATTGGATATGTTCATCATCATCGATTGGGTAGCAAATCACACCGCTTGGGATAATGTATGGACAAAAACACATATCGAGTATTTTGACAGAGATTCTCTTGGAAATCATATCACTGAAATCAAAGATTGGACCGATGTCATCGATCTGGATTATAATAATCCGGATTTACGTCGAGCCATGACTGAGTCGTTGAAGTACTGGGTTAAAGAATTCGATATCGACGGATATCGTTGCGATGTTGCGGCAATGGTTCCAACAGATTTCTGGAATAATGTTCGTCGAGAACTGGAAATGATTAAACCAGTTTTCATGCTGGCTGAAGCCAATGAACATAACCTTCATGAACAGGCTTTCGATATGACCTATGCTTGGTCGTATGCTTATTGGATGAATGATATGGCCATAGGCAAACGGAATGTTCGTCATCTTGATCAATTGATCGCAAAAGAAAACCGACGTTATCATCCCGATGATATCCGTATGTTATTCGTTACAAATCACGATTTTAATTCCTGGAATGGCACCGCATATGAACGACTTGGTGATGCCACGGAAGCGTCTATTGTATTTACTTGTGTTTTTCGCGGAATGCCTCTCATATATAACGGTCTTGAAGCTGGAATGAATAAACCGCTCTCCTTTTTTGAAAAGGATTTGATCCCCTGGCAGAATCATCCGAATCGTGAACTTTACACACGTTTGCTCAATCTAAAGCTGACCAATAAGGCGCTTTGGAACGGAACATCAGGTGGAGATATTACCCGCCTTAAGACTTCGGATGATAAAAACATTTTCGCATTTATCCGTGAAAAAGACGATGATAAAATAATCGCAATTTTCAATTTTTCCGATCAGTCTCACACTATTAATATTAAAAATAAAAACCTTGAAGGAAGGTATGTTAATCCGCTGACTGACAGTGAGATAGATCTTTCAGGAAAAGAAACATTTACACTTGATAAGTGGAATTTTCTGTTACTGGCAAAAAAATAGACAGCCATCATTACGTGCAAATTTATCCGACATTCGCCAAAGCTCAATTTGTCCGCCGGTCTAATCGTTTTGTGATGGAATTGACTCTTGATGGAAAATTAATTCAGGCATATGTTCCCAACACCGGCCGAATGAGTGAATTCCTGGTTGACGGCCACCCTTTCTATATCGTAAAAGCCACGAACGGAAAATATCAGTACAAAGTTGTTTCAACGCAGTACCATGGCAAATTTGTATTTTTGGATACAGTAAAAGTTAATGACGTATTTCACGAGCTATTAAGAAGAAATTTATTGAATTCTATCTTTCCGGAAGTTCAATCGATTCGCAGGGAATACAGCATTCTGAATTCCCGCTTTGATTTTCGGTTGCAAACCGGTCCCAACACGTCATCGTTAGTTGAAATCAAGTCCTGCACTCTAGTTCATAACAATGTTGCCATGTTTCCCGATGCACCGACTTTACGTGGACAAAAGCACATTCGAGAGCTACAACAATTGTCTACTGATCAAAGAACGTGTCATGCTATTTATTTGATCATGAATGGTTCGGCTGATTCATTTTTCCCGAATTTTCATACAGACTATGACTACGGACTGGAATTTCTTAAGGCAACAAATGTCAAATTTATCGCACTCGGCCTTAACTTAATTGACCCTGTTACGATTGATTTATCGAGTATACGGGAAATACCCATTAACAGATCGATTCTTCGTAAACAATGTGTCAACAAGGGTAATTATATGCTGTTATTAAACAATGAAACAGAATTCGATGAGGTCGTTGGAAAACTTGGCAAGATCCATTTTTCTGAAGGGTATTATGTCTATGTCGGTTCAGCATTGAACTCCCTGGACGGTCGAATTAAACGACACCATTCCAAGCAAAAAAAACTCCATTGGCATATCGATTATATCGTTCCTCAAAAAATGCGCATAAAAAAAGTCTTCCCGATTCGACGAACCGATTCAATTGAGTCTGGTCTGGTAAACAGGTTAACATTGATTTCTGATAAATATATATCGAATTACGGTTCATCAGACAGCAACGATCCCTCCCACCTTTTTTATTTTAAGGAAAATCCCATTCATAATCGCAATTTCCTGGATATTATACTAGATGCTCAGACATTTACAATTTAGATAATTTAATAAAGGGATGTATAGATGGAATGCAATAAACAACATAACCTCATTAATTGCAATTGCAGTTACTCACCATGCTCCCGAAAAGGTGTCTGTTGTGAATGTCTGCAGTATCATTTGCAAATGCGGGAATTACCGGCTTGCTGCTTTCCAAAGGATGTGGAAAAAACCTACGACAGGTCATTTGAACGTTTTTCTCAACTCATCCAAAACGGTCGGATTTAACAATCTTTAAAAAAGGTAAAGGCCCACAGTCCTCACCCTGGGACCATGAGCCCTTACGCATCTCCAAGGAGTTGGAGGATTACTTCAAATAAATCATCCGGCGGGTTTGAGTAAAATTACCTGTCTGGAGTTGATAAAAATAAATGCCCGCAGAAACCTGGTTCCCATTTTCGCTGCTTCCATCCCAGACTATCCGGTATTCCCCGGCAGTTTGTGTATTATTTTTAAGAGTCTTTACGTGGTTCCCAAGCATATCATATACACTAATGTTTATGTCTGTTTTAGAAGCCAGGCGATAATGAATGGTTGTCACCGGGTTAAACGGATTTGGATAATTTTGAAATAATTGGTAATCGACAAGTACTGAAGTTAAATCCGGTTGTTCAATTTCAGATTCATTACACCACATTACAGAATCCAGATAATTAAGGGCAAACGGATATCGTTCTGGTAAATCTGACATATGTCCACCAACATAAGAATCAAAGACATATGGAATGTCCAGTGTGTCCAGTGTTTCCTTAAACGCTACCGAGACCGGATACCAGATATCCTGAGTACCCGCATCAAAATAAACACTGACTTTGTATTCACTATCATAATGTGCCGCTTGCCAGGCCGCGTCATTCTCTTGCCAGGCAGCCCAGATTGTCTCATTATAAACACCACGTCGATTAATAGGAATATCACAGTAATACGGTGAATTATCCGAATTCGGTGAAAAGGCTTTGGCCGCCTGAAACAATGCCATTGTCCAATCACCGTTGGTGGGATCCAACAAGATGGAGCCACTATTTTCCAAAACAATCGACGGAATCATAATATCCAGGAACGATCTAAGATGAATATTCCCACCATGTGCGGCCGCGGCACAATATAATTCAGGATATTTAAACATTATCCGAAAACCATTTCCTCCCATGGAATGCCCCATTAAAGAACGTTTTTCTCTTTCCGGGATTGTGTGATAACTCGAATCAATATAATTAATTAAATCGGTAACAATAAAATCTTCAACTGATCCGTAGGAGAAGGAATTTGCATAATACGAAATAGTACCTCCATTGGGTTTAACCAAAATAAACGGATGAACAGACCCATTATCCATCATTTCTTCCGCTACTTCCTCAAGTTCCGGGTAATCATTATGATCTGCAAAACCACCATGTAAAAAATAAATAACCGGAAATCTGAGTGTCGTATCGCTTGTGTCATACACCTCCGGAAGGTATACATTTACATCACACTCCTCTTCCATAACAGGACTGTAAAAACGATCCCGCACCAGTGTTCCTTCAGCAAATAGAATTGTTATACTTATCAGGATCAATTGAAAAGTCTTCTTGAGCATGAATTCCCCTCTGTTTTATTTCAAAAAAAGTACTTTTTTTGTTTCTATATTTTCATTGGATTGCAAACATATAAAATATATACCGGCACTGACAGTATTCCCTGCTGAATCTTTTCCATTCCATCTTAATCTATAATGTCCTGCAGCCTGGTTTTCATTTACAAGTGTTGCGATATGCTGACCCAAAACATTGTAAATGGATAACTGAATATTTGAACAAACCGGAATTTTATAGCTGATTACAGTCTGATTATTAAAGGGATTTGGATAGGCATTTTTCAGACTAAATATTTCCGGAATAATTTCTGAATTTGGATGGCCAATATCCGAAATATATTCCAATGCACCTTGAGCCCATTCCACATCATTTAAATTAAGATCGTTGGAGTAAACCGAATAATCTAAAATTTTTGAACCACTTCCTTCATTCATTCGCCAATAAGCCAGAAGCCCAATCTCGTCACCGTTCAAATAAATAGAATAATTATCGGCAATCTGCGGACTTGTTCGCCCAAGATTCCATACACGAACTTCGTCAATTATACCATCAAACGTATAGAATTCCGACACATTATTTCCAATAATTAGTTCATTATCGAGATTGTTACCAATGACTTGTATATCGTCCACAGATGACGTCAGATTTTGTTCAACACCGTTTATGTATAATCGTATTATGCCTGGAGTATATACGCATGCTACATGTTGCCATTCGTCCAGATCGATACTGTTTTCAGGACTTGAGTGAAAACTATATGTCTCTTCTTCGTGTGCCAATTGTAATGTTAGACAATTATCGTTGAGGTTGCTATTTCCAGGACCAATAATCATAAATTTAATTTTATCTTTGTCAATAATTCGCCCATATCCGGTTGTACCACTATCTCCCCAGCCTTTCGGTTTTATCCACGCTTCCAGGGTAAAACTGCTGTCGAGATTTAAATCGGGTGTGGCCATACACACCGCCATACCATCTTCACCATTAAACAAAAGAGCACTTTCCCCATCAAATACATGAATCACATTGGATTGATAACTATTCTGCGTAACTGAATCAATCGTCACATTAAACATTATACTGTAATCGCCTGGCTCAGTATATCGCCAAACCGGGTTTTGATCGTGGCTATCAACTGTTCCGTCATTATCAAAATCCCAACCCCATTGGTTCACAGGGAAACGACTGGTGGTACTGTCAAAGAAATTGACCGTCAGTGGAGCATGACCAGAATATACTGAATAACCAAAGCTGCACGAATATGAACAATTTCCCCACAGCACAATAGAATTTCCTGTACTACCCGCACCAATAATTTCCGGATCAAAATCATTATCAATATCTACCAGATCAATACATGTTAATCCTGTAATATTATTATCCATAATTTTCAAAATAAAATTCTGCTCACCATCATTTTCGTAAAAGTATATGTTTTCACTGAATTCAGTACATCCCACAACATCATTATCACCATCGTCATCAAAATCAACACATTCCAAAAATATGGCCCGGCCTGTAACACTACCAAGCAAATGACGTTGAAAATTTCCAAGTCCATCATTTTCCCACCATAAAAAGAGATTCTGAGAATAGTAGGCCGCCAGCAAATCAAAATCTCCATCCTGATCAACGTCCGCAGTACGCACTGTATGACCACATTCCAGATTCGATTCCAGAATATGTAAATCAAAAACATTACTGCCCATATTTTCAAACCAGACAATCTCACCGTCATTACAGGATATTGCAACTACATCCGCCAGATTGTCGGCATTGATATCACAGATCTCAACATAGGATAACAAAGACAACACCCCTGAATTCAATGTGTGCTTTGTATAATTCAGGTTCCCGGTGTTTTCATACCAAAGTACATCCGGTGTTTTCCAACAACCAACAACGATATCATCATCACTATCATTATCCATATCGGCGACCGACAATGTTGCCGGACCAATTCGGCTATCGTCGATTATATGTTTTGTAAAATTCTGCTCACCATCATTTTCCCACCAGGCCGTCTGGTCCGATGTTCTGGCTACGGCAATAAAATCCATATCATTATCCCGATCGATATCGAGTAATTCAGCATAACGGGCACCCAGGAAGCCGGTTACTATTAAATGTTTATCAAACGAAAAGTCTCCCCGATTTTCCAACCAGCCGATTTCACCATCTGTCCAACCGAGATATAAAACATCCTTATCGCCGTCCCCGTCGATATCACCGGCGTAGACTGCATGTGGATAATCGACACTGTCAGCAACTACTATCCCATCGGATAAAATTTGAGCAAAAAGTAAGTTACTGCCAACCAGCAGCAACCAAAACCATCTAAACTGTATCATTGAATTCTCTCTCATCCTATTCCCATCTAAAATATAAATCGATTTCAGTTGGAAAATATTTTACAATACGGCAAAATAATACTGCTAATCTTCAAACGGTGATTAACATCTTTAAAAGGTCAAGCAAATCACTTCTTCCATTTTTTGAATTTATAATAATATAATTTCCATCAAAAATCTGTCATTGCCGTTTATCGGAAAAAATAACCGCTCAAATATTTTCTATCAATTTATGCTTAATATTGAATATATTTAACTTGTGAAAATGATAAAGTCCAGAATTAACAACACAATAATCGATCACACACAGTCTCTTTAAATGAATAAAAAATCAATCGACAAATACTTACAAAATTTCTGGATATTGCAAATCGCCTGGTGGATCGGATTATGGATATTGACAACTTTACCAAATTATCGGTACTATTCTCAGATTCCCAAATGGTTCTGGGGCGGTCTGGCAACCAATTCTGCAGGCTTTATCATCAGTTCAATTCTCCGGTACGTCTATAAAATAATCCAACTACAAAACAAAACCCTTGGAAACCTCATAATAAGTGTCTTCACTTTTTCTTTTATTTTTACAGCATTCTGGTACGCTCTCGATCTGGCATTCACAACACTTGTCTATTCACCGGCACAGGTTTTCAGCACATTATCAGCAGCGACCTTTTTCCGGGCAACTTTGAGTAACTTTCCCCTTTTCCTGGCCTGGAATGGCGTATATCTGGGTTTTAAATATTGGCAGGAATGGAAACGACAGGAAATCCAGGTGGAAAAAGCAAACGCACTGGCCCAATCGGCCCAACTCCAAATGCTGCGTTATCAACTCAATCCACACTTTTTATTTAATTCTCTGAATTCCATTCGGGCATTGATCGATGAAGATAAAACCAATGCCAGAAATATGGTTACTGAACTTGCCGAGTTTTTACGTTATTCGCTGGTCAGTAAAAATTATTCAAATGTACCATTGAGTGAAGAAATCGACGCAATTCAGCACTACTTTGCAATCGAAAAAAAACGCTTTGAGGAAAATCTTGAAGTCAATTTTGACATCTCCCACGAAGCCGAAGATTATCCCGTGCTCAGTTTTTTGATTCATCCCCTGATTGAAAATGCCATTAAATACGGGATGAAAACCAGTCCCATGCCGTTAAAAGTATGGATATCCGCCAAAGTTGTCAATCAACATCTGAATATTGAAGTATGCAACACCGGCAAATGGGTGGAGAAAACGCCCGCAGGAAGTGTTAATCACATGGGAACAGGGACTGGTATGGATAATATTAAAAATCGACTGGAGAATGCCTTTCCAGAGCGGTACCAGTTTGAAATAACTGAAAAAAATGGCCGGGTTTGTATTCAGTTAGAACTAATAAGTAAGGTTGAATTACACAATGTCCAGTAAACTAAAAGCCGTTATTGTCGATGACGAACGACTCGCCCGTAAAGATTTGATATCGCTGTTAAGTGATCATGAAAATATTGAAGTGGTTGCTGAAGCGGCGGATGCCCCTTCGGCGATTAAAACAATCAATGAATTCGAACCGGATATCATATTCCTCGATATCCAGATGCCCGGAGAGTCCGGGTTTGATCTGTTGGACAAACTGAAAACAAACGCGAAAGTTATATTTGTCACTGCATATGACGAGTTTGCTATTCGAGCCTTTGAAGTCAATGCCCTCGATTACCTGCTTAAGCCAGTAAATCCGGAACGTCTGCAAAAGGCACTTGAACGGATCCAGACTGAAAATGAAGCCGGAGACCTGTTATTGCGATCGTTGGATTATGAAGACCACTTGTTTCTGATGCTGGATAATAGCATGCGTTTTCTGAAGGTCAGTACTGTCTTGCATATCGGGGCTGCCGGAGATTATTCAGAAATATTTACTTGTTACGGCAACAAACATCTCGTCCTGAAATCCATGAAGGAATGGGAAGACCGCTTGCCTCATCAACATTTCTGCCGAATTCACCGCTCAACGATTATTAATCTGAACCAGGTTGACCGGCTCGAGGAATGGTTCAATTATTCCTACCGGGTCTATCTGAAAGGCATCAAGGAACCATTTATTATGAGCCGGCGCTATGCATCAAAGTTAAAACACAAACTTAGTTGAGCAGATGAAATAACTCCCCTTATCTCTATGCTCAATTAAAGGCCCTGGATTTTCAATTCAGGGCCTTTTTTTATTTTTATGCTTGAATTTTACTTTAACAAAACTTAAAATGATTTTGTCATGCAACCATGGTTATCAGCCATGATTCAAATTGGACAACCGATTAATCAAGAGTGCGCTAAAATGAAAAATTACATCTTATCAGCATTGTTAATTCTCATTCTGCTATCCTCTGCCTCACAGGCAACAACCATCACATTGACAAATAACATCAAAATTGCCGGCGAGGTAATCTCTATTGATAAAGATTTCCTTTATATTACCAAAGGCAATGTTCTGTTTATTATTGAGAAAAAGACCATTGCAACTGCAAACCAGACATCGGCAGAACAATATTTTAATCAATTAGAAAAACAGCGGTTTTACAGAATTAATTATAATTCCTATTCTGAAATCGTTGAAATCGATCATCGGAACCAGTTTACTTCCGGTATCTATAATGAAGTATTGAAATACTACTCTGATATCAATCCGGTCAATCCTCCCTATGAACCACCAGTCGATCCGGCAATTAATAAACATCATTATATGACCATCAAACCTATTCGGATATTTTTCAAATGGACCGATTTGACCTATGGTTACAGATTCACGAAACTCAATTTAGAATGGCGAATTTCGGCTTCATACCTGCCCGAATATCAGCCG
>Ga0268277_1001393_pt1 | contig 16555 bp, 18 predicted proteins | sample saktaG_5_FD_190132 | JGI IMG/M metagenome (GOLD analysis project Ga0268277, IMG submission 190132) | Saline water microbial communities from Sakinaw Lake, British Columbia, Canada - sak_2010_1_5_50m | ecosystem: Environmental > Aquatic > Non-marine Saline and Alkaline > Saline ...
GGCTGCTTTTGAGCAAGCGGGCATTATGATGGTGGACAGCTCTATCGAGCTGCTGGATGTGGCTAAAGCCCTATCCCTGAGTCCATTACCCGGTGGCAAGCGGGTAGCCGTTCTCTCCGGGCAGGCAGGCCCGGGCATAATTATGAGTGATGTCTGTGAGCGGCATGGTCTGGTGCTGGCTGATTTTTCGGAAGAGACCACGCGGCGGGTACATGAGCTGCTGCCCCCGGTGGCCATGAGGTCAAACCCGGTTGACATGGGGCCTGCCTGGTATGACTGGGAGACCACGAGGAAGGTAATTGAGGTTGTTCTGGCTGATGAAAACGTAGACGGCTTGCTCTTGTATGCGGCTTATGCTTCAGCCAACGAGCCTCTGCTCAGGGAGATAGACAGCTTGCTGAAGTCACCGCCCGCTGGGAAGCCCATTATTTCCTGTTTTCCCTCGCCAACCGGCGTATGGGTTGAGGAAAAGCGTGGGCTTGGCGAAGCTGGGGTTGCCCTCTATCCCACACCGGAGAGGACAGCCAGGGCTATGGTGGGGCTGGTGAGACGGGGCCGGGTAGTCAGGCAGAGGGGCTAGACCCGCCGGTATTTATCAACGAACCGTCCCATTCGTTTGAGTGCTTCGTTGATGTCCGCCAGCGAGGTGGCATAACAGCAGCGGACGTATCCTTCTCCACACTGTCCGAAGGCAGTGCCGGGAACGACCGCTACCTTCTCTTCAAGGAGAAGTTTTTCGGCGAATTCCTCTGAGGTCATCCCGGTGGTCTTTATTGAGGGGAAGGCGTAGAACGCCCCTTTCGGTTCAAAGCAGGTGAGCCTGATATTACGCAGTCCTTTAACCATTACCATCCGCCGCCGGTTATAGTCCTCGACCATCTCGGTGATGCTGTCCTCGCCTGATTTCAGGGCTTCAATGGCGGCTATCTGCCCCATTGTCGAGGCGCTCATGATAGTATACTGATGTATTTTTGTCATGGCGGCGATGACCTTCTTACTGGCGGCAGCATAGCCAACGCGCCAGCCGGTCATGGCATAGGCCTTGGAAAAGCCGCCGAGGAAGACGGTCCTCTCTTTCATCTGGGGCAGGGTGGCAAAGCAGGTGTGCTCTATACCGTAGACCAGCCGGGCGTAAATCTCGTCGGAGATTACCAGGAGATTACGGCGCCGGGCTACTTCAGCTATCTCCAGTAGTTTATCTCTGGTCATCACTGCCCCCGTGGGGTTGGATGGATAACCGATGAGAATGGCTTTGGTTTTGGGAGTGACCCGCATCTCAATATCAGCCGCGCTGACCTCAAAGCTATTTTCCTCGTCGGTGGGCACCATCACGGGGGTGCCTCCAGCCAGAATGACGCTGGCACTGTAAGCAACATAGCACGGGTCGGGCATAATCACCTCATCACCAGGGTTGATGATGGCTCTCATCACCAAGTCCATGGCTTCGCTGACCCCGACCGTAATCAGAAGCTCAGCCCCGGGGTCATACTCCAGGCTGTAGTTAGCTTTCAGATACCGTGACAGTTCCTCGCGCAGCTCGGGTATACCCGAGTTTGAGGTGTACATCGTGTAGCCTTTCTCGATTGACTGGATAGCTGCTTCGCGGATATGCCACGGGGTGGCGAAGTCGGGTTCACCAATCCCCAGTGAGATTACCCCTTCGATGGAAGCCAGGAGGTCGAAGAATTTCCTTATTCCCGAGGGGACAAGCTGGTTTACCCGCTTTGAGGTGGGAGGGCGGTATTTTCTATGCTGGGCCGTGGTTTTTATTGACATAAAAATCTCCTGGACGATAAGGGTTTGTCTTATAGTATTACCGGCTGCCGCTTGGCCCCATCCCCTCCTTCTAGAATTTCACCATCTTCCTTATATCGCTTGAGCACGGGATGGGTAATCGTTCCTTCCACCCCCTCGATAGGGGCGAGCTTTTCAGAGACGAAACTGGCTATCTCGTGCATGGTTTTGCCTACTATGATGATGACCAGGTCATAGGTGCCTGAGACCAGGTAGACCGAGCGGGTCTGGGGAAAGCGGTAGATATGCTCGGCGATGGCGTCGAAGCCAACGTCTTTCTGAGGGGTAATCTTGACCTCTACCAATGCCCATACCTGCTCCTCCTCTACCTTCTCCCAGTTGATAATCGTTTTATACTTCAGGATGGTCTGGTCTTTCTCAGCCTGCTTGATTGCCTTGGTGACTTCGGCGGCAGGGACGCCGGTCATTACCGATATTTGTCTGGTGGTGGTTCGAGCGTCATTTTCCAGTATTTTAAGAATTTCCTTTATCATTTTGGCCTCCTCACCGGCCCGGTTAGCGACCACTGTTTTTGAGTCTCATTATAGCACAGGTGGAAGAATTTATTGTCCTGGGTTCGGACCTTAAAGTGCCTCTCTCCAGGCTCCTGCCAGGCGCCCTCCATTTCCTCGACCTCATACTCTATACCCTGCCGGATAAAAGACCGGGGTCTTTCGGCATAGGTATGACCGGAATAGCAGTTGACCTTAAGATTATCCTCTGCCGTACCTTTCGTATTAAATAACCCTGCCTTCTTTTTTTGCCTTATTATCAAGGTAAGCTCCAATTGCTAAGCCGATAGCCGTGCCAATTGCTGGCCCGATGCTGGCATTGTCCAGTGCCGCACCAAGAGCGGTGCCAGTGCCCACACCAATCGCCATCCCGATTCCAATATATTGTCCTTTACTAACCAGCTTGTGTTGCTTCTGGAGGTGTTTGGTAATGTTGCCAATTGTCCTGGAGTGTCTCTTTCGCGTTTCCTTATTGAGCAGCTGGAGTGAGTAACCCAGCTCTTTCGTGAGTGTTGTGATTTCCTGCTGAAACATCTGACATTCCCCACATTCGGTAGAGAAGTCAGCAACCCTTTTAGCCACTCGCAGAAGTAAGTCCAGCTTATACTTTTTCTGGCCTTTCTGGCTGAGGGTATCTTTATGCAGGTTAATTTCCCTGGTGGTATCTTCATACCAGTTACTGCGAAATGTCATAGAGCCGTTTCCTGCGATTTAAATTTGAGGTCTCATCTTGTGCCAGTCTGTTGCCTGCTCGTAAGCGTAGGCGATTTTGAGGATGGTCTCCTCGGCGAATGGCTTGCTGATAATCTGCATTCCTATCGGCAGTCCCTCGGCAAAGCCGGCGGGGATGGAAATGGCCGGCAGGCCGGCGATGTTTATGGGCAGGGTGCAGACATCAGATAAATACATTTGTAAGGGGTCGTCTATCTTCTCCCCGATTTTGAAGGGGACAGTGGGAGAGGTTGGGGTTATCAGGGCATCAAACTTCTCAAAGGCCCTATCGAACTCCTGCCGTATCAGGGTGCGGACCTTCTGTGCCTTGAGGTAGTAGGCATCGTAGTAACCGGCGGATAGGGCGTAAGTGCCAAGCATAATGCGCCGCTTTACCTCGTCACCGAAGCCAAATTGGCGGGTCTTCTCCATTGCCTCAAACATGCTCCCCACATCCTGGGAGGAGAAGCCGTATTTTACCCCGTCGTAGCGGGCCAAATTGGCTGAAGCCTCGGAAGGGGCGATAATGTAGTATGCCGCCAGGGCGTAGGGAGTGTGGGGTAATGATACCTCCCGGTCTATTTCTGCCCCCAACTCTTCGAGCTTGTTGATCGCGGCTTGCATTGCCGCCTCTACCTCGGTTTGCATTCCTTTAACGAAGTAATCCCCGGGAACACCAACCCTGAGCCCGCTGAGGTCAGCTTTAAGGGATTGAGTGTAATCGGGCACAGGGTAGGGGACTGAGGTGGAATCCCTGGAGTCGTAGCCAGCGATGGCATTCAGCACCAGGGCGCAATCGGTGACGTCCTGCGTCAGGGGTCCAATCTGGTCAAGGGAACTGGCGAAGGCTACCAGACCGTATCGGCTTACCCTGCCGTAGGTTGGCTTTAGCCCGACAACGCTGCAAAAGCCCGCCGGCTGACGGATGCTCCCCCCGGTGTCTGAGCCCAGGGCAAAAATAGCCTCACCGCTAGCTACCGCTGTCGCCGGACCCCCGCTGCTCCCGCCGGGGACACGGCTTAGGTCCCACGGGTTACGGGTGGGAAAGAAGGCAGAGTGCTCGGTGGAGGAGCCCATGGCGAATTCATCCATATTGGCTTTGCCGATGATTACCGCGCCCGCATCATTTAATCTTTCGGCTACCGTGGCATCATAAGGGGGCACAAAGTTCTCCAGCATCCGCGATGAGCAGGTGGTACGTGTTCCTCTGGTGCAAATATTGTCTTTGACTGCTACGGGGATGCCGGTGAGGGGACTGGTTTCCCCGCTGGCGAGCAGCCGGTCAGCCTCCCGGGCTTGTTTCAGTGCCAGTTCGTCAGTAATGGTCACCAGGGCGTGGACCTTCGGTTCGACCTGGTTTATCCGCTCGAGGATGGCCCTGGTTAACTCAGTTGACGAAAGTTCCCGCTTCGAAAGAAGCCGGTGGGCTTCATGGATTGTCGGGTGGTTTACTATCATTCCAGCACCGCTTTTACCCTGAAGTATTTCCCATCGCGTCTCGGGGCGTTGCTCAGAACCTGCTGCTGGGGGAGGGAGGGGGCTACTTCGTCGTCCCTGACTACGTTCTGGAGGGCGATGGCCTGAGCGGTGGGGGGGATGTTACTGGTGTCTAGCTGCTGCAGTATCTCGAAGTTCTCCAGGATGTTGGATAACTGCTCACTGAGCCTGTCTACCTCATCCTCACTCAGGCCCAGATGGGTGAGGAGGGCAATATGTAGTACCTCCTGGTGGCTTAACTTCATTATCCTGCCTTTCTAGTTTCGCCAAATTATAGCATTCATATCTGAGCATCCGCAACCGGGACCGCTGGTGTTGTTAACAGGTGTTGCCATCCTGCTATAATGGATGATGGTAATGATATGACCATTAGACTTATCCTGGCGATTGTGAGTAGCTTGCTTGAGGAGGTGGCCCTGGTGGCGATTGTGCTCTGGGGCCTGCCTCAAATAGATGTCCACATCCCCCTGGCTGGCCTTGTCGCTATGATGGTGGCTCTGGGAGTATACGATATTTTTTCCTACCGGATGGGTAGCAAAGCCTTAGGGCAGCGCCCCGTGATGGGTCTGCCGGCTATGGTTGGCAGCCGGGGTAAGGTGGTAAGCCCGCTGTCCCCGGAGGGTATGGTTAAGATTAAGGGTGAGCTATGGAAAGCGGCCTCGGAGGGTGGAGTCCTGGATATTGGTGATGAGATTACCGTGGTCGGCCAGGATGGGCTCAGGCTCATCGTGCGCAAAAACACTGTCGGTGATTTAGGGAAAAATAGCTAGTCCGCCTGGAGGCTTTCCCCCAGGCGGCTCGTTTCTCTTTATGTGACCGGTCTAGAATGACGGTTGGCGCGGCTTATAGACGAAGGAGACTATAATCAGGACTATCCCGCCAGCCATGAGGCCGATGCCGAGCATTTGCAGCGGGGTGACAAAATCGCTGATGAGCTGGGGCAGCCACCCTTGTATCTGGGTGGGCAGGCCGAGCTGAACTAGCTGGGGCTGGACAAGGTTTGGGACAATGATGGCGCCAGCGTAACCGGAAGCTCCGCTGATAAGGAAGGTTGTGCCCAGGCTGCGAGTGGAGCTTCTCACCTCGCGGTTTATGAGGATGATGAGCCCGACCAGCAGCAGGATAAGGCCGATGAGAGCTTTGTAGCCGAGCTGGACATAGCCGATGATTTCTCTTGCTTGCTCGAGCTGCGCTCGCACCTCCGGGCTTATGGAGAGCAGGTCAAGCTCGAAGCTCGGGGGTAACATCTCATCAATCTGCCGGGAGACCTCCTCAAGGTACATTTCTACTGCGGCGGGAGGCATACCCGCAAGCTCCGGGGGCGGTGTGTTCAGGATGGCTTCCCTTATATTGCCCTTGAGAGCATCCGCTACCGGTTGCATCGGGAGGCTGAGGGTGAGGCCCTCGCTCTTCCCCAGGAGGTAGTCATAACTGGAATTGATGTTGCTGTTTACCTGCTCTTTTAGCCACGGTTCAAGTTCGGCGAAGGTGTTGTCCAGGGCCTCGGTTATATACGGTTCGTCACCGGGGATTTGCTGGCTGAGTGCTTCCTCTGCCAGCGCGCATCCATCGAGCCTATCCACTTCGGAGGCAACGAAGTCCGGATTGAGGATGGTGTAGTTCAGGGTAAGTACAAGACCGAAGACAGAAAGGGAGAGGAAAAGGAGGAGGCTTAAGACGCTGAGAGCCAGTCCTTTAAGAAACTTCATTTGATGGGTGCCCTCCTTAAAATATGATATGCTCCGGGTGCGGATTGCCCGGCTGTTATTTGAGAGCCCGTCAGGTCAGGTACGGTGCCAGCAGCTTCATCGGTGAGACGATATTTCTATCCAGCGCCAGCCTGTCAGCCTTAATACCCAGGGCGACTCCTATCAACTGGCTGCAGAATAAAACAGGAAGCTGGTAATCGGTTTTGAATTTGCTATTGACTTGGCCTTGATAGGCGTCAAGGTTAATCTGGCAGAGGGGGCAGGGGGTAACGATGCATTGTGCCCCATTTTCATAAGCATTTTTAAGTAGCTTGTTAATCAGTCCTAAGGCCATCTCGGTCTCGGTCATAATCAGGGAACTGCCGCAGCATTGGGCCTTCAACTGCCAGGAGACGGCTTCAGCCCCCAGGCTCACCACCAGCTCATCCAGTGAGTGGGGCGATTCCGGGTCATCAAAGCCGGTCTCGGGACGGACCAGCTGGCACCCGTAGTAGGGTGCTACCTTGAGTCCCTCAAGGCTCTTCTTAACTTTGCTCCCGATGGTATCGGGGCCAATATCATTATAGAGGACCTCGGTCAGGTGTCGGACCCGGGCTTCCCCCCGGTAGCCTGAACCGCCGGCAGCCAGTGCCTCGTTTACCTGCTCCCTGAGGCGGGGAAACTCCTTGAGATGGGTGTTGGCTTCATGCAAGGTGACATAACAATTAGAGCAGGGGGTTACCAGGTCAAGCCCTGTCTTTTCGGCGAGTGCCAGGTTTCTGGCTGCCATACAGGCTGCATCCAGCTTATCCACCGAGCTGAAGGGGGAGGAACCGCAGCAGCTCCAGTCGTCAAGCTCAATCAGCTCCATTTCCAGTTCCTGTGCCACGGGTAGAATAGAGAGTCCCAGGGGGGCGGCGGTAGCCTCTGCTGAGCAGCCGGGAAAGTATGAGTAGTATTTCACGGCGCACCTCTCAGTGTCCTGGCTTTGTCAAAGATGGCTTTGAGTTCACCCCTCGCCTTTATCCGGCTTGGTCTGATTGGCATGCGCTTATGCAGGAGTAACTTCAGTCCTACCGGTGCCATCTTGAGGGCGGCGAAGGGGTTGGTCTTCAGGTAGAGCTTGAGCATCATGCCCAGTTCATATACCCGCCCGTTGCCCCTGGCTGAATCAACAAATGCCTTATACATAACCGGGGTCCTGCTCCTCCTGGTGCTCAGACCGTCCCGAATGGCCAGGGTCTCCAGGATGTGCATGATGTCGGTTGGTTTGATGTCCCTGGGGCAGCGCACCGTGCATTTGTAGCAGGAGGCACAGAACCACATTGAGTTGCTGGACAGCAGCTCCTGCCTCAGCCCCGCCCGTACCATGGCAATAACCTGCCGTGGGGAGTAATCCCACTGGCTGGCGGTAGGGCAGGAGCCGCTGCACACGCCGCACTGGATACAGGAATTAATAGCTTCGCCCCCCGGGATGGAACAGACCTCATCAATGAAGGTTGGAGCCCTGGTCACTACCTCATTCATCCTGGTCTCCTTTTCTTCCTCAGTTCGAAGGCGATGGCATTTCTCAGTACCTGGTTTGAGCCTTCATATATCTGGGTGATTTTGGCATCTCTGAACATCTTCTCGATGGGATAGTCGCGCATGTAACCAACGCCGCCAAAAATCTGCATTGCATCAGTAGTAACCTTCATCGCCGTATCTGAGGCAAAGACCTTGGCAATCGCTGAGTCCTGGGTGAAATCCTTTACCCCGCTGTCTATCATCCTGGCAGCGGCGTAGACCAGCGCCCTGGCGGCTTCTACCTGGATAGCCATATCAGCCAGCATCTGCTGGACCGCTTGCTGGGCAATGATAGGGTGTTCGAACTGAATGCGCTTTCGAGCGTAATCTGTGGCGACTTCGAGGGCTCCCTGAGCCAGTCCCAGTGCTTGGGCGCCCAGGCCGGGGCGGGAGCGGTCCAGGAGTTTCATCGTCATAATAAATCCCATTCCCTCCCGGCTGAGCCGGTTCTCCTCGGGGACAAAGCAGTCTTCGAAAACCAGTTCCCTTGTAGCGGAAGCACGGATACCCAGCTTCTTCTCTTTCCTGCCGAAGGAGAAGCCCAGAGTGCCCTTCTCCACGAGAATGGCGCTGGCACCACGGGGCCCTTTTGTTTTGTCAGTCAGGGCAATGATGGTATATAGCTCGGCCTCACCACCGTTGGTGATGAACTGCTTGGTGCCGTTAAGGGTGTAGCCCCCATTGGTTCGCGTAGCAGTTGTCTTGATGTTGCTGGCATCGCTGCCCGCGGTTGCCTCGGTCAGGGCGAAGGCAGCCAGTTTTCTGCCGCTGGCGATGTCGGGGAGGTATTTACGTTTTTGCGATTCGGTCCCGTACTCCAGCAGGGTGAAGCTTCCCAGGGCACTGGCGGCATAGCTGACGGCAACACCACTGCATATCCGGCTTAGCTCTTCTACTACCAGGCACAGGTCGAGAACGCCACCCCCCAGCCCCCCGTATTCTTCGGGGATGTGGACGCCGAACAGGTCGGTACCGGCAAGGACCTTCATAATTTCCCAGGGGAACTCTTCTTTTTCATCCAGCTCTGCCCGCACCGGTAATATCTTCTCTTCAGCAATCGTTCGGACGAGAGCCTTAATTTCCTTTTGTTGTTCGGTCAGGAAATACTCCATCAAGGTTTTCCTTCTGCCGGCCGGCTGGCGATAGCTACAGTCCTAATTCTACACATATTCCCCCGACTTGGCAATCTGGGGAACCTCGAAATCAATGGTTCTTGCTTGAAGGTGGTGCCGCTACCCCGTTTGCCCGTGTCAAATCATTTAAGCAGGTAACCCAACAGGGGGTTGTTGCATCATATAAAATGTAACCATATGAGGCATCACTCTCCTCATTGGATTAACCTGCTGAGACCCTCTTTTCTCCTCGTAAATTTGATAGAGCTTATCCAATTTGGCATCGATGCTCCGCTTGAGCTCGGCCGGGTTTAAACTGAGGTAGACAGCCACAAGCTGCCTTTTGGCCTCTTCCGGTAGCTGCCCTGACTCCACTAATCTCTGATACGGGCTCTGGGGCACATCATACTTCCTCTTTACCCTGCCACCTATTCTCTCCTTAGAAGCCAGCTTCATCACCGGCTGGAAGAAGTTCTTATATAGCCTCAGTTCGTGCTGGTAAAGGTCGTTGATAATCATGAGTTCCTTTGGAGAGTCGTATCTTAAGTAGCCGAGCACCTTCCTCACATGGGTCCAGTTCTTCTGCTCAATATAGGCATTGTCATTCTTCCTACCAGGTCGTGACCTGGTGAACTCAAGCTTTTCCCGGCGGCAATATTTATACAGGATGTCATTGATGAATTCAGAGCCATTATCCGAATCCAGCCCTTTACACTCAAAGGGTACCCTTTCCCTTATCCTCTTCAGGGCCTGGAAGGTATACTCTTGAGACTTGCCCATGATTGCCTCTCCCTCCCACCAACCGGAGGAGACCTCGGTGGTGCTCAGGGTATTGATATACTCCCCCAGGCTGGAGGAGCCACAATGGACGACCAGGTCCATCTCCACGTAGCCCACCTTCGAGGTATCCCACTCGGTGAGCCGTATTGGTATCTTCTGCTTCAATATCGAACCTGGCTTCGGCCCACCCCTTGACCTTAAAAGGTGCGAGACCTCCCGCTGGTGGGCCAGCTTCCTATCAATGGTAGCTGAGCTAATCCCTCGCAATTTCAAGGCGACATCATCCGAGATCTTTAGCTCCCCAAGCCTTCTTAATCTTTCTACCTCCGTTTGTAACACTGGCTTGAGCCTTTGACCACAGGGATAGTCAAATATCTCCCACACCCGGGCCAGGGCAGCTTTGACTTCACCATTATAGGTCTCCTGCCTCTTCTTCCGCTGCCTTGGCCTCAGATCTACCCCCGGTTGTATCTTCCTGATGACATACTTCCTTGCCTGACCGGTATTGGAGCAATACTCATCGAGGATCCGGGACTTCTCCTTCCTGGTTCTGACTTTTAAGTACCTCTCCCTCAATACCTTAAGATATTCATTCCTTGAGTGCATATCCATCATGATGCAGTCTCCCCCTCGCCTCTTTATCCTGGCGATAACCAGACTACATCTTACCTCCCCTTTCGGTTACTTTTTATATGATTTAACAATACCCCCTTCGGTTACATTTTAGATGATGAAATTCGTTGCCTTGACAGTTTATCTGAAGGCCGTTATACTGGTTAACGGCAACGCGGGGTGGAGCAGTGGAAGCTCGTCGGGCTCATAACCCGAAGGTCGTTGGTTCAAATCCAACCCCCGCTACCAAAGAAACATGTCGGGGCAGCGTATTAGTTGCCCCATTTTGTTAGGCCTTTTCTTCGCTTTCTTCACCTTGGGCAACAATGTTGTCGGCAATACGCTTTATTTTGTACATCATAGAGAAATTCTTTGCTCCAGCAATCAGCAAGACAGATATTTTTTCGTAACTATTGGGTATTGTGGGCTTTGCACCAAAGTGTATAGCATTCCTCGCCTCCCTAAGTACCTCCGACCATACTATGATACTGTCTATAGTGCTTGGGAGTATTTCAGCTTCCTTGATTATGTGATTACACAAGTCTCTATTCTTATATAAATCTGCTACCTGCCTGATCTTTGCTGGAACACTCACGAAATCATCCTGTAATTTCTGAATGATACGTTCTTTCTCTTTATCATCGCCTTCCAAGGCAGAATTTGCTATTGAACAGCCAAATTCTATCCAGGCACCCTCCATAGCCTTACCAAGCATTGTAGCAGTAGGTCTATACAATCCATGCTTAAAACAAAGAATTGCATCACCTATAGCTTCAATTACTTCTTCGTCAGCGTTTTCGATATTAGCCTTATTCAGGAATATATCAGGATCGGTTAGAATCTCCAAATGCTCAGTTCTATAAGAAGGTGTTTTCCACAATTCTCTTGGTAACGTATAACTGAAATCATCAAAGCTCCAACCAGCAGTTGTACCACCACCGCCTGGAACTACCGTGGTCCATTGCTGATCGAGCCTATATTGTTCAATAGAATCGAGATACCAAAAAAAGCCGCTGTGTATCAACGACCAAGTTGCTTCAGCAATAGCCATGGCACATGTAAAATAACCGACCGTCTGCTCTATTAAAGGATCAGGGTCTACACTAGGGTGAAGCACTATCTTTTCTGGTAATCTATATCCTTGATTCGTCGCAAATACTGGAATCAAACCGCTAGGATTGTAAGGACCTATCCCATCAAGGTTACATAAAAATGCTTTAGCGAACGTTACTTTTTGCTTTGTAACGTTAGTCTTAGACCTAATTTCTGCTTCCGCTTCTTGAGCATGCATCTCTCCCCTCCAATTAGGAATATATTTTCAACAATGTTGGAAAGTGGCTCCGGCAACCTTCTATGTTATTCTAAATTATACTTTCAATCGATAATTCATGTCTATAACTTCTACCTGTGAGTGTTTTCTCCCCACCTCCTGCTTATAAACCCACAACACCGCGCCATAATTATATGTGAGAGGTAAGTGAAATGACACAAAAAGCCATATTGGTTAACCCGCCTCCCTACTCAAATCCTAGTGTATAAGTAGTATTATGCGTAGAAGGCTCCGGCGTACGGAATGTAGTTACGACAATTGAGCGGGAGGTAGCTTTGAGAATTTGAATAAATATATTCTTCTATATAACAGTAAGGCTGGATACCTTCTTTTAGGAATATTCAGCCTTACTAGGAAGGATTTGCCCCAGAACCTTTGTTTTTAAGAGCAGCCTTCTGCTTAGCCCGATACTCGGGATCTTGCCACATTTTCTTGGTAGCAGCCCTTAGCTTGGCTCGATACTCTGGGTCTTGCCGGTAGCTCTTTCTTTCTAGCTTTGTTTCAACTAAAAAGTCCACATACTTCCTGGCAATGGCGCAGTATCCTTTAACCCAACCATCCCTTGCTATAGCTTCAACTTGCTGACCGCAAGCAGGACAGATAACCTTGAGCAGTTCCAGCTTCGCCAAGCTCATATACATCTTAATCTATTCAAAGTCTTCTCATGAAGTGACAGAAGTTCACTAGCCGAACCCATTTAATGGATACTTTAAGCAGATGAGCGGTCATTGCCAATAGTCAAAAACCTAAGTAAACCCCGTGGGCTGAAATATTTGTAGTTACTACAATCGAAAGGGAGGTAGTGTTGGTGAAGGACTAGAGTAACTTTGCACTAACTAGTTGCTATCCCTTTAGTCTATTCCACTTGGCATTAGCCACCACCATCGCCTCCATCGCCACCACTATCTCCAACATCGCCACTATCATCGTCCACTTGAGTCTCGATAAGCCTCACCTTTACTGCCTGCGGACGCTCTTTACTGTCATGACCCATCTCAAACTCCACTTCCTGCCCTGCTCTAAGGCTAGAAAATTCCACTCCCTCAATCTCGTTGCGATGGAAGAAAAGTTCCTCTCCCTGCTCTGTCTTGATAAACCCAAAACCACGGTCCATAAGCCGTATGATTGTGCCCTTTGGCATAGGACACCTCCTTTCAAATCCACTAGCTAGGCTTAAGAATTAGTATACCACACAATGCGAAAAATGCTATAGCGGTTCCGGTGCCCTTCTTTCATCACCCTACTGCCCTACACAGCACTATAACTATATTATTCTCGAGTCTCTTTCATATCTTGGAGCTTGAGTGTAATCCTATGGTAAAGGTGTTGTCGATACCCCTAAATGAGAGACGAATCCTTGCCCCTGTAGCTACTACGACGTATTCCAAGAATCATCCTATCTGATTATACTAATTCATCTTATTGTTATCCACGCTCCCCAAAACTGACCAGCTATACTTTTAGTGGTAGCTCTTGCATAAACTGTGTAGGTTCAGGCACTCAAGCCGTTTGTTCTTCTGGATTGCTGCCCCCGGAAGGGTTAAGCCCATGGACATAGAGGAGGCGGTTACCTATGCTATCAGTGACAAATTAACCTTGAACTGGTAGAAAATATGATGACACCCCTTCCATCGGGTCATGATCCCGTCAAGAAATCACAAGGACATATCTCACAACACCCGGGAGCAGAATTCTACACAACCGTAGAAGTACCGGGGTACTGATAGGCGTTCACCTTTTATGACAACACGCAAGGGCTCAGCTTTGTAAAAGCTTTGATACAGCGACAGAAACCCTTGAATTTAAAACCTGGTTTATGTCGCAGGGGATTCAACTGGTATCGAGGTAGCCCTATTCAATTCCCTGCCTTACCATTGCAGCCTTGGGGAAGTAAAGATATAATAGAGGTAGGCCCCGTGAAGTCGACATGGGGCAGCCGATTACATTGGTTAGGGGGTAGGTGTTACCGCTGATACCTACCCCCACTAATTGCCTGGTATTTATTTTAAATACTGTTCCACAATACTATTTTAAAAAGGTATCATATCATTCATTCAAAAGCCCGGGAAGGGCTTTATTTTAGGTAAGTATCCCTCCAAGGCATGTAGTTTAATATCCAAACCATTGTACAACCATTCTGGTTCTGTTCCAACAAAGTTGATACACACCCATGAATTGCTATATTCTCTTATCCAAAAGGGTAGGAGGATGAAATGCGACATAGGTCTTCACTTTGGGCTTCTATTGTTACAATTATTGCTTTGCCAATCGCTGTGGCTTCTAGTTTTGCATTCCGAAAATATGCCTACCAAGTTCCTTTTGTTCAAGACATATTATCGTTGCCCTATTGGCAGAATGGAGGGTTCAAAATGATGGGATATATCTGGCTTGGCATTACATTAACAATGTTTGTACTGATGGGTCTCGTGATATGGGATTTCTTCAGAAAAAAGGAAGACAAACCCTCTCTTGAAGAAAAAGTTTTACAAGAAATGAGACAATCAATATCCGATAACAATAGGAGCGTTGAGCAACTGCTAAGGGGCATTAAAAGGTTATTACAGAACAAAGATTTGCATAATAAATAAGGTGAACTAACCAAGATAGATTGATAAGAGAGATAAAGAAAAGCAATATTGTGGACAAGTAATATGTATACTAGTAGAATATCAGACAAACAGTTGACTCAAAAGAGGAAACTTATGGATGTTCTTTGGGGGGCTTGGGCAAGGCAAGTAATCCTTGCCAGGAATTCCCTTGATATTATGGGAATCTATGATGAGATATGGAAAAAGGGACGAAGCGATTTCCCCTTTGAAGTTGATTTGAATCTAATATTATCTTACCAAGCCTATCCATCTGAATTTGAGAAAACCAAAGAAATTACAATGTCTATGCTAGACATTGATGCTTCGGAATTGCTTAGTTACAGTTTTGACCTTGAAGTACCTGCCATGTATGGCGAAAGTAAAATACGATGGTATGAGGATTACGAATTAACCAAAGTTAAGATAAAAGAACCTGGATATTATGAACTAGGAATACTGATTAATGGGGAGCAAAAGCAAAATGTTCCTCTGTGGGTTATAGCCCCAAAGAAATCAACTTGGAATCCTGATGATGCTTCAACTTTTGAAGAATGGGCAGAGGAATGACCAAAATACACCCACAACAAGGAATAGACCATTTTGTAACAGTGGCTCAATGTCCACACTGTAATAGTATGAGAGTGCATAAGAGAAAGGGATTTCACTTGTTATCAAGGTGGCGGTGTAGAAAGTGCAATCTAAAGTTCTTTACGCCAAATTGGAAAAACTACGTTTATTACAACAATACAGCACCGCCTAAGTATGCCATAGTTAAAGAATAGGGCAAGGAGGTTATGTTATGCAGAAATATAAAGTTAAGACAGAAAAGCAAACGATAAAACAAAGAGGTGGGGAATCACCAAATATTCATGTAACAAGGAGAATATACATTCCAATATCAAAAAGACTGATGCCAAAGGGGATTAGTAGAGAACAATTCCATGATATTCTCGGTAAAGCATCCGAGCCTAAAGGGAAAGAATGAATATATCAGCTAAAGGTGAAAGTAAAAGAGACTTGCTATGTGATATTTGTGGGAAATCAGTTTATTTAACTAGCGGGGTAACACCACCTAGGATTGTAATGGATTATTCTAATGGCAAAGCATATACAGTTTGCGGATTCTGTCAGTATAGGCTTAAGTTACACGCAACGGAATCAGGTTTTCTGTTTCATGGCATTAAGAATGGACAAGGATATGTAGATATGGGATTGATTAAGGATGCCATACAAGGACAAACTACTATGCTTGAATCCGATTCAGAAACAACTTGAACATAGGTATTTCGTCTCTGCGATGGTTGTAACGGAAAGCATATTCGTCAATGTAGTACTGAAGATATTTAGGGGATACGGCATGATAGACACCAGAGATACCACGCTTCATAAGAGACCAGAACCCTTCAATGTTGTTGGTATGGATAGAACCTCTGACATACTGACCTATGCCATGCTGTATCCTAAAATGGTTGTATCCGAGTTTAGTAAGATGGTCATAACTTTGGAACTCATCAGTGTAAAGGATAGACTTGCGGGATACATTCTTTTCGATGAACGGGGTAAGGGTACTACGCTTAACATCGGGAACTATAGCAGTAGTAACACTTCCCTTACGCTGAACCGCCCCCACGACTTTAGTTTTGCCTTCAGCACCACGTCCACGCTTACCAGACCTCTTACCGCCGATGTATGTTTCGTCAACTTCCACTTCGCCTGTAAGATACCAGAAGTTTTCGCTAAGAAGGATGCGAACCTGTTTGAACATTCTCCATGCCGTTTTGTAGGTCACTCCAGTTTCCCGTTCTATCTGTTTAGCAGAGATACCACAACGAGTGGAAGCCATGCGATAGATAACCTGAAACCATACCTTGAGGGGTGTTGTGGACTTGTGGAATATAGTTCCAGCAGTAGGGTAAACTTGATGCCCACAGTTATCGCACTCATAGCAAGGGCGTTTGGCTACTTTATGGTGTTTTGTTACCTTGTCGCATATTGGGCAATGTACACCATTAGGATAGCGATGGCTCAATATCCATTCAAGGCAAACATTATCATCTGGGAATTCGGATTCAAAATCTGCGAGAGTGTATTTGTTCATTTCTTTATCCCCCTCTACCATATATTATATCATAGTCCATACATGTTGTCAAGGGATAATTACCTTTCTTTAATACCTCACGCCAAATGTAAAGAGATATTAGCCTTCCGTCAACGCTGATGTCAATAGTGCGAATTTCATGGCTCTACACTATTAAGTGTGAAAAGGGATAGTTGAAAGCACCCGCTGACCTCTGTAGCCTTAGGGTTAGAGAAACTCAAAAGGTAAGGAGGTCAAAACGGGTGCAAGATGATTGTATCGCAGTAG
>Ga0268277_1001394_pt1 | contig 16553 bp, 22 predicted proteins | sample saktaG_5_FD_190132 | JGI IMG/M metagenome (GOLD analysis project Ga0268277, IMG submission 190132) | Saline water microbial communities from Sakinaw Lake, British Columbia, Canada - sak_2010_1_5_50m | ecosystem: Environmental > Aquatic > Non-marine Saline and Alkaline > Saline ...
TTCAAGAGGCTTACCAGGAGCAAGAGCCTTATCAGACTGTTGAGACGTATACTGATACCGTCCCAGTACCCGTGAGTGTTCCTTATCAGGATACTGAAAATTCTTATCAGAGTTATGATGCCCCGTCAGGACATTACTACTCATCAATTCCGTCTGGATGTATATGCACAAGCAATCGGTACCTGTACGATAAAGACGGGAATTATGGAGCTCTTTGCGTTCAGTTGAGCTGTTTGATCTCAACCCCGGTAACAAAATATCGTACAGAGATGCAACAGCAATCTGTTCAGAAGGAGCGTCCCGTTACAAAGTATCGAACCATTACCAAATACCGAAACGTAACACAATATCGCGATGTTTTAAAAACCCGTGAAGTAATGAAAACCAGAATAGACCCGCAACAATTGGAAGTGAACTGGCTATTAGGCTTTAAAACTCCGTACACACTGCATTTACCATTCATTTCAGGCGCTTAAATGAAAAAAATACATTATTTTTTTGTTTTTGTTTTAGTCGTTGTTGGAATTTTATTTGCAATTATCATTTATAACTACAATAAAAATGTTGAAGAAGAACAAATCCAGCACCAGCAGGAAATTGATCGAATCAAACAGGAACAAAGCAGACTTAATGCACAATTTGAACAGCAACAGCAACAGAAGCAGCAACAACAGATAAATTTAGAGAATGAACGTGCCTTGCGATTGAAACAAGATATGGATGGTGATGGTTTAACTTACGAACAGGAGTTGAAATCAGGGACGAGTGATGATAACCCGGATAGTGACGGAGATAGCATCAGGGATAATGAGGACAAGCATCCTGCCGGAGGTGGGGAAATCTACAAAATCACCGTACATTGGTCCCATATCGGACAACCATTTACCACCCAATTTGGTATTGCGGAGGATTGGTATTGGTATTACAAAGACAAGCCAAGAAATGATTATCGATATACGGATGCCCGGTTTGTCACATATAAAGATCCTGTAATCCAGACAATCGCAAAAGACATAACTGATACTTCGATAAGTACCGGGGATGCTTGTAAATTATGTGTTGCAATTGATTTTGTTGAGTCAATGATCTATCAATATGATATTGATTATATCAGCCGCCCGGACTATCCAAAATATCCAATCGAAACCATCAAGGATGGAAGGGGAGATTGTGAAGATACTTCCTTCTTGATGGCCTCCATTTTAAAAGCATTAAACGTTGATGTAATTCTTTTACGCTATTCGGATCATATGGCAGTGGGGTTTGCATCTGACAGTTGTCCAGGGAATTACTACAATTATAATGACAAAAAGTATTGTTTTCTTGAAACCACGAGTGTTCCAGATAACCCTCGCGGTGATTTTAGTTTGTGGGGAAAATATATCAATGAAAAACCGTCTGTTATTGAAGTGAATTAATTTCTTCGGACGGTGCTGTTACATTGACGGGACCTGGTGGAAATCAGATCATCGGAACTCATCAATGTTGAATATTTTATCGTCCTGGGTCTGCAAACAGCATGCATGACCATAATATTTATTTACCGCCAGTCACATCAGCCATGTATGATAACACGACTGTCCGAAAGTTCCGGTAAAAGCGTCGGGTTTCTGGTCCACGGGAAGCTGACCGATGAGGACTACCAGAAGGTACTGATCCCTGTAGTGGAAGAGACGATCAAAGCTCACCAGAAAATCCGCATCCTTTTCCAGATGGAGAAGTTCGGGGGCTGGACGCCCCGCGGCGCATGGGACGACTTCATCAACTGGCCGAAATTTTTGTCGGTCGAACGGATGGCCGTTGTCATCGATGAGAACTGGGACGAATACATGAGCTGGCTTTTTACGTTCTTTGCCGCTTTCACGCATATTGAAGTCAGGTTTTTCAAAAAGGAGCGGCTGGCAGATGCCTGGGACTGGCTGCGGGCGTCGTGAAGGTCCGGGTCGATCCGTAAATCCGAAAAGAAAAGTCTAAAACCGCAGGAACTCATCTTTTTTTCGGTGGGTCCGGTCCAGATACGCTGGCAGCTGGCAGGGAATTTTTATTGAGGTGAAAAACCGATCACCATCGCTAACGTGTCAGGACCCCGGGAGATAATTAAAAATTCATGGAGATCCATACACTGTTGAAAGGGTACACAGTATGGCCGATCACCACAGGTATGCCGGTCTCCTGCCGGTCGCGTTTCTCTTCATGGTCTGCCTGTATCCGGTCCTGTTTGCCATACCGGTATCGGCGGCCGATGCGGAGATCGATGCAGACATGGGAGACATCGTCACGATCAGCGGGGTATCCTATGTGAGCGACACGATGTACCTGTTCCTCACCGGCCCGGGCCTTCCCGAAAACGGCGTGATGCTGACCAGTCCCACCCGGCGGGCCGACCAGGGCGAGTTCAACACCGTTGACGTTGCCAGCGACCAGACATGGTCCTTCCGGTGGGACACCAACCGGGTATCCTCCTACCTCGACCCCGGGACCTACACCGTATACGCCACGAGCGAGCCGGTCGACAAGGCACATCTTGGCGGCTCGGGCTCATACAAGACCCTCGATGTCTGGCTCAAGGACCCGCAAATATCGAAGGGGTCGTCAGGCGCAAAGACATCATATACCCTCAACCCGGAGAAACTTTCGTCCAAATCGACCGTCGTGCCGACGCTTGTCTTCACGGCTGCCACTCCTTCAATTCCGCCAGAAACCGTGACGACGACGGTTACAACGGCCCCGCAGGCAACGGCAACCGCGGCTCCCACAAAGACCGCTCTCGTGCCGGTAACCTCCCTGCTGGCGGTGCTGGTGTGCATGGCTCTTGTCCTGCTGCGGAACCGGACGGATTAAGGGAAATGAACCGGCAGGGGCATGTGCAGTGCCGGAAAAGTACGATCGCTGCAGATCTATAGGAGCATGCCTTTGGGGATTTTACAGTAGGGTGAGATGGGCGGCTGGCATCAGGCTGATCCAAACATAGGATCTTTATAACGGACTGCCGTCTAATACTCATCATGCCATGTGGTTTGACAGACATGGAGGTTCATATTCTCTATATCCTATACCGTTTCAAAAATTTCAAATCTGATGCCGGATATCACAGCGGGAAACTAAAAAAAAATACTAAAAAAGAAATATTCCCAGAATTTCGATGATGCAATTTCAAAGCTGAAGAACGATGGATTTATTTCAACCGTGAAAAAACAAAGAGCCGAAATTCTATATTATCGATATCGGTCAGACCCGGTCCGTTCTGAAAGATCATGGATACAATGTTACACCACCCGGTAGTGGCAGGGTCCATCATCTGGATTAACCTTACCGATTCTGTTAATTTTTTTTAACAACAATTTTATACATTGTATGCGAACATCATGGAAATAAAATTTTGTGCATGCCTGAAAATGCACCCGTGATGAAGAAGCATAACCTGACATCATAAAAAACGTGATAATAATGAAGCAGCCGTTTGAGGGTTTATTCGGAGATACCTGCGAAAGCCGGATATTGCAGTTCCTGTTGCCCATGTATGGAATTGAATTTGACATGGCTGAACTGACTGAAGAGATCAAATTAACCCGGCAGTCAATTGCAAAAGCGATGAAAAAATTCTCAAACCGTGGCATGGTAAAGATACGGAAAGAAGGGCGGACCTGGTTGTATTCGATTAACGAAGAGTCTTCTTTAGTGAAACGCCTTGAGGACTTCGACAACTCGCTCATCGAATCCATGATTGGCGAAGAGAAATTCAAAAAGATCGATAAGGCCCAAAAAAAACACGCCCGTGCATCTCAGCATAAGGAATCGGGGAGGGGATCCAAAAAGGCCCTGCTCCGGTATGACACGCCCGGGGATATGGTGCCATCTGTTGCAAGCCGCCCCGGTACCTACCTGAAAGAAGAAGGGTCGGCGAGGCGATAATTTTTTGTTACCCTGACTTTACGATTCCCGTTTTAATTTCCAACAAATCCGGCTCATGACAGGGATAGATGAAAAAAACCGGCTATAAACAAAATTCAACTGCAATTTTTTCCGGAAAAAATTGGGAGTTTACGCAATATTATGCAACTTCGACCATAGAAATTTCCCACAGTGCCGCGGGAGTCTTTTTTGCAGTTCTTCCCGCTGGACTTCAAGGATAAGTTCAATTGCTTCTTTTATGTTGGCAGGCGCTTTCTCCCGGGTCTCGCCACGGCTGATCGCACCAGAAATCTGCGACCCTTCGGTCAATCTGGAAGATTGGGATTTCCTGTACCTGATATCCTTTCAGGTCACCGTTATGCATATCTCATGGTATGGCGATAGTACGTCATGCACAGTTCCCTGACATTCACCACGCATGCCAGGACAATGATGCATGAGCGGATGATCCGGGAGGACTGGGTAACAAACACCGTGAACAGCCCCGACAGCATAGAGGAGAGACGGGCGGACGAGAGACATTATCTGAAAAAGATCCTAGAGGCCGGGGGAAAAACCCTCCGGGTCATTATCAATCCCTCAACGTCTCCCCCTCGTGTGATCACCATGTTCTTTGACAGGAGAGTGCAGCCATGAAAGTTACCGTTGATAAAGAAGCAGACGCACTGTATATGCGTCTGTCCGATACCCGTATCAATGACTCGGAAGAGGTGAAACCCGGCGTTATCCTTGACTATGATGACAAGAACAACCTCATCGGGATCGAAATACTCCGGGTATCCGAGCGGGTGCCATCCGCCACCCTGAAATCCGTTCTGGTCGAATCTGCATAACAACGGGCACGGCAGATCTCCGGCACGTGCTGAGTGGTACGCTATTCCTTTTTTATTCTGTTGAAAGAGCCCTGTCAGATAATAATGCTGCCTCAGTGAGAAGAGAAAAATTCTATGGTAAAAGAAATGTTCATTTAAAAAAATCCGGCTCGTGACATGGTAACGCGAAAAAAACCCGGCGAAACCCTGTTAACTCCCAATAAAATTTCCAACTTAAAAAAATTGAGCGCGAAAAAAACCGCTCGTATGGTTCCAACGGCACGGGTAGTTTATACCGTCGTTTCCTGTGGACGCCATATGAGAGCCTCAGAGCGAGGCATCCTCCCGGGCGGATGCGATCTTCAGTTCTCCGACGGTAGCATGTTCCCGGAATGCGATCCCGGGGCTGAAAATATGTCTTAATCCGGAGAAACCAAGTCTTATTCGTCCAAAAATGGTGATTTTTTACACACTGTACCGACGGTAGTTTAAAATGTCCTTTTAGGTTCTTTCCAGCGGCTTTTCCAATGCAGGGACAAGGTGCAATACGTTGGAATGGCTTAGAACGCTGCTATAGCCCGAAAACTTCATTTTTCCACCGACGGACAACGACAATGATTTCGGGGCCGGGACCGCTGGGGAGGACCGCGTGAAGGTGACCGGTGTATACTGGCATGCGGGGAATGTTACCGTTATGGAGCAGGTGGTGTGAAGGGGGATAGGAAAGATCCAGACATATCAAGACTTCAATGCAAATAATTGAGGAAAAAATGTTATTCCTGTGGATGAATGATAACTTTCAGGCTCCCATCCCGCGGTTGGGCAGTCAAGAGAAAACCCTGGACCGTTTCTTGTAATGGAAACACATGGGTTATCATATCTGTCACATTGATCCTGTTATACTGAATCCATTTCAGGGCCGTTCTTAGATTATGGAAATCGGCAGCATATGAATGGGTAATCGTAATCTCTTTTTGCCACAGGTTCCAGAGATTGATTTCGGATTGGATTTCAGGATTTGTGGGGGCAAAAAATAAGATCGTACCCCCGGGTCCGACTGCGTCAAGTGACTGTTTCACACAAACGGGAACCGGTGCGGTCATAATGACGGTGTCTGCGCCCAATCCGCCATTGAATTCTTTAAACTTTTTGGGAACATCTTCAGTTGCCAGAATGGTTGCATCAGCGCCGAATTGTTGGGCGAGCTCCAATCGATCGGGATTAATATCGGAAACCGCAATAAATCCCGCACCATTCAACCGGGCCACCTGAATATGCAACAATCCGGTTATCCCGGCGCCAATGATCAAGACTGACCGGCCATCTGAGGTCGGAGCCCATTGCTGCCCACGCACCACGCATCCAAGGGGTTCAACAAAGGTTCCCGCATCAAAAGAAACCGATTCGGGAAGGCGTACCATACCCCGGTCCACGTTGATCGAGGGCAACACCACATATTCTGCAAACGCCCCATACGCATTTTTAAATTTAGTTTTTTGCAGCGTGTCACATGCGGTCGTATGCCCGCGTATACACGCGTTACACGTGTTACATGCGACATGATGGGTGACCACGACCCGGTCTCCCGCGTTCCATTTCGGGTCTGCGACGGGACCGGCTTCTGCAATAATTCCTGTGCATTCATGTCCAAAGGCCCCGATTCCACCGGGCCTTCCCGCACGCTTAATCCGGTACCATTCCATGACATCCGACCCGCACACTCCGCACGCCATGATTTTGACTTTGATTTCTCCTGGCCCGACTGTTGGATCTTCAACATCCTCGGTGCGGATGTCACTGTTCTTATAATAGACCGCTGCTTTCATTGTGTTCACGAATGGAAAGTAAATTTATAAGAGATAAAAAAATTCAGTCGAGCTTGCATGCATCGGGTAAATTTGCATTGTAGATATCCAGGGCTTCCTTTACCGTATGATTTTCATGGACAATTGCACGAATTCCTTTGATCATGCCGACAGGATTGTCATCCTGGAAAATATTTCGTCCGAAATCAACTCCCACTGCACCCGCCTCGACAGAGTTCCAGGCCATCTGGAGAGCGTCAGGAGGACTGGTATACTTACCTCCTGCAACGACGACAGCAGTTGGAGAAACCCAGTCAACCAGTTTGGAAAATTCCTCACAATAATAGGTCTTGATAATCCGGGCCCCGGCATCCTGGCAGATACGGGATGCAAGCGCTAAATAGCGCAAATCCCGGGCCATGTTTTTCCCGACAGCTGTTACTGCCAACACGGGAATGCCGTATTCTTCGGCCTGGTTGATCATGTCGGTGAGATTGAGAATCGTCTGTTGCTGGTTGGCAGAGCCGATAAACACACTGACCGCGACACCGGCCGCATCCATCCGGATTGCTTCCTGAATGGTTACCGTGAGCTTTTCATCGCTTAACTCTTCGAATAAAACGCTGTTTCCCCCGGTAACACGTAACATGATAGGTTTTGACCCGACATCTTCGGGCGCAATATTGGCCCGCACTGCCCCGCGTGTCGTCATCAGGCAGTCGCACCAGGGAAGGAGTGTTGTTATTGTGTTGCTCATGTTGCGCAGGCCCGTTGTCGGCCCCTGGAAATAGGGATGGTCTATCGCAAGCATCACTACACGGTTATCTTTCGGATTGATTATCCGGTTCATCCGGCTCTGGATTCCGATATCAGGATATGCATGTACCATGGGGACACTTCACGAGAATTAATGATACACACCTGTATAAAAAACTGGGGTTATTTGTGCTCCGGCCTGACGACGAGGTATCCCTTCCCTGTCAACCAGTGGTGAAATTCATGGGTGCTATGGAGACAATTGGATGCACAAATCGCCCGGATTTCTTCATATTTTTGAGATTTTTCCACTTCTTTATTCAGGAGCAATTGTATCGGGCATTTCACATCATTACAATATTCCCGACGCGTATACCCGATATACCCATCTATCGACTGCATAAGTAATCTTAAGGAAATAAATGAATAAGGTTTTTGGAAAAAAAAGTACCAATTTAAAAAATTGTTTTTCCTCTTTTGTGGACGAGCAAAAGAAGATCCGGATCCTGCTTGAACAGCAGAAACGGTAAGAGTTGTTGCGGCAACGGGCTTACTTTTTTTTCGTGATCGTTCCCAGTTTCGTGTGTCAGGAGATTTTCAGATATTTTTTACCGGAAAATTTCTTTGACAGAAGATCCGCTGCCGGATTTTTTAAAAAAATCCTGCCGTAGATTTCCCGGTTTTTTTCATCGCGAATCTCCGGTGTACCGTTCTTAGGCCGTAAGCCATACCATCCGCAAGTGCTACAGAGGCACCAGATAGCTTCCATTCTCTGGATCTCTCTCAGGTCCAGCTGCATCTCGTTTTTAATACCGTTCAAAGTCTCACGGGTCTTTTCTAGAATCCTGGGTTTCTCGATAGTATTTCTGGCGAGTTTTACCTGTTCTTCCGATGCCTTGACCGATTTGTATGTGAAATAAGCAAGAAGAACAGTTCCGAGGGCAACTCCAAAGTTCGCAACTGTCGATATTCCAATCCCGAAAAGTTCAGGTTCAGCCAAAAGTCTTACACTGGAAGATAGTCTTGTGGCAACACAAAAATAATTGGTGAAAACCGTAATTTTTATTCAATGATACGCTTCGTCATGATGGACAAATCGTAGGAAAATTATGGCATTGGCCTTAAAATCGATCTCATAGAACAGGATAAAATGCCCGATATGAACCCGCCACTGGCCCTTGAGCGGCGGGCGCATGGGCTTACCCGATTCAGGATTCTCGACAAGGAACCGGATCTTTTTCCTGAGCTGTCTGTATTGTCTGGGATCTTTCTTCCGGATCTTCTTACAGTCGGATTCCAGATCCGGATGGACGACAACCCGGTAGCTCATGCTTCAATTTCCTAAAAAAAAATCGTCAACGCAATTATACGTTTTTCCCTTTCCTTTTTTGATGTCTGCATGAGCCTTCCTGATCTTCCGGATCATCTCAGGTCTGATGGCCGACTCAGGGGGATAGACATTCTCATCGATCTTCTCCTCGATCCGGTCAAGCCGTGTAACGATATCGGAGAGAAGCGTCTCGATTTTTCGGCCGCTTGCTGACTTTGGGGAGGATTCGTGGACACCTGAGGGGGATTCTGATTGGGATCCGTTGATGTAAAACAGGGAACCGGATTTTCCTTTTGGATTGGTCTGGCCTTTGACTTTTTTCGACATGGACAGCACCATGATCTCTGTCCTGACACTTCAATAGTCTTTTGCCGCCGTTGCCGGCATCTGTGGGTGTACATGGGCACGTGGCTCGCGAGCCCCGGGCGATCGCGACGGCCGGTCAAGGCCCGGTGCCCGCGGTGCCGGGCGAACGTTGTGATGGATGCGAGGGAGGCGGGGTGAGAGAAAAGATCATTGGGCAGGTCAGATTATGAGCTGAATTCCCTTAAGATAGTCAGACCGCAACCATTTCCACACGTACCCTGCTGATAATAATCTCGTCATCGACCGGAATCTCTTCCTTGTCTTCCTTTAAGCAGGAGAGATGAAGTCCGATCGCCTCTTTGGTATTGGCAATCGTTTCCTCGACAGTTTCACCTTGGGAGAAGCATCCCGGAAGTGCCGGGACTTCGGCCCAGAACCCGCCTTCTTCAGCTTTGTGGATCAGGATTGTATATTCCATAACGATCACTCAGAGCAATTTTTCAAATTCCTCATAAGAAAGTCCCGCCTTCCTGACAGCAGCTTTCAGGAGTCCGATTTTTACGGTTCCCGATATAGGGATTGTGATCAACTGACCGTCCGGCATCTTGATATTGACATGATCGCCTTTTCCCGCTCGGACGGTTCCTCCCTCCCTGACAAATGCCCGGACTGCATCTTTTCCCTTCACGTTGTAAAGAGAGGTCACCGTTCACGATCCTTTCTGCATCATAGTATGTGCTTTGCATTCATCATCTTTTTGCAGGCGAGGTATCCCTTCTTTCATCCGCGAGCGGGGTATACCCCATGGCCGGAGGTGGGGGTGCCACCCTGCTGCTGTCGGGAAGTTGTAAGTCTCTGCGAAAAAATTTACGCCCGGACGATTCCGGCGGCGGGAGTTATTTACACCACCGTTTCCTGTGGAGGCCCCATGACTGCCTGAGAGCGAGGCATCCCTCCGGGCGGGTGCGGCTTTTGTCTCTCCGACGGGGGCATGTTCCCGGAAGGCGATTCTGGGGCTGGAAATCCCTCCTGCCAGGACCCCCCATCCAAAACCACATCCCCTCCTGCTTTCGGCCCCGGTAACATTGCTAAATACGACCGCACCCGTTCCCGCCGGAGATCTCCCAATTATTCCGGCCCGGTTCCGCGTTTTTCACGAATTATGACCGCTGGAATCCGGGGGTTGGGGGAAAAGAGGTACAACCGGGCCTTTTGCGGGCTCCGGTGCAGCTAGGGAAACGCAGAGGTTTTCAGGATGCGACAGGTCATCTGGCCTGGAGCAGGAGAAGAGTCCGCGGGACTCTTCGACTAGGATTCTCCCCCATCACTGACAGGAGTCCCGGCCCCGTACGCAACCGTCTGTCCCGACACAAGCCGTTTTCCCTCGCGGTCGATCTCGACCAGAAAATCCGGCGTGACCAAGAAGAACCGCCACGTCCCGTGCTTCGACCGGATCCAGAGCTCGGCCGTGATGGCCGCGTCCCGGGCAATGACCCGGAGCTGGGCGATCTCTTCCTTGAATTCATCCGTAAGCTCATGGATCGTTGCGAGGATTGCCGGCGCGAACATGACCCGGGCGAACGTGACCGGGACCTTCGAGATGATCGCGATGTCGAAGATCCGCTCCGGCCCACTGAGCGTCATCTGGACGATGCCCCGGGCCTTCGCGATCGGGACCGCTTCCGCGAGCGCCCGGTGCGGGCGGGGGCCGCGGGTGGAGCGAGTCTCCCGATTCCCCTCATACCGGTATTCCGTGTCCGCGGAGGATGTGGCGAGGTGTGCAAGAGATGAGGTGTGCGGGCGAGCGAGCGGGGATGCCGGGAAGTATGGGCGGGTTGGTCCGGACTCGAAACGGCAGGTGGCCTCCTTTCTTCGCAATGCCGGAACTATGCCGGAATCCCCGAAAGGAGCCGCAAAAGAAAAGACCAAGGAAAGTATGGCGGATACTGATCAGGCCATCAGAGATCTTCGATCTCCGAAAGGTTCGTAAGAACCCTGAGGATAAGAAGATCTCATCAGAGATCTTCGATCTCCGAAAGGTTCGTCAGGAACCCTGAGGATAAGAAGATCTCATCAGAGATCTTCGATCTCCCCCATCACCATCTCAAACACTGTATTAAAAACCGGAATATCGTGAATCTGGTGGCAGAGTGAAGCCTGCCATAACGCGGCAAATTGCTCCCGCTTCTCCCGCAGGATTCCGGCGTCTACAACGACCCCTTTGTATTCGCATTTGCGGTGAACAATCGATCTCACGATATCGCGGTCTACCAGGCCGGCCAGCTGCCCGATATCATAAAGATCGCGGGAACGGGTCCGCTGGAAGATCGAGCGAATCTTTTCTGCCATGATCTCTTCGAGCGCGTACGAAGCCACGGATGTTTCGAGCCCGTCGGAATAGTGATGGAAGACCGGGCGATCGCTGACCGGGAGCAGGATCTGTTCGGTGTCCGCGCCGGTCAGGTCCAGGTCAATCTTTACCGGGGACGTCGAACCACGATGCAGGATCCGGAACCGGGTCGTCGCCTTGAAACCGTTCCTCGTTTGCCGGAAGCCGATCTCGTCTTCGAACTGGATACCGCTTTCATCCCGGACCCGGACCATCGCATCGATTACAGCCGTCCGCAGTGTATCCGCATCGACCGGTTCCAGCAGGGTAAAATCAAGATCATCGGAAAAGCGGTAATTCTCGATATACACTTTCCTGATGCCGGTCCCGCCTTTCAGCGCCATACTGACCGGGCGCAGGGCGGACAGAAACCAGTTCTGCACATAATCCCGTTCGATCGTTGAGGTGGGCACACCGAACTCGCGGGCCTGTTCCCTGATCTCGCGCCCGGTGATCATTCAAGGGACTCCGGCAGGACGGTATCGTGATTGATGACGAGCCGCCATTTCGGATCGTTCTTCCCCTTCGCTGGCATCGTCGGGTCCAGCAGCAAGTATTTTTTTGATGGGGGGGGAGGGAGATTGACCGGGATACCCATCCGCTCACACAGGTACCCGAGCCTGCGGACCACGGCGAAATTGTCAATTTTGAGCGCATAGTTACTGAGCTGGTTGTAATCCAGTGACCCGGTTTTCAGCGCCTTGGCTACTTCGATAATCCCCCCGGCGTAGTGGGGCTTGTCCAGGCAGTCGATGATCGTCTTCTCCTTGTCCGTGATGCTGATGGCCGTTTCTTCGATCCATTCCTTGCGGACGCCGAAAAACTTCTCTTCCTTTACCCGCACTATCTGGTAATTCACGCCAAAGATCTCTATCTGGCTCTTCTTCTTGCGTGCCGGAGTCTGGACAAAGACCGTGTTCGGGATCTGCTCGGTAAGCCCGTAGTGGTGGAGGGCGCTCCAGTACGATATGGCAAAGGGCTCGACAAGATATGAGGCGATAACGAATTCGTGGAGCGTGTATTTCCCTTTCTCGCTTCCCAGTGGTATGATCAGGTACTTGCCTTTCTCAATCCGCTCGATGAACCCTTTCTCCTCCATGCGGGAGAGGATGACCCAGAGCATCTCTTTTTTGATGTGGGTTTTCTCGTATAACTGGGCAAATGAAAATACCTGGTTCTCTTTTGCCATGGACTTCAGGATCTCGATTGTCATAACCCGCTCCTTCTCCCAGATTCCTCATTAGGTACACCAACCTTAACATTTATGTTAATTTTGGTGTACTCAAGGGGGATTATTGGAATCAAATACGTATTCCGCAATGGGGCAGATCCTCCATTCCAATATGAGCCGGATCTTTTTTTATGTCCGCAGCGGCTGGGCCTTTGGGCCTGCGGGAAGGGGGGGGGCGTGCCGGAAGATCCGGCCTGGAAAACCCCCCTTCCGGGACCCCCCCTTTGCAGGAATCCGATCCTCTCCTGTCTTTGACTGCAGTAACATCGCCAAATACGACCGCACTCATTCCCGCCGGAGAATGCCGGATTATTCCGGCCCGGATTCCGCATTTTTCCGAATTATGACCGCTGGAATTCGGGGGTTGGGGGAAAAGAGGTACAACCGGGTCCGATATGTGCCCCGTTGTACCAGAATTCCCGCAGGGGTTTTCAGGATGCGACAGGTCACCAGACCTAGAGCAGGAGAAGAGTCCGCAGGACTCTTCGACTAGGCTGATCCCTCCTCCCTGGCAGCAATCCCGGCCACGTACGCAATCGTCTGTCCTGACACGATCCGTTTCCCTTCGCGGTCGATCTCGACCAGCGAGTTCGGCGTGACCAGGAAGAACCGCCATGTCCCGTGCTTCGACCGGAGCCAGAGCTCTGCCGTGATGGCAGCGTCGCGGGCAACCAGCCGGAGCTGGGCGACCTCCTCCTTGAATTCATCCGTAAGTATATGGATCGTTGCGAGGATTGCCGGCGCGAACATGACCCGGGCGAATGTGACCGGGACCTTCGATATGATCGCGATGTCGAAGATCCGCTCCGGCCCGCTCAGTGTCATCTGGACGATGCCCCGGGCCTTCGCAATCGGGACCGCTTCCTCCAGCGCCCGGTGCGGGCGGGGGCCGCGGCTCATGGGGGGCGCCCTGTGTAGTTTGTTGTTTCTGTCACAGTTTGTTTCACCTCCTTTTTTCTTCGGTTTGGATTGTCTCCGGGCCCTTCGACACTGATCATTGATCTCGCTATGTAATGGGCTTTGATTATGAACCGTTTTGAAAAGAAAACGGATGACGTTGCGAGCGTCCCGAAAGAATCGGGGCGCGAGTCTCGCTTCGAATGAAGGAACGTAAAACGTTCCTCCGGGATATTCTCTGTTTTCTTGGTTATCCATCAGTCCTGCTACCGTTCATGAGAGTCCCTTCGAAGGTCGGCTGAAGCCTCCCCTTCGAAGTTCGGCTTGCAGCCTCACTTCTCTTCGCAGAGGTTTGACAAACCTCTGCGATTCTCCTCCTCCAGGTTCGAAGAACTTTGTTCTTCTCATGTTTCGAGTCGATGACTCTCAACATCCTTGCGAACCTGTCGGATTTGACACAATTAATGGTATTACCAAAGGAAATGGGCTTGGCTGAATAAATTTTCCGGAGGGAAATCCGGGAATAATTACCATAGATTGGGAGCAAACGGGGCGCGGATTTTCGAGATCGGGTTTAGCAAAAATGGGATAGGGCCGGGGATCTCCTGTTGCCGGTCATCCTTTCGGAAAAACCGCCCGTCTTCCCCATCCAGTTTCCCGGTCATGCGTGGTATCTCACTTTCCCGGTGCATGCCTCCCGTTTTTACGGGGAACTGAACGACCGGATATCGTGAGGGGATATTTTTACGAGATCCGGACTTACCGTACCTGACCCGTTATACCAGGAACTCAGAACAATCATTCATTCAGCACGGACACGGGCATACCGGTCGGTCAACCGTGCCATGGTCGAAGCGTACTGGCATATCGGGCGGCTCATTGTTGAAGAAGAGCAGGCCGGCAGGAGCCGGGCCGGTTACGGTGTGTTCCTCCTTGAGGGTCTTGCACAACATCTGACCGCTGAGTTCGGCCGGGGTTTCTCTTTGGCAAACCTGAAGAATTTCCGGCAGTTTTACCTGATTTTTCACGAAGGGTTCCGCGAAGGGGAAATTCTAAAAGAGGAGATCTGCTACACAGTGTGTAGCGAATTGAGCTGGTCGCATTACCGCCACCTGATGCGGGTGGAGGACCCGGATGCCCGCCGGTATTATATCCGGGAGACCGTCAGCCAGAACTGGAGTGTCCGGACCCTCGAACGCCAGATCGATTCCCTGTCCTATGAACGGCTGCTCGCGAGCCGGGCGGGGGAAGCTGCCGGCAGGAAAAGCCCGAAACGATCCGGGTCCGCCCCGCAGCAGCCGGAAGATTTTATCCGGGACCCCTACGTTCTCGAATTTCTGGATATCCCTGCTTCGGCCGGCTTTTTCGAGCGGGACCTTGAGCAGGCACTGATCGATAAACTCCGGCAGTTCCTCCTTGAGCTCGGAAAAGGGTTCTCCTTTGTCGGACGCCAGTACCGGATCAGCACGGAGACGTCCGACTTCTTCATCGATCTCGTATTTTACCACTATATCCTGAAATGTTTCGTGCTCATTGACTTAAAGACCGGCAGGCTGACGCACCAGGATATCGGCCAGATGGACATGTACGTGCGGATGTTCGAAGACCGGGTGAAGACTGAAGGAGACAGTCCCACGATCGGGATCATCCTCTGCACGGAGAAGGACGAGACGGTTGTCCGGTACTCGGTGCTGCACGAGAGCCGCCAGCTCTTTGCATCGCGGTATAAGCTCTACCTGCCCAGCGAACGGGAACTGGCCGATGAGATCGAGCGGGAGAAGGAGATTCTGCGGCGGCCAACCCGGGACCTGCCGGGGACGTGAGCGGGCGAACGGCCGGGCCGGAAAGGAGGGGGGGGCATAGGGTGGCCCCCTTAAAGCGAAATGTTGGGGGGATTTTTATTTTCAAGAAAAAAGTAGTTCTAAGGATTGTGAGATTTGATGTGATTGAAAATTATTACTGTCAGATCTTTTGCTTCAGGAGATAGATCATCCCAATTTTTGATATATTTTAAAGATTTTCTACAAAATCCTATTTTGTCAGTGATAGTTCCAGAATCTTGTTTGTAGGAACCAAGTCTTTTTTTATTTTTTAACTTCTCTTCGATAAATTGACCAAGATAGACATTTTTGTAATCCTTTTCAGTGAATTCTTTAATATCCGGTTCTTCACCTTCATATTCCCTTAAGACATTAAGCAGGACAGATTTTGTAATGAGATTTTCCACTTCATTCGATTTAAGTAACAAAAATCTCTCTTTGAGTTTTTCTTTTAATTCCTTTCGAGTTGATGGTGAACCAATATTTTTATCCGCAATCACTAATGATTTACCACAGAGTCTTTCGACGGTAATTGGATTCTCTTCCTTAGAAAGAAAAGAAAAGTGAGTGATATTCGCTCCCCCAAATTCAACGAATGAATAATGAAAATCTTCTTTATATTTTTTTATTGAACTGTCTTTTTTATGTAAAAAATCCTGATACAGATCCAAATAATGTCTGTAGTAAAGCCGGTCTGTTATTCCTTCTGCCCAGATAGTACAATTGGATAAAAAAACAGACGAATTTCTAACACCCAATAATTCTAATGCGTTACGATCTCCAACAGACAGAGGTTCTATGAGAAAATTTGGAACCTTTTCTTCACCAATTTCTTCATTGAAAATTTTTTTGAAACTGAATATGGATATGTCATTGAAATCCAATGTCAGATCAAGAAAATGATTTGAATGTGTTGTTATAAAAAATTGAAATGATTCAAAACCTTCCTGTGTTAATAGAGTCTCAATAAATTTCCTTTGTAAACCCGGATGTAGTAATTTTTCTGGTTCGTCGATGAAGAAAAGAACATTTTGGTTTCTGTGTAAAAAGAGGGGCAAGGTTGCAATTATTATTGATTGTATTCCATCTCCTTGATTGAAAATGGGTTGCTCTTTCTCATCTCCTATCTTAAGTGTAGAGTGACAGAGTTTCTGTCCTAAAATAGTGACAGTATTTATGTCCGCTTTCAAGAGCACCGATCAGGTGCTTGTGGGTGAAAGCGACAATGGAGATCAGGACCAAAGCAGTCGTATTCTATGAAGAAGGGATACGAAGTGCAAGAGAGATCGGAGAGA
>Ga0268277_1001410_pt1 | contig 16385 bp, 4 predicted proteins | sample saktaG_5_FD_190132 | JGI IMG/M metagenome (GOLD analysis project Ga0268277, IMG submission 190132) | Saline water microbial communities from Sakinaw Lake, British Columbia, Canada - sak_2010_1_5_50m | ecosystem: Environmental > Aquatic > Non-marine Saline and Alkaline > Saline ...
ACATGCAAGCACAAAAAAAAATAAAAAATCATGCCTTTCGCAAAATTCTTCCTCTCCCCCTCGCTCTTAACCTGCCGCCACCCCTGTCGCTAACCGATTACGGAGCGGAGCCGAGATACACTTTACAGTGTACCCGAAATGGGGACACAGGTCATCGCACGGCTCCCGTTCATGTCCGCTCGCGGGGGTGCTCACCGACCGGGCAATGGCTACCACAGCATCAAATGGAGGTATCAACATGAGTCTGTTGAAGCGCTACGGCTCCCATCCTCGCGGGGCATCCGCCAATACGGGGAAGACGTTGGAGCGGGGATTCGGGCGGATCGTTGCGCTTGCGCTTCTTTGCGGTTGTGGGATTATTGTTTCGGGATGCGCGGCGCCAAGTGCGATGTCCAGCAGTGTGCAATATTCCGGGCCCATGCATCTGGACCGGGACGTGCAAGCGATTCGCGTATCCAAGGCGCAGGAAGGGCGTCCGGGTGGTGGCGAGTCCAGCATCGCGCTCGGATTGATTGTTTTTATCCCGGGCGTCCCGTTCGGACCGCAGAAATTCACGCCGGAGCGCTATTTTGCGAACGCCGCAATGATGGGGTACGACTTCAGGGACGATCTGACGCAAACCGTGGTCCGTGATCTGGCGGCGGCGGGGCTGGCGCGCTCGGTCGGATATGACGCCTATGTCGGCAGCCAGCGGGAGCACGGCGTCTACAGACTGGAACTCACGCTGAAGCAGGGAATCTGGAACCGGAACTTCACCACATACGGATGCTCCTTCATGGGGTCCTACTGGTGGATGCTTGGGCTGCCTGTCTCCTACGGCAACGTCCAATTGGCGTTTGAGGCGACAGTGCGTGCTCCGGACGGGAAAGAACTGGGCAGACGCCTGTTCGCATCCGAGATGGGGCTCACAGAATCAGCCTATGTCCCGCACAAATTTCCGAAGAGGCTTCCGCTCTTGTATCAGCAACTCTCCTACGATTTCAGAAGTTTTGTCCAAGAATGTCTGAAAAACGCGCCTCCGGAAGCGGAGCGGCCGAAGCCGGCGACGACCGCTGCGGCGCAGACGCCACCCCAAGCGATGCCGGAAACCGCCAGCGTCAGACTGGAGAATCTCAAGGCGCTCAAGGACAAAGGCATCCTCACCGAGGAAGAGTACGAGGTGAGGCGAAAGAGGCTGGTGGAGGAGCTGTGAGAGGCACAGCGTGACCGGGCGGCCCGAAGCGTGACTGCAAACTGCGAAAGGAAACAACTGCGGTGAGGCTCATGCAAAACTTCTGCGGCTCGGCGGGGATGCCTCGCCCTGTCAGGTCTTGGAGCAGGGTGAACCGTTCCGGCGAGCCGAAACGAATTGCTCGCAAAGGGGTTTTGCAGGAGCCGCTCGTTGCGTCGCGCGTAAACCTTGCGTCAATTACGCTGCTGTTGCTCCTGTCCGCCTCAATGGCCCGGGCACTGCCCGATCTCGTCGTCGAGGATATCTGGTCGTCGCCCGGCTCGCTGACTGAGGGGGAAGGTTTTTCGTTGTATGCCCGCGTGCGGAACACCGGGGATCAAACCGCCAGCGCGGGGATGTTTTAGAGGTTCTATCGCGTCACTGTGAGACTGGAGGGCGAATGAGAAGTGACGGCAGACGGATCGTGTTGAGCGTCTTGGCTGTCATCGCGGTGGCCGGTCTCTCCTTTTGGGCCGGACGCGGCACTTCGGAGCGAACCAATGCCGATGCCGTCAGCAGTCAGCAAGAGATACAAGTCCGTTCTATCCGGGGGGTTCCGGATAAGACCGAACAGGCTCGCAAGTTTCCGCAGCCCGCAGCGGATGATTTGAATCAGGAAATCAGGAAAACAGGAAATCAAGCGGCAGGACCGGCCGCTCCCCCCGCCTTGGAACCCCTGCCTTCTTCCCGTCCACCCTCCGCTCCTCCCATCTCTCCGAGCATCGAAGCCGCCCGCGCCGCAATGGGGCGCAAAGCGTATGACAAGGCGGCGGAGATGCTGCGGCAGGCGTTGGCCGAGGAGACCGATCCGGAGAAGCGAATGGTAATCGGGCTAATGCTGTATGAGTGCCGGGTTCGTACTCAGGCTTACGAGGAAGCGCTGACGCTTGGGCGGGAACTGCTTACGCTCAGCCCGTCGCCGGAGGAGCGGCTCACGCTGAACCGCCAACTTGCTGCGTTGCTGCACCGGATGGGAAAGCCGGACGAAGCGGAAACGCTGTTATCGCAGTCTATGGCCGAGGAGCAGGATTCGGCCATACGCGCGAAATATGATGCGCAGTTGCGGAGCGTTTGGCGGCACACGCCCGGTCGGACAGACGAGGTGGTGACTAACCTTACTGCACGGGTATCGGCCAACCCGCAGGACGAGCTAGCCCTGCGGCAACTCGGCGACATCTATCTCAAGTCGCGCCGGGACTACAAGGCAGCTCAGCCGGTGTACGAGCAACTGGCCGCGCTGTACCCGGAAGAGCAGCAGATTCAGGCGGCGCTGGTCAGCATCTACCGTGAGAACCATAACTACGATGGTGTGAGGCGAGTGTACGAGAACCGACTGGAACAGACAGGAGAAGACCCAACGCTTCGCTTCCAGATCGCCCAGACGGAATTGCAGGCTGGGCGTGGTGATGAGGCGGTTGCATACGCCGAGAAACACCTTGCCGGTGAGCAAGCCACGCTTTTTCAACTCCAGCTGCTTTCCACGGTTTACGACAAGGCCGGTCGTAAAGACGCGGCCATTGCCACGCTCGACACCGCCATTACCCGTGAAACCAACGCCCAACAGCAACTCAGCATGCAGTTTCAGAAGGCCGAGATGCTGATCTGGAACAAGCAGTACGTCGCGGCCGAGACTCTTCTGCGCTCGATCATCAAGTCAGCTGGCGATGATCAGCAGACCATCAGCCGCGCCAAAGGAGAGATCGTCAGGATTTTCGAAATGCAAGGAAAAATGTCGGAGTTGAATCTATGAAGGAGGTATGGGCGTGAAACACATCATGGTCGCTGCATATATAACACTGGCACTGTCATCGCACAGTCTTGGAGCAGAGTCTGGCCGCATCGTCTCTGTCTCTCCCTCATCATTCTATGCCGGGCAGAGCAAGATTGTGACGGTAAGGGTTCAGAACACAGGCGATGCAGATGACATGATAGTCGAGTGCTATTCTAAACGCATAGGCACTTTGCCGACAGGTTGGACGGTTACCCCACAGGATTTGAATCCATACATGGCCAATGCGGCCTACTATGATGCTACATTCACCGTGACCCCACCTAGTTCGGCAAGTTCCGGTACGATTGTGTGGAAATTCTTCGATGACGACATAGGTGTACACCCATCTGGAAGCGATGAGCTTGCATCGTACAGTCAGTCCGTCTCTGCAACGACCCACCCCCCTGTGGCCTCGCGGCAGAGTCCCAGTTCATCATCTGTAAGCATGCTGGTGAACGTGTCTCAGACGTTCACCGTAGCGGCCACGGACGCGGGCGGGGATCTGCAGAAGGTGGAGTGGTATGTGGATGGGTCGTACCGGGACTACGACGACATAGGCTTCTCGGGCTCATCGGACACGTCCAGCTACGGGTTTTCCTGGAGCGCCGCCGGATCGCACACGGTGACGGCGAAGGTTTATGATGACCGTGGCGACACGGCAAGCGTGTCGTGGAGCGTGTCCGTTGATTGGCAAAGAGGTAGTATCCAAGCCACGCTCAATAATTGGAACGGAACCCCCGCCTCAGGCGCGAACACGAAGTTCATTCGTTACAACGGAGGTACGCCGATTCCTCTAGTAGGAAGCAATCCGGATACCTTTACCGGTGTACCGGTTGGCAACCACTGGGTTGAGGGCTATCAGAAGAATACCACTTGGAACGAGTATGAATATTGGGGGGCGGTCGAAACGGCTGTGACGCTCAACAACACTGCTCCCGCCGTCATCAACCGGCACACACCCTATTGTGAGGACTTCTGGTTCGAGTGGAACGGCACACGAGTCGAGGCGGCCAACAAAGTGCCTCAGGGTTCGACGGTGGTGGCAAAGGCCACAATCCGCAATAAGGACACGAGCGTTTCGTCGCGGACCATTCGGCTGAACGCCTCGTGGCGATACGGCGCAAGCGGGTCCGGCACCGCCATCCCGGCGGTGACGACCACGATTGGCCCAAATATGAGTAAGACCGTGACCTTGGGCAGTGTCTCGCTGTCCGCGACTGAGGACGATGTCTATGCATACATCATGACCTACGCGGTTTTCTCCGATCCGAATAACCCCGCGTTAACGGATGGATGGGGTTGGGCGAAGAAGTTTGAGGCATCGACGGGAAGCAGACCGACCGTTGCCAACGTCATTATTAGTGCGCTAGACGGTGGCGCGGTAAGCCCAATCATACCTGGAAAGCGGTACATTGTGACCGCAGAGGTCAACGACGATGATGGGCAAAGCGATCTTACGGCGGCATGGGTCTACCTCAAGAACCCGAACCATAACCGGAAGGTGGGTGTCGGCTACTCGTTCGCTGGTCGGAAACTGGTCGACGACCTGGATGCCGGTGTGTGTCGAGACGACGGCGGGCAATCTGTTCCTTTGCAGGACGAATACGTCTGCCTAACCCATGTGGAAAAAGAAACGATCAACTCCGGCAAAGGCTGGCGTCTGCGGTTCATCTTCTGGTTGACGGCCAAATGGCCGAACAGCAGCATTGGCACCGACTATCAGGGCTCGGTTACGGACAAGGCGAACCACACGACAACAGGAGACTGGACGCACAAGGCGGTCGATTTCAATGCGCTTTCGCTCCCTGCGGGGAAGTGGACAATATTTGTGCATGGAAAGACGTGCCAGAATGATGATTGGACTTTGTTCTTGGAGGACGGCGAGAATCCTTTTGGCGAGCCACCAGACCAGTGGGATCAACACACGGAGTGGTTCAACAACGTATCGACTCCGGCCTCAACATTAGGCGGTGGGAACGGAGGATGGATGGGCAGATTCGCACAAAAATTGGCGGCAGTGTCAGCCGCCCCCGTTCGTATCTGTCGGCTTGGTGACCGTCAAACCGGTGCTCTGCAAGAATGGCATCCGGAAACCAGACGGTTTGAAAGCACGGATGCGTTATGGCAGGGGCATACAATTCTGCTGTTTGATTGGGGGCAACCGTCGGACTACCTGGCTGATGGGTTGACAAGAGGAAAGGCGCAGGAGGATAACTGGTTTGCATATGCTGCAGGAGATGCTCTGTTTGCGTATCTAAAGAAATGGAATGTTGCGGCTAACGTGTCAACGGTGATAGGGCACAGTCGCGGGGGGCCGGTATCGTCTGAAACCGCAAGGAGGCTTCTCCTTGAGGGTGTCAGCGGTGTCCAAGTGGTATATCTGGACGCGGAGGGCTGGGGGGACTTGGATAATGAAGTGTCGATTGAAAGTTGGCCCATTAACTTAAGTTGGAGTCTACGAATGGCATTTGGGTGGGCCTGCATAGGCCCTGACAGTTGGAAAATTGCAAACAGTGTTGAGTTGGCAGCACTGGGAGCGCGAGTAGGGTATGCCGATGCCGGGTTTCACGGATGGGCTGGAACGCGTACGGACCAGTATCGCCAACGGTATTCAAATACCGACAAGTTGTGGACAGGGGCGGAAGCGCTAGATCAAGGAAACGACACCATTATTGAAGAATGGCCGCCGTATAGTACATCGGCGGGTCAGGAATTGTGCCACACCGAGTTTCCCGAGTACTTCAGTGAATGGGTCTATTTGACGAACGACTCCGCGTGGGGGAACCGTGTTGTTGTCGAAACGCCGCATCGAATTGGACCCGGTGCACTTCCCACACAAGCCCCTGGGCCGGCAACTCTCGCAGAAAAGAATATTTTCAACGGGCGATGTGAGGATGGCAGTGCGGCCGGGTGGACGTATCATGGCGGACATACGCCTTTTGAAAGCCAGGGCGTGAACGGGATTGAGCCAGTTGACGGCGGTTATGAGTTTCAGATTGCACCCGGCAATGGACTTTCTGCGCTCCGGCATAATTGGCAGGTGAGCCCCTCGGCTGCATCTGGGATGCGATTCTCGGTTGAGCATTGGGATCTCCTCTGGGAGACTGATGACAGCCTGTCGGTCTACTGGGAGAACAACTACTTGGGCACGGTCTATTCCGGCGACGTGAACAGTGGTCCGGTGACGGTTACGATGTCATGTCCGTACCCGAACGCAGTTGGGCGTTTGCGCTTCAGCCCCTACTTCCAGGCCTACGACGCGGAGTTCCTGCTCGACAACGTCGAGTTCGTTGGCGGTAGCCGCCCTGGCGTTGGCACGCTCACGGGAAATCCGAACCCCGTTGTCCAAGGGGCTAATCTCCGCCTCGTAGCTGGTGGAGTCTTCGATGCAGATGGTTCGGTAGCAGAAGTCCGCTTCTACGGCGACAGCAACGGTAACGGCACCTACGATTCCGGGACTGATGCATCGTTTGGCGTGGCGTATTCCGGCTCAAGCGGGAACTGGGAGGTAACCCAGACCACGGCAGGCATCCCCGTGGGGCAGCACTACTTCTTCGCGCTGACGAAGGACTCCGACGGGCTGTGGAGCGCGGCCGTGCGCTCGGCTGCCCGTATCGAAGTGACGCAGCCGGTCAATCAGGCCCCGACCATCGGCAGCCTGAGCGATTCGCCCGATCCCGTAGATCGGGGTTCAAATCTGACACTCACGGCAACGAGCGTAGTGGATGTCGATGGTATGGTGGCACGGGTGGACTTCTACCACGACGCGAACAACAACGGCGTGTTCGATGAAGGAGCGGGCGCGTTGATGGGCACGGACAACACGGTTGTCAGCGGCCAGGCGTCCGTGACGTTCGGCACGGGATCGCTGCCCGCTGAAACTCGGCGATTCTTTGCCGTGGCCTATGACAATGGTAGCCCCAGTGCAGCCAGCGGGGCAGCATTTTGCCGCACAACCATTGTCCAAAAGTGGGATCTGTCCTACCAGATCTCGCCTGCGGGTTCCGGTACGATCACCGAGAACCCCGTTGCCGGACGGTATGCGGACGGAACGCTGATCAACCCCAGCGCTTCGGCGGCGACCAACTACCGGTTCGATCACTGGGAAGTGAACGCCGTCGCGAAGACCATGCCAGTGACGCTGTCTGCCGACACCACCGTCAAAGCGGTGTTTGTTTACAACGGGGCGACTGTGGTTTTGCCCATTCTGAACGCCGTCGGCAATCAGAGCGTGAACGCGGGGGTAGCCTTCTCGCTGACCGTCATGAAACAGCAAGGCGACACGCCGATAACCTGGACGTTAGAGGGGGCTCCGTCAGGGATGACAATTGATCAGAGCGGAGTAATCACTTGGCCGAATCCAACCCCGATGGGGAGCAGTCATTTTGTAAGCATAACAGCGCAGAATAGTGCGGGCTCTGATAGTGAAGCCTTCACGTTGTCTGTCATAGCGCCGCGTGTCAGCCAACCAAAGGTAGAACCTCCAGAGGGCTATTATCCCGACAGTCTGGATGTTGTGATCACCTGTGATACTCCCAACGCGATCATACGGTACACAACCGATGGGTGCGAGCCGACAACCAATGACATGCCCATTGCCAGCGGTGGAAGCCTTCGCATCAATGAGACCACACTACTGATTGCGCGTGCATGGAAGAGCGGCTACATGGAGAGCCACACCATGACAGCGCTGTACTCCATCCCTTCGCCCCGTATCAGTATTCTGAGACCCACCGATGGGGACGTCATTGTGGTTACAACTGCGCAAGTGGATGTTGTGGCAAAAGCGGCAGACGGGCTGGCTCGCGTCGATTGGCTGCGGGACGGCGCGGTTGTCGGCACGACCAACCTCCCTGTTGCCGTGAATGTCTGGTCGAACAGTTTCGTCTGGAGCGGGTTGGCCTTTGGCACGAACACGCTGACGGCAATTGCCACGGATCTTGTCGGCGGCGCCACGACTTCCACCCCCGTGCGGGTAGTCGTGGAACGGACGCGCACTCTGACCCTGACGGGCGCTCTGGCGTTCGGCAACGTGACCGTCGGACAGCAGGCGAGCCGGACGCTGGCCCTGCGCAACGACGGCAACACCGGCTATGCGGTCACTTCGATCGTGGCCACCGCCGGGTTCAGCGTGACGCCCCGCACCTTTACGCTCGGCGCGGGAGGCGGCACAAACGTGACGGTCACCTTCGCGCCGACCGTCGCGCAGGCGTATCCGGGGACGGTCACGGTACTGGCCGACGCCCCCCTGACCGCAGGCTCGAACACCCATCCCTGCTCCGGGACGGGAACGCGGACCATGCCGCTCGCCGACGCGCTGGATTCCGAAGAACTGGTCTGGACGACCGGCGGCAACACGAACTGGTACGGACAGGTGCTCGCCACGCACGATGGCGTCGACGCGGCGCAAAGCGGCCGGATCGGCCACGGACAGCAGACGTGGGTTGAGACAACGGTGGAGGGGCCGGCGCGAGTGTCGTTCTGGTGGAAGGTCTCATCCGAGAGCGGCGGTGACTTCCTGCGCTTCTTCGTCGGCGCTGTCGAGCAGCCGGGGGCGATCAGCGGTGAGACGGGCTGGGCGCAAAAGGTCGTCTCTTTGCCTGCGGGCAACAACGTCCTGAAATGGTCCTATGCAAAGAACGGCGCGGCAAGTTCGGGCGATGACTGCGGATGGGTGGATCAGATCGCCATCAGCCGGGGCGTCCTGTTCGAGCAGGTCGGCGTCACGACCGGCGGCGAGGGCAACTCGGGCAGCGGCGCGTTTAACGCGGTGGCGCGGGTGGTTGGCGTCGGCCCGGCGTCGGTGGACGTCTATGTGCTACCGGGGTCGGCCGGCACAGCGGATTATGTCGCGCCGTCTGCGCCGATCACGCTGACCTGGGCCGCCGGGGAGATCGCCACAAAGGTTGTGACGATTCCGATCAAGGGGGATACGCTGGTCGAGGGGGATGAGATTTTCTACCTCCTGTTGGGCAACGCGGTGGGGACTGATATCGGCGAACCGAACATGTGTACCGTGACGATCACGGACGACGATGCGGGAACCTTGCCAGCTAAGGGCGTTTTCGTGGCCGGCGTGCCACAGCCGCCCGAAGGCGGCAAGGTTACGGGCGGTGGATTCTGTCTGCCCGGCAAGACCGTCAAACTCACAGCAACGGCCAACGCGGGATGGACGTTCATCCGTTGGGAAGACCACTCCCAGATTGCCAGTCGTACAGTGACCGGTGAGCTGGCGCTTTCAGGCATGCAAGACGGCGTCATGCTCTGCACCGCCTTCTTCAAGCGGACTGTCGAGATCGCCCCGCCGGTCGCCGATAACCCCGGCGCCCAAGATGCGATGGTGGGTCTGCCCTTTGACTTGTCGCTTCCTGTCGAGTCAGAGTGCCTGCCTCTGGTGACGGTGGCGGGTCTCCCCTCCGGGTTGGCGTACAGCGCCAATGGAGTTCGCATTATCGGCGTTCCGACCCAAGCCGGGACGTTCACAGTGACGTTCGCCTCTTCAAATCCGGCAGGAGCGGCCGCCCCCCAGACTTTTGTTCTGAACGTCGAACGCCTGCCGTCGTGGGCGCAGGGGGCGTTTAACGGGTTTGTCTGGGTCGAGGACGGCAGCGGCGGACTCGCCACGATGAGCGTGACGGCGGCGGGCAAGATCTCCGGCAAGTTCATGTTCGCAGGGACGAGCTACAGCTTCAGCGCGCCTTCCTACAGCGGAGAGGACGTGGAATACGGCAGCATCCTGCTCTCGGCCGTCGCGAAGGCAAGCGGCAAGCCCGACCTGCCGTTCACCTTCGAAGTTTGGCCTTGCGCCGATCCCGGAAACGACCTGCCCGAGGCGCTTGGCGTGGCGTACGGCTGGTGCGATACGAATTGGGGCGGGGATGCGCTGGAGGTCTGGCTCTACCGCGACGTCTGGCAGGATCCGGCCATGGCTGGGGCGCTAACGCCTTATATCGGCTATTACACGGCGACGCTCCCGGGTGATGGATCGTTCGGTAGCGGCTACCTGGCCTTCACGGTGGACGCCAGGGGCGGCGTGAAGACCGCCGGCAAGCTGGCCGATGGCACCATGGTCTCGATGAGCGGGGCGCTTGTCTTTGACGGCGAGACGGTCTGGACGGTGGTCTATACCGCGCCCAGAACCTACCAGGGCGGGGCGCTCGCCGGAATCGCGGAGTTTGTCATCCCCGAGGAGGGCGCCAGGCCCGTGGTGCGGCTGTTGTATGGGTCCGATTACTGGGCCTTTACTTGGGTGAATCGCAGCCCGTCGGCGACCGGCGAATACGGCGAAGGCTTCTTCCGAGAGACCGGACTCTCCGGCGGCTGGTATGACAAGCTGATCAACTTGCGCGATTACTACGAGAACGGACTGGCCGTCGACGGCGTCGGGCTGCCGGATCTGGCGGTTTCGGTGCGGTACACCGACTGGAACGAGGCGGGGACGCGGAAAGTGAGCCGGAACGAGACCGAACGTATCGAAGGCGTCGAGGACGCCTCGCCGAACGGCCTCGTGCTCGCGGTCACCCCCGCCACGGGTACGGGTACCGGTCTGGCCGCGCCGCGGGCCGACACGCCCGCCAAGTTGCCGGATGGAACCTACAACTACGGGGCAGATTCCAACGGCGACGGCCAGTCGAACATCGCCGGGCTGACCTTCAAGTTCACACGCGCCACGGGGCTCTTCTCCGGGTCGTTCAAGGCGTGGTACGACTACGCTTCCGCAGAGGACTTCACCACCGGCAAACGGACGCTCAAGCACGCCTCCAAGACGATCAAGTTCGAGGGCGCGCTGACGCCGTACCGGGGCGACGACGAGGCTGACGCGGCCGAAGGGCGAGGCTTCTTCCTGTGGGGCGACCAGAGCATGTACGACACAGGTCGGACAGACCGCAACGGGAACCCGGTGATGAGGACGTACAAGTACAACGACTCCTACGACCTCCTGCTCATGGCGGAATGAGGAACTCCCGCCCCGGCCGTCTGACGGCCGGGGCGGATGCCCGGCGTCCTGCCCGAAGTGCCGCCACGAAGGTAAGATGCACATGACCAGCAATGCGTTCAGTTCTTCAAAGTGGAGGTTTCTCTATGCAACACAGAATGCGATCATTTTTCATCTCTTTCCTCGTCGCTGCGACCGCCGTTGCACTCTTGTGGCCTTGTGCCGCACTGGCCTTCAACTTCGGGGATCGCGTCCAGGCAAACTCGACCCTGAACGTCAGAGCTACAGCCGGAGGAACGCTGCTTGGAACGCACGTAGCTGGAGACCTAGGAACAGTAACGGCAGGTCCCACCTATGCCCAATACGGTGGGGTCTACTACTACTGGTACAACGTTAACTTCGATACAGGCGTTGACGGCTGGTGCGTTGAGGGTGGATTGACGTTGGTCACGTCGCCACCGACGTTGAACGTCACCAGTCCCAACGGCGGGGAGAGCTGGACGGCGGGCACGAGTCAGAACGTGACATGGAGCGTGTCAGGCAGCACGGCGAATATCGCGTACTACAAGATCGCGCTGAGCACCGATGGCGGGAGCACCTACGCCACGGACCTGACGCCCAGCGGACTCTACGATCCGAACGCACGAAGCTGGACTTGGGCGATTTCCGGTTCGCTCAACACCAGTCTGGCCCGCATCCGCGTGCGGGCGATGAACTCCAGCGGATACATTCAGGCCGAAGACACGGGCAACGCGAACTTCACCATCAGCCCGGCGTCTGGTAGCGGAAATTGCTCCGATACGCGAGGGTCTCTTGAGAACTCGTCGATTCGCTACGATATCGCTTCGTCGTGCTTCACAGACGCGGGATGGAGAGTTCCAGTGCCCCTCAATTCCGGGAATGTCCTCACCACATCAACGGCCTACGATTACAGATCTCTTCGTTATTTCGAAAATCACGGCTTTGTGCATGGTGCCGTCGACCTCGTCGGCAGCTATGCATATCCCTTCACTACAGCAACACCAGTGTTCTCCCTTGGAGAAGGCGTTGTTGTAGATCTTCGGACAACCACCGACAGTCTCGCGGCAGTCTGGGTGGAACATATGTCTGGCGCTAGCGAATCATTTGTGGCCTGCTATGGCCATACGATGCCTTCTGCTGGCCTGGGAGTGGGCTCCCCCGTTTCGGCGGGCGTCCAAATTGGCACGCTCGTTGAGGCAGGCACCCCAGTGCATCTGCATCTGGAACTGAATCTGTTGCTCACCAACTTCGGGTTCTCGGGTGGCCAGCGCACGTATGGTGGCTTCAAGACAGGAACCGTGGACCCGTTAGCGCACTTGATTGCGAACCCAGCAGGCACGTCCACCTACACGGTGAACTACAACGCCAACGGCGCAACCAGTGGCACAGCGCCGGCGTCGCAGACCAAGACCCACGGCGTGCCGCTGACCCTAGCCGCCAACAGCAGCAATCTTGCGAAGATTGGGTACACCTTTGCCGGGTGGAACACCGCAGCGAATGGCTTAGGTACGGATTACGCGGTTGGCGGGAGCTACACGCTCAATGCGGCCGTCACGCTGTACGCCAAGTGGACGTCGCAGGGTGGGGCGACGATACTCCCTGGCACTATTGCTTACATCCGCCAAATCAACAATTCGGATATGCATCCCAATTTCAATTCGTCGGCAGCCTGTGGGCCTGCATCAGCGGTAATGATTCTAACATATTACAACAGGCTTTCTACGCATCCCATGGTTGGGAAATCGGGACAAATCAACAATTACAGTTGGTATGTTGCGCCAATTGACCAGTATGGATATCCTTCGAGCACGGCCTACTCCTACATGAACTTTCTATTCAACACCGGCATTCCGGATCCCGCCGGACAAATCAATTACGGAGCTCATGGCTTCTTGATAGAGAATATCAACGTGGGGACTGTCGCGTACAAGGCTGTCCAGTATTTCTGGAAGCACGGAATGTGGGCGTCGTTCGATGCTTCGCCCAGCGAGTCGAAAGTCAAGTCTGAAATAGACGAAGGCCGACCAGTATTCTTGAGTACTAGAATGCTTGAGAACTCTACCGCCTACGACCATATCATGGTCATTCGAGGATATAGCGCAACTCACCTAATTGCGTCTGATCCGTGGGTTCGCAGTGATTTGGTAAATCGAGACTCATACAGCTACACATGGGATCAGTTGCACTATGGCGGAGCCTCGAAGTGGATGATCAAATCGCTCTCCCCAATTACGGCAGGCGCAGCGGTTCGCGGCACCACTGCATTTCCCGGGAATGTTCGTAATGAGCCTAGCAGCTCATCTTCTTCGGCTGGACCAACGAGAACTGTCGGAGCTACTGGTATTGTTCTCCTAGACAGTGTGAAGAGTTCCACATTCTGGAATGCGGAAGGCTACACATGGGTCAAAGTCCGCTGGGATTCTGATCAGGTTGTGGGTTGGTCTGCTGTAGGCAGCGGCGATAGTGTCTGGATAGAGCCTTTCGGAACCGTTCTGCCCACCTACACGGTGAGCTATAACGCCAACGGCGCAACCAGCGGCATGGAACCGGCATCACAGACCAAAACCCACGGCGTGAACCTGACGCTGCGGACGAACTCCGGTAATCTGGCGCGGACGGGCTATACCTTCGCGGGATGGAATAACCAGGCGAACGGCAGTGGCACCGACTACCCTGCAGGCGGGACGTATATCACTAACGCCTCGGTCACGCTCTATGCCAAGTGGACGCCCAACACCTACACGATCACGTTTGACCGCCAGAGCGGCTCCGGCGGCTCAAGCAGTGTACCCGCGACGTATGGGGCAGCGATGCCCGCAGCGACGGCCCCCTCGCGAACCGGCTACACATTCCAGGGCTATTTCGACCAGACCAGTGGCAACGGAACGCGATACTACAACGCGAACATGTCGAGCGCCCGCAACTGGGACAGAACCCAGAACACCACTCTTTACGCGCATTGGACATCTGTCGGCCAAGTTGCCACCCCCACCTTCAACCCCGACGGAGGCACGCATTCAGGCGGCAGCGTCAACGTCACGATCACCTGCGCGACAGCAGGCGTAACCATTCGCTACACCAGCGGTTCCGGGACAACGCCGGGAGCCGATCCGACAACTTCGTCAACTGCGGTGCCCGTCAACGGCATCGTGAATGTCCCGGTCTCCGGCTGGCTCAAGACCAAGGCATGGAAAGACGGGATGAACGAAAGCGGTGTGAAATCGGCGACCTATAGCCGGACAACGTACACGGTCACCTATAACGCCAATGGCGCAACGAGCGGCGTGGCTCCAGGGCCGCAGACCAAGACCCACGACGTGACGTTGACCCTGGCGGGCAACAGCGGGAATCTGACGAAAACCGGCTACACCTTTGCCGGATGGAACAGCCTCGCGAATGGGGCTGGAATCGACTATCTCGCAGGCGGCAGCTACACCGCCAATGCGGCCGTCACGCTGTACGCCAAGTGGGTGGCAAACGCCTATACCGTGGCCTACGACGGCAACGGTAGCACGGGCGGCTCAACCGTGAATTCAAGCCACACGTATGCTGTCACGAAATCTTTGACCCCCAACGGGTTCACGCGCACAGGCTATATCTTTGCGGGCTGGGCGACCTCTCCCGGCGGGTCGGTCGTCTATGGCGACGGGCAAAGCGTTCTAAACCTGGCATCGACTCAAGGCGCAGTCGTCACGCTCTATGCGAAGTGGACGGCCTCGCAGCCGGTTCTAACCGTCACACCCACAACCCGCTCCGTATCCGCCGCTGCGGGCACGGCGACCTTTGGCGTCGCGAACACGGGATCGGGTACGATGGCCTGGACGGCGGCGGTGACCGCGGGAGGGACATGGGCACGGATCACCTCCGGCGCGAGCGGCAGCAACGCGGGGACCGTGACGGTCGGCTTCGATGCCAACCCCGTCGGCGGCGTGCAGCGGGCGGCCACCATTCGCGTGATCGCGGCGGGCGCCACGGGAAGCCCGGTTGATGTGACGGTGGTGCAGGCGGAGAATCCGATCATGGATAGCCCCTTCGCCACGGTCGGTGTCGTTTTTGCGATGGACCTTCCCGGAGCGTTCGCGGGGGCGGCCGGGGTCGCGGTGGCGGGTCTGCCGTCCGGTTTGCAATACAACACGACCGCACGCCGGATCGCCGGCGTGCCGGCCGCGGCCGGCACGTTCGCTGTCAGGGTCTCGGCGACGGGCGTGGCGCCCCAGTCCTTCACGATCACCGTCCGGCCCCTGCCCGTCTGGGCGCAGGGGGCGTTTAACGGGTTTGTCTGGGTCGAGGACGGCAGCGGCGGACTCGCCACGATGAGCGTGACGGCGGCGGGCAAGGTCTCCGGCAAGCTGTCGTTCCAAGGGGCGACCTACAGCTTCAGCGCGCCATCCTACACCGCGCGGGAGTCGGAGAGCGAGCACGGAATCATCACGCTGTCGGTCGTCGCCAAGGCGAGGGGCAGGCCCGACCTTCCGATCACTTTCGACGTCTGGCGCTGCGCCTCCTCGTGCGAGGATTGCGGCATCCTCCCCGAAGGGCTCGGCGGGGCGGACGGCTGGTGCGATACGAATTGGGGCGGGGATGCGCTGGAGGTCTGGCTCTACCGCGACGTCTGGCAGGATCCGGCCATGGCCGGGGAGTTGGCGCCCTACGTCGGCTACTACACGGCGACGCTCCCGGGCGACGGCTCGTTCGGTAGCGGCTACCTGGCCCTCACGGTGGACGCCAAAGGCGGCGTGAAGACCGCCGGCAAACTCGCCGACGGCACCACGGTCTCGATGAGCGGGGCGCTTGTCTTTGACGGCGATACGGTCTGGACGGTGGTCTATACCGCGCCCGGAACCTACCAGGGCGGGACGCTCGCCGGAATCGCGGAGTTTGTCATCCCCGAGGAGGGTGCCAGGCCCGTGGTGCGGCTGTTGGGGGGGGGCGATTACTGGGCCTTTACCTGGGTGAATCGCAGCCCGCAGGCGACCGGCGAATACGGCGACGGCTTCTTCCGCGAGACCGGCATCTCGGGCGGCTGGTACAACAAGCTGATCAACTTGCGCGATTACTACGAGAATGGACTGGCCGTCGACGGCGTCGGGCTTCCGGATCTGGCGGTGTCGGTGCGGTACACCGACTGGAACGAGGCGGGCACCCGGAAAGTGAGCCGGAACGAGACCGAATGGATCGAGGCCGCAGGGGGCGCCTCGCCGAACGGTCTCGTGCTCGCGGTCACCCCTGCCACGGGTACGGGTACCGGTCTGGCCGCGCCGCGGGCCGACACGCCCGCCAAGTTGCCGGATGGAACCTACAACTACGGGGCAGATGCCAACGGCGACGGCCAGCCCAACACCTCCGGACTGACCTTCAAGTTCACACGCGCCACGGGGCTCTTCTCCGGGTCGTTCAAGGCGTGGTACGACTACGCTTCCGCAGAGGACTTCACCACCGGCAAACGG
>Ga0268277_1001413_pt1 | contig 16356 bp, 17 predicted proteins | sample saktaG_5_FD_190132 | JGI IMG/M metagenome (GOLD analysis project Ga0268277, IMG submission 190132) | Saline water microbial communities from Sakinaw Lake, British Columbia, Canada - sak_2010_1_5_50m | ecosystem: Environmental > Aquatic > Non-marine Saline and Alkaline > Saline ...
AGTCCGGCCGCCATGATAAACGAATAGAGGGTATAGGCCGGCCGTCGTCCCCAGCGGTCGGATACAAAACCAAACGAAGCGTACCCGAGAAAACCGCCGCTCTGAATCACCAGCATCCAGAGAGCCGATTTGGTGAGGGTGAAGCCCCGCTCGGCGTGCAGGTAACTTGGCATCCAGGCGTAGGTGAACCAGTAGGCAGTCATGTCGAAGATAGCCAGGACAAGGGCAAGGATGAAGAACTTCCGGTGAGCTTTGGTAAATAGCTGCAGTAGTTTGTTCTCCTCTCCCAGAAGGATCTCTTTCAGGCCCCGTATCTTCCGGATGCCTTTTTCCTTCTGCGCCAGCCAGAGGTCCGATTCAGGCAATCTCTTCCGAATGTAAATGATGAGCAGGGCAGGCAGGATGGAAACGAAAAAGCTGGCGCGCCAACCGATATGAGGTGCGATGAGTCCGCCAACGATAGCGGCCAGGGCAATTCCCAAAGGTGCGCCGGTCTGCATGAAGGCGCAATAACGCCCCCTTACCTTTGCCGGAAAAGTCTCTCCAACGTAAGTTTGCCCGGTAGCCCATTCGCCGCCCACCCCCAGCCCGGTGATCACCCGGAAGATCATCAGGAACCAGAAACTTGAGGCGAACCCGCAGAAGAAGGTCCCGATGGAATAGGTGAGGATGGTCCATTGCAGTACTGGCCTGCGGCCGAACCGGTCGGCCAGCACGCCGAAGATGATACCCCCGACGGCCGTGGCAGCCAGGGAAGCTCCCAGGATATAGGAGATCTCCATGTTGGTGAGGTGAAAATCCTGGCGGATCATGATCAGCAGGAAGGTGAAGAGGATCAGATCGTAAAAGTCAAATACCCATCCGGCCCAGCTCAGGCCCAGGATGCGGTAATGTTGACGGGTAATGGTGGGGGATTCGTTTAGGAGCATCGAAATGATGTTAAAAAAATCGAATTGCTAAAGTAATAAATACGAATGTATTTCGCCATTTTACATTTCGTGCCTTCATGGTAAAGACTTCAACACAAAGTCACCCAGACACTAAGAACACGAAAAAAACTTCTACCTTCTGACATCTGACTTCTTCTCCCACCGCTCCAGATTCGGGATGTTAAATGTGAAGAACCACGCCACAATTGGCGAATACCCCATCTCCGACATCTTTTCCTTCACCCGATCTTTCATTCCTTTTGCCGTGATGTCCGGAAGTGTAAAAGAGCCATTCTCATAACAATGCGAACAATACTTCGCGCTTTTGGATCCGTCGACCTCTGTACCACCACCTTTGTCGTCCTTGCTGAGCGGCATCCCGCAGCTCTGGCAAAATTTGTAACTCTTTTTCATTGGAAGTTCTGATTAATTACCAAGTCTAAAATAAAGGTAAATATACAAGTTTAATTGACATAAAGACTTCACTGCAAAGACGCCAGGAACACGAAAATTACCTCAAACTTCTACCTTCGAACTTCCAGCTCTGACTTCTGACCGCTGACTTCCAACTTTCCTCTATCTTTGTACCATGTCTTCCACTACCGTTATCGAAGTCCGTAACGTCTTTAAGTCGTTCAAGACGGTACAGGCTGTGCGCGGTGTAGATCTTACCATCTTTTCCGGACAGTTTGTTGCGCTTCTGGGCCCCAATGGAGCCGGAAAAACCACGCTGGTTGAGATGATCGAAGGGATCCAGAAACCTGACCGCGGAGAGATACGGATTCTCGGGAAGCCATGGAAGGGACACGAAAAGGAGTTGCGACAGGTAATCGGGTTGTCGCTTCAGGAGACCCGGTATATTGAGAAGCTGACTGCCTACGAAACATTGCGGCTTTTCGGAAGTTTTTTCGGCCTGGGCAAGGATCGTGTAGAGGAGGTTCTTCAACTGGTAGGTCTGGAAGAGAAAAGAAAAGCCTATACGGTAAATCTATCGGGAGGCCAGCGCCAGCGCCTTGCTCTCGGCATCGCCCTGATTAACAATCCCCGGATACTACTCCTGGATGAACCCACTACCGGTCTCGATCCTAATGCCCGGCGAGAGATTTGGGAGATCCTCAGGAACCTCCGGAAATCTTCCGATACCTCTATGATCCTCACCACCCACTACATGGAAGAGGCGGAACAGCTTTGCGAGCAGATTGTGATTATCTATGAAGGGAAGATAATGCGGGAAGGGACAATTGATCAACTGCTTGGAGAGAATCCGTCGGTGAAGACCCTTGATGACCTGTTTACTTTACTAACCGGGAGACGTTTGCATGATTGACCGGATTCACAATAACCAACTCTGGCAGCTCATACTTGCCAATATCCTGGAGAAGGTCAGGGAGCCGGGAGTTTTGTTCTGGGGAATCGGCTTCCCAATCCTGATGGCCATCGGACTGGGTCTGGCCTTTACCCGCAAACCGGAGATCGTCAGACACGTGGCACTGATCGCTGCCGACACCGGGAGCTATTCCATTATCCTGAAAGATGATAAACTGGGAAACACCACCTTCCGGTTGGAGAGAATGTCGTGGGAAGAGGCCATGGTTCAGCTCAAACGGGGGCATGTGAATGTGGCGGTAACCATTGGAGATAGTGGCTACAGGTACCATTTCGACCCGATGAACCCCGATGCCCAGCTGACCTATGTACGGCTGGCACCTGTTTTGAATCGAATCCCAGCTAGGGATCTGATACGGGATCCGGGATACGGGATACGCGATCCGGGATCTGAGATCCGGGATCCGGGATCTGGCATCCGGCATCCGGGGTACGAAGAGGATATGAGTTCGGTAACTGCCGCGGAAGTTGACGTTCTCACCGTCACTGGCACCCGCTACATTGATTTCCTGATCCCCGGGATGATAGCGATGGGAGTGATGTTCTCCTGCCTCTGGGGATTGGGATACGGGATCATCGACACCCGATCCAAGAAACTCCTCCGGCGGATGATTGCCACTCCCATGAAACGGTCAAATTACCTGTTAGGGATGATTACCGTACGGCTGGTGATGAATGTGATCGAAGCTGGCTTGCTGATACTCTTCGCCTGGCTGGCTTTCGGGATCACCATCCAGGGGAATATTCCTGCACTATCGCTCCTCTTTATGGCCGGGAACATCGCCTTCTCCGGGATCGGTATCTTCCTGGCCTGTCATACATCCAAAACCGAGATCGGAAATGCCTTCATCAACGTGATCAGCATGCCGATGATGGTTCTCTCCGGCATCTTTTTCAGTTACCACAACTTCCCCGATTGGGCCATACCCATTATCAAACCCCTCCCGCTGACCATGCTCGCCGATGGCATCCGGAGCATTTTTATTGAAGGAGCCGGATTTGCCCAAACTGCCATTCCATCGCTGGTCCTGACTGTCACAGGGATCGTCTTCTTTACTGTGGGGTTGAAGTTGTTTAAATGGCATTGATGAAAGGATACATGTATATACTGCAGTGTGCAGATGGAAGTTATTATACAGGAAGTACTACCAATCTTGAATTGAGGCTTAAGCAGCATCAGAACGGAGAAGGCGCCGTAAATTAAGATACCATGATCACACAAAAACTGATTTTTCCTGTTGGCAACAGAGATATAAGTTTGACCGACTTCAGCCCCAGCCAAACATTTCATTATAAGGATAAAAAGGAGGCGAAGGAGGATCTGAAAAAGTGGTTCAGCCGGATTGCTGTGTGCGATATCCTGATAAAAACCATGGAATCCCTTAACCTTACCTATCCTGAAGTTGGTACTGAGCAACGCAAAGAGATCGGGAAGGCAAAAACTATGCTGCTTGAATAGTTATTTTGTATTTTTACGGTTGGTATAAATCAATAACCAATTCCAGCTTCATGGATGACAAGAAAAAATTGGGCATGATCGGAGCCGTTGCTCTGATCGTGTCGAGCCTTGCGGGCAGTGGCGTAATTGCGCTGCCACAACAACTGGCATTTACCGGTTCCATAACACTGGTCTCGTTTATCCTCGTGACCATTGGAGCCCTGTTTCTCACACTGGTATATGTACGTGCCGGGTCACGATTTGACGACCCCAGCCCAACAGCCCTGGCCACCTATGTCAATCCCATTCTGGGTGCAAAAAGCGGCTTCTTCTATGTATACGGCAACCTCATCTCCAATGTCTCCATCCTCATTGCCGGACTCGGCTACATGGAGATGTTCGTCCCGCAACTGAAACACCCGGTCATCCTTGGCATCACCGTGATCGTCCTGATCTGGGTCTTTATCGCGCTGTCGTTGCGCGGAGCAGGGATCATCACCAAGATCGTCTCCATTACCGTGGCCTTCTTATTGCTTTCAGTAATTATTACGGCCGTAGCCGGATGGTTCGATTTCGATCTGACCCAGTTCAACGACAACTGGAATGTGAGCGGAAAGAAAGAAGGCATGGCCATCATGTCAGGGTTTGCCGTGCTGATCTTCGCCTATGTGGGAGTGGAAAGTGTAGCTACTAACAATGTTTACATCCGGAATCCGAAAAAGATTGTACCGATTGCCACCATTACCGGGTTCATCATTGTGGCAATAATCTATATTGTCTCTACCACTGTGATCGAAGGGATGTTTTCGGCCAGGGATATCCAGAATGCACCGGCCTCTTTTGCCATGTCCATGCAAAAAATCACAGGTTCAGTAGCGATAGGGGATGCCGTCTCCATTGTGATGGCCATTGCATGTCTGGCCAGTTTCCTGGTATGGAACCTTTCTTCGGCCAGCGCCGCCAAAACCAGTGCCGACAACGGCTTCCTTCCCAAAGCCTACTCCTTTACAAACAAACATGGCATCAACAGCAAAGGATTGGTGATCAACGGGATCATCATGACCATCCTGCAAGGGATCCTGATGCTGCTTGGAAGTAATGTGGCTACAGCATTTAACATCACCGTCACGCTCTCGGTACTCCTTCTGCTTTTTCCCTATTTCTGGTCGGGCATTGCACTGATCAAAAAGGAACGGGAAGAAGGTACCGGAAAAATCAGTACGAAAATCATCGTAGCCATCTCTTCCATTTTCATCATCTCAGCCTTTGTTTCGGCCACCCTCGATGAACTCTGGCTGGTCATTGCATTGGTCCTGGTCATCATGGCTGTATACGCGATGCTGTTAACTCCCAGGCAGAAACCACAGAATTAGTAATGCTATAAACCAGATACTATGAAAATCACAAGACATCAATGGCCTGTACTCATTGTTTCAGGCGAATTTAGTGCGCCAACAGATGAGGGCTTCCGGCTTTCGGAATTGGTAGAGGAACTGGAAGATATTCAGGAATGCAGTGTAATCCCGTCATTGAGCTATGAAGATGCGATGGAGATCGTTCGTTCGCGGTCGGATATTGGCGTGGTTGTTGTGGATTGGAATCTCCCGGAAGAAGATTCAAGTGAAAAAACCACTGCTGGCGATCTGATCGACCACATCAGGGAGCGCTGTAGCAAATTGCCTGTATTGTTACTGGCCGATAGGCTTGAAACTGAAGATATCCCGGTTGATGTGCTTCAAAAGATTGATGGATACCTATGGAAAACTGCCGATACCATCGAGTTCCTCTCCGGCCGTATCGTGATGCACCTGGATAAATATACCAGGACTGTTTATCCCTCTTTTTTTGGAATGCTGGTAAAGTATTCCCAGGAATACAAATATGCCTGGCATACACCCGGCCATATGGGTGGGGAAGGGTTTTTGAGAAGTCCGGCCGGGGTGGTGTTTCATAAGTTCTTTGGAGAGAATACCCTCCGTTCCGACCTCTCCATTTCAGTCCCTGAACTGGGTTCGCTGCTGGACCATAGCGGGGTGACCGGCGACGCCGAAAAGAATTCGGCCCGCGTCTTTGGAGCCGACTATACCTATTATGTCCTGAATGGGACTTCCAACGTCAACCAGATCATCTGGCGGAGTCAGCTTGTGAAGGATGAGATAGCCTTTGTCGACAGGAACTGCCACAAATCACTCAATTATGCCATGGTGATTACCGAGGCTATCCCGGTCTACATGATTCCCCGGCGCAACATGAGAGGGATCATCGGACCGGTGAGGCTCTCTGAATTTTCGCCCGAATCCATCAAGAGTAAAATCAAGGCATCCGCCCTCATCACCACCGACAGGAAAGGTGAAACTCCGAAAATGTCAGCACTGACCAACTCAACCTACGATGGGGTTTGTTATAACGTTATACAGATCAAAAAACAGTTGACCCGGAGTGTCGAGAACCTCCATTTTGATGAAGCGTGGTATGCCTATGCCCGGTTTCACCCCATCTATACGAACCACTTTGGCATGGCTGATGACGATTTGAACAAGGAACATCCGCCGATTTTCGTCTCCCAGTCGACACACAAACTGCTGACGGCATTTTCGCAGGCATCAATGTTGCATATACGGAATGGCAGCAATGAAAAAGTCGACCCCGATATGTTTAACGAATCGTATATGATGCATGGTTCAACATCGCCCCAGTACAGTATGGTTGCCTCCCTCGACGTGGCTACAAAGATGATGGACGACAACGGGGAGATCATGTTGAATGACACCATTATTGAAGCCATTCATTTGAGAAAGAAAATGGTAACCATCCTTAGGGATTTGCAAAAGAAGAATGAAAACGATTGGTTTTTTGGCATGTGGCAGCCTAAGCAGGTTGAGATTGATGGTGAATGGGTAAATTTTGAAGATGTTCCTGCTAAAATATTGGCCAGCACCCAGTCGGCCTGGGTTATGAGCAAAGAGAACCCCTGGCATGGATTCAAGGATATCGAGGATGACTATGCCATGCTTGATCCTATCAAGCTGACATTCACCACCCCTGGCATCAATGATGAAGGGGAGATGACAGAGGAGGGAATTCCGGCCTCCTTAGTCACGAATTACCTGATTGACAAAGGGATCGTTTGCGAAAAGACCGATTACTATTCCTTCCTCCTCCTGAATTCATTAGGGACTACCCGGGGGAAACAGGGAACGCTCTTCGCAGAACTGTTAAAATTTAAGGAGGCCTATGACCGGAATGCTCCGATGGCAGAGATCTTCCCGGAGATGGTTGCCGCCTGGCCTGAACATTACAGCAAAGTGGGTTTGAAGGACCATGCCAATGCTGTTCACAGGTATACCCGGGAGCACCGGATGCTTGACCGCATGCAGGAAGCCTTCCAGGTGATCCCCGACCAGGCTATGAAGCCGGCCGATGCCTACCATGCCGTGGTGAAGAAGAATGTGGAATTTGTTGATCTGGATAAGATGATGGGCCGGATACCGGCTGTTATGATTGTCCCTTATCCACCTGGTATACCTATCATGATGGGGGGTGAGAAGATGAACGACAAAGCCAGCCCGATCTGGGATTACCTGAAACTACGCCAGGATTTTGAGAACACATTCCCGGGATATGAAAGCGATATCCATGGTGTGGAACGGACTGAACGGAACGGGAAAAAGTACTTCCGGACAATGTGCATTAAGAAATAAGTCAGAAGTCAGAAACCAGAATTCAGAACTGGAAGTACGAAGTTAGAAATACGAAAGTAATTTTCCTACGTCTCACGTCTTACGTCTCACGTCTCACGTCTCACGTTTATACCTAACCCGCTCCTCTTTCGTCATCTTCTCCGTCGCATACTGAAAGATCAAACGGGCAGCGTCATTTTTCCACTTCAGAAGGAAGATTTCGACAGGTGCGGGATGCACTTTCCAGGCCTCGCGAAGAAACCAGCCGAGCCCTTGGTGAACGACACGCTCGGTGTCCATCATCATGGGATTCAGAAAGTCGAGGTAGGGATTAACATCGGGACTCTTTTTCACAGATTTGATCAAAGCTACCGGTACGGCCCTGCGCTGGAACCGGAATTTCGACTTCCGCCAACCTGAAAAATCCTTCATGGTGATGATCTGCTTCTGGAGCATGGGGGAGAGCAGTTCGCTACACAGGCCATCGGTATGGGCCCAATTTCGTATACCGATGGGGAACCATCGTTCAATCACCTTGAACGTATCTTTCGAGAATTGCTTTGAGAAGCCTTTTAACAGCTGCATGGCAAAACTGGGTTCTTCATATTTCTCCGATTTCATCAGTCCGTAACTGGCTTCGACTACTGTATCCATCGTGAGGGTTTTGGATGCCAGCAGTTCCTTGACTTTGGCCATGAACTCACCACTGGGAAGGCCATAAGCATCATATCCTTCTTTAAAATATCGGGCATACTTATGAACAATCGCCGGATCGGCATGGGATTCGCAAAAGCTACGGATATCGAGGATCAATTCCTGTGCATTCATCGTATGTTGTTTAATTTTTATTCTTCTTCTTCTTCCTTCTTCCCTCACTTCGCTATTCCGATCACCCCACACGCCACGCGTGCGCCCGCGTTTCCCGTGGGTTGGGATATGAGGTCATCTTCCTGAGCGTGTATAACCACCGAGTAACCAATGATAGTGTGAGGTCCGCTGAGAGAGATAGCCGGGTCAAGATTACTCATCCGTGCTCTTCCTGTCTGATCAGCCTCAAGGTTTCCCAGGTCTCCTTCATGACGAACAACATTCTGTGGCCCTCCGTGCTTCATATGCTCAGGGTTGAAATGGCCTCCCGCAGAGGAGCCGTCAGCAGCCGAACAATCCCCGAATTCGTGGATGTGAAATCCATGCTTCCCAGGAGTAAGTCCGTAGACATCTGCCTCAACGAGAACGCCTGAAGAGCTCGTTGTGAAAGTAATGATGCCAGAGATGTCATTTCCGGAAGTTCCATGAAGTACACAAATCGCTTTTTGCGCTATCGTCTCGGCCTCCATCTGCAGGGCTGCCTGATCCTGGGCAGAGGCGAAAAGTATCGCGCAAAGGAATGAAAGAGTGAGAATTATTTTACTTGTTTTCATGGGATTACTGATTTAACTTAGAATGTGTAAAAATAATAAAAATTCCCCGATAGTCCAATTTTCGTGGTCAATTCATCGCTTGGTTTTGATCAGGAGGATGTGGATAGAGACACCAAATCCGATTCCTATCAGTAAAATCTGAACCCAAAGGATAGAGACGAATACAAAAGCGGATACCAGAAGAGATGTCCATAAAAAAAGGAGAGCCCCCAGTTTTACCTTTAATGGAATCCCTTTTTTGTTGGTGAAATCACGGATGTATTTCCCGAACAGCTTGTTCGTCATTAGCCAGTTGTAGAAACGGTTTGAGCTTCTGTAAAAACAAGCAGCTGCAACAAGCAGGAAAGGGGTTGTGGGAATGAGTGGCAGAACCACCCCCAGTGCCGCCAGGCCAACCAGTACCCAACCACATACCAGAAGCAAAAGGCGTAACGCCCTGTTTTTTACAATCCCATTTGACTTATTGTCATCCATTGCCATTCATTGCACAAAGATTACTATCACTTCATCACATCCATCACCACGTCCCTTCATCACCCTAATTTCACAAAAGTACCGTTTTCCTCTCATTTTCCTTATTTTTGCCAGGTAACAAACCAGGTACGACGAATGAAGACACTCCATCTCCCAACCCAATACCATCTTTCATCTCTTGTTACCGGAAAATCCTTTGAGGATAAAGGATGGATCCTTGAAGCAGCAGGTGAGCCAAAGCCTTCCCTGCTGTCAAGCGTTTATAAGAAGGTACAGCTTAAGCTGAATGATGACCGCTATGGCATCTATAAATTCGGGGATTGGCTTCCACTTCATAAGATTCTGGAGGGTTCTTCAGCTCCTGTAACGTTTAAAAGCGAAAAGTTGGCCAACAGGCTAGGACTGAATCAATTGTATATTACCTATAGCGGATACTGGCCCGATCGTGGAGCCTTGATGAGGACCTGTTCATTCAAAGAGACAGAGGCTTATTCGGTTTGTGCACGTCTCAGGCCTGAACAGCATCAAACCCTTGTGGTGGCTTCAGCCGGCAACACCGCCAGGGCTTTTGCACGTGTTTGCTCCGACAACCATATTCCACTCCTTGTGACAGTCCCTTCGGATACACTCTGCGCCCTCTGGTTTGACGCACCCCTGGATGAGTGTGTCACATTGATCTCACTTCCTTCAGGATGTGATTACTACGATGCCATTCATCTTTCTAACCTGGTTTGCCAGCTTGATGGGTTTATCCCGGAAGGGGGGGCAAAAAATATCGCCCGGAGAGATGGAATGGCCACAACAGTTTTATCTGCCACTACCACGATAGGAAGGATACCTGATATCTATTTCCAGGCTATAGGCAGTGGCACAGGAGCTATTGCTGCATGGGAGGCAAATCTCAGACTTATTGCCGACGGACGGTTTGGCTCTCACAAAATGAAGTTACACCTCTCCCAGAACTTCCCGTTTCATCCAATGGTTGACGCCTGGCAAGCCCGTTCCCGGGAACTTTTCCCCCAGGATGACCAGCTGGCACGTGAGCAGATAATGGAGATCGATGCTAAAGTGCTCTCGAACCGGAAACCACCCTGGGGGATTATAGGGGGTCTGTTTGATGCCATGCTGGATACGGATGGCGAGATAGTATTCATCACGAATCAAGAGGCTGCTGAAGCGGCCCTGCTTTTCGAGGAGGCAGAGGGGATAGATATTCATCCTGCAGCCGCTGTTGCTACGGCCTCATTGATTCAGGCTGTTCGTAATAAATCCGTGTCACCCGATACGATAATCATGCTGAATATCACTGGTGGAGGAGAGGAGCGATTCAAACGGGAAATAGGAGAACTAACATGGCTGAAACCATCATTAGTTGTAAACCCTGACGTAACACTTCGGGAATTGGAAGAGAAAATTCGTACCATCTGAGCTGGATAACGAACCCTTTTTCATCTGCTTTTTCAGCTTGGCAGTGAAGCAGGCTACGTATGCAGAGGCGTCCTTTCCATATTGGGCTATGATAGTTTCCTTATCAATTTTAAAATAGATGCATAAAAACTTGCAATCCGGATAGTGAAATATGTATTTTTATAACTTCTTTATCCTAAAACACGATTGATTATGATTACGAAACTCGACTCAACAAAAAATTACGTACTCGCCATTGAGGTGGCTCATGAGTACGTTCACGCTGACGTAGAACAATGTAAAAAATGGTTTGAAGAGAAGCTGGTACAGGGTTTCGATAAGGTCAATTTTCTGGTAAAAGCCGATAACCTTCCAATCACACACATCAGCTGCCGGGCCTTCTGGGAAGATGGGTTGTATGCCCTTCGCCATATAAAAAACATGGGTCACATCGCCATCATCGGACATGGCACACTTGAGAAAATCATGGTTGGGATGGATGGAGCGATGTTTAACCGTTCGAAAAGAGGTCTTGTTGAACGCTACTTCGACGTCTCAGAGATGGATAAAGCCTGGGACTTCGTTAACCAAGAGGTTTAATCCTCCGGATCGGTTTTCCATCCTGGTCTGCGGAACCACCTGAATAAGAAGTAAGGGACCATCCAGATGAAAGTTCCGACAACCATGATCAGCAGGTAACCGGTTTTAATCCCGAATGCCTCCTTGACCCAGGCATAGACGCCGCCCTCCTGTGGCCACGCCCGGATAATTTCTGACCGACAATACAGCGGCAACGCTGATCATTGATAGGGTAAACATCCCCAGCGACTTCTTCTGCTTCTTCATCTGTGTGAAAAGATTTTAAAGCGACGAACTTTCTTTAAGTTCAAAGATAATCTATAATTTAGCCTGGAAAAAAAGTTTTTCATGAGCAGAAAGCAGGAACATCTTCACATAAACCTGAATCTGAACGTCAGGGGACTTAAAACATCTGCCACACTGGCTATCAATGAAAAGAGCCAGGCATTAATGAAAGCGGGAAAAGAGGTCTTTAAGTTCGGACTCGGGCAATCGCCATTTCCGGTACCGGAGATTGTAGTGGAAGCATTACGCCGGAATGCGCACCAAAAAGACTACCTGCCAGTGAAAGGACTCCAGTCACTGCAGGAGGCAGTTGCATCTTATAACTTCAGGACACAGAAGCTCAAGACGGATCCTGCTAATGTATTGATTGGCCCCGGATCGAAAGAGTTGATCTTCTTGCTGCAACTGGTATATTATGGCGACCTGATCATTCCTACTCCAAGCTGGGTCTCTTACTCTCCGCAGGCTCATATCATCGGCAGGCATGTCAGGTGGGTTCCTACCCGGGAGGATAACAACTGGCGCCTTAGTTATGAAGATCTGGAGAAGATCTGCCGGGAAGATCCTGAACGCCCACGTATCGTGATCCTGAATTATCCCTCTAATCCAACCGGTTATACATATCCTATCGAACGGCTGAAGCTACTCGCGGCGGTGGCGCGTAAATACAAGGTGATTCTGGTTTCGGATGAAATTTATGGCGGGATTCACCACCAGGGACAGCATGTCTCCATTGCCAGGTTTTACCCTGAAGGAACAATCGTCAGCAGCGGATTGAGCAAATGGTGCGGAGCTGGAGGATGGCGTCTGGGTACGTTTTCTTTCCCATCAAACCTGTCATGGCTGCTGAATGCCATAGCTGTGGTTGCCAGTGAAACATTCACTTCTACCTCAGCTCCTATCCAGCACGCAGCGGTTACTGCATTTGAAGACCATGCAGAGCTCGACCTTTACCTTCACCACTCCCGCCGAATCCTGAAATCGATCGCCCATTTTATGACAGACAGGTTTCATGACATGGGGCTTGATATCCCGCTCCCGCAGGGAGGGTTTTATATGTTCCCTAATTTCGCCCCGTTTCGGGAAAAGCTAGCCAGTCATGGGATCATGAATTCACTTGAGTTAGCCACCCGGCTTCTGGATGAAACGGGAGTGGCAGTATTGCCTGGCAGCGATTTTGCCCGCAACGGGGAAGAACTTACTGCCAGGATGGCATATGTTGATTTCGATGGCCAACATGCGCTGGAGGCTTCAACCTGCAATTTTCAGGCGAATGGTTTACACGAATCCTTTGTCAAAGAATATTGTCCGAAGATTGTCAAAGGTTTTGACCGACTTGGAAACTGGCTTTCAGATCTTTGATAGGAGAGGGTTGTTTCCGTCAGAAGATGCGTTTCAATTCATTTTTTTTGTATTTTTGCGCTCCCGAAACCCAGAACGTTTGCGCCTGGTAACGGGAAGCCGGGATGTAGCGCAGTTGGCTAGCGCACCACGTTCGGGACGTGGGGGTCGGAAGTTCGAGTCTTCTCATCCCGACAAGCCGCGATTAATCGCGGCTGTACAGACGGGATTAATCCCGTCTCCTAGGCCTCTTTAGCTCAGTTGGTAGAGCAGCTGATTCGTAATTAGCAGGTCGGCGGTTCGAGTCCGCTGAGAGGCTCATAAACCTGATCACATTGCAGGTTTGTTTCTTGTTGGTTCCATGTTTGTTCAAGATTCCTTTAAGATTCCGTTAATATAGATTTAGAGTGCTCCCGACATGCTCCCGACATGGTTAGGAGATGGTTCCGCGATAAATGACTTGAGGGAGACACGTCTGATGATTCAGAAAATCCGTGTCCATTCTACGATATGATCTGGCAGGTCGCGGGATACGATACGAATAACCGACCCTTTGTGATGCTGGTTTGGTTTGGTGGTGATATAATGCCAGAGGCTGCCTGATTTTTGCATCAGGGCCTGGCCCGATTCGATCGTTTCTCCTTGTGGGTTTTCGATCGTGACTTTTACAGATTTGACCGGAACGATATTGTCAATTCTGATAACAATGCAGTAACCAACCCTTCCGAAGTAGCCTGTTGTGACCACCCTCTCTATTACGGCGGGCTTCAGATAATCCTTAACGGCCATGGAAGTTGCGCTGTTGAATCCTTCGGCTACTTTTTCGTAGAGGGCTTTGATTCCGGGATTCTTAAGAATGGCCGATGCATATTTTGTGGCTGTAGAAAACCGTTTGACTTGGTCGGGCCATTCCTGGTAGTTTTTGATCTTTTTTCGATTCGGGCACCGCTGGATGACTACCCGGCCGTTCACCACCCGCCTGTAGAAGCCAGTGTCCCCTATTTTTCCCGTATGTCCGGAGAGCAGATCGTTTTTTTCTGTTTTCATGGTCACCTCCTTGCATATCACGCCAGTTCCACCAATTGGCGCTTACTATCAAAGTTACGAAAAAAAACGGATTCCGGAACAGCCGTCGCAACAATTATTTTCAAGTAATATTCACGCATGAAAGATTTTTCAATATCTTTACTGTGTTAAGGCCAGGTTATGGATAAACGGTTAACTTATTCATTTAGCCTTCTTCTTAGGAGGACAACCGCCATAACGCTAAGGGAAATAAACGCGACTGATACGTTTAGCCAGTCGTTGAACTAAACCGCCTTTGGCGGTAGTTTTCAGACCCTTCCTTACCTTTTCCAAGATACTTCGTACAAGGCAATATGTTAAACCATAAAACATATTGTTATGAGCACTTTACGAAACCAACTGATCCAGCAGATGCAGCTGAAAGGTTACAGTCCTGTGACCATCAAAACCTATGTGAGTTGTATCTCAAGGATGGCATCATTTTACAATTCACCAGCAGATCAACTTTCAGTTGATCAGGTCCGGAGTTACATCCTACTTGGCATCACAGAGAAGAAACTCAGTAAGCCATGGATGAACGCGACCATCAGTGCTGTTAAGCTTCTTTTCTGTGACGTGTTAAAACGTGAATGGAACTATCTGGACCTTCCTCGTCCAAGAAAGGATAAAAAAGTTCCGGTTATTCTATCGAAGGATGAAGTTCGGCGGATCATTGACAGCAAAACAAATGTCAAGCACAAAGCAATCCTGATGTTAACCTATTCAGGTGGTTTGAGGCTTGGGGAAGTCAGCACCCTTAAAATTAATGATATTGATTCAGACAGGATGCTCATTCATTTGAGAAAAGCCAAAGGAGACAAAGAGCGATATACGATCCTTTCTCCAATAGCACTTGCTTTACTTCGCAGTTACTACCGAATATACAGACCGAAAGAATGGCTCTTTGAAGGCAGTCTTCCCTGTAATGCCATCTCCAAACGAACAGTTCAACAAGTTTTCAAACAGGCACTAATAAAGTCCAACGTTCAAAAAAAAGTTAGTGTTCACTCTCTTCGACACAGTTTTGCCACACATCTTCTTGAACAAGGTGTAGCTCTTCCCATTATCCAGATGATGATGGGTCACAAGTCGCTGAAAACCACCAGTGGTTATCTGCACGTCCAGCAGTACTCCATCCAGGGGGTGAGAAGCCCATTAGACACACTTTCTATCTGATTGAGCAATCATGGATATGTTAACAACCACCTCCAATGGAGTTGGAGGTATTATCCGTCAATACGGTCAGCAGTACCGTCAGCATTATAACATGACCCCGGTACAACAGAAAGCGTTCTTTGCCATTAAGAACTGCCGCACATCCCTGATGGGTGGCCATACTGACCGATGTGACCAATGTGGTCACCAGCGTTTCTTCTACAACTCTTGCAGAAATCGTCATTGCCCACAATGTCAAGGACTCAAACAAGCAAAATGGGTTGATAAACTGGCTTGTGATCTGTTACCGGTCCAGTATTTTCATATTGTCTTCACGATTCCTTCAGAGCTGAACTCCATAGCACTGGCAAATCCGGTTGTTGTATATGACATCCTTTTCAAGGCTGCTTCTGAAACACTCATCACCCTTTCAAAAGATCGAAAGTACCTGAACAGTGTTACCGGGATGGTTGCTATTTTACATTCCTGGGGCCAGAATCTCATGTATCATCCACACCTGCACACAATGGTCCCGGCAGGTGGGTGGAATGAGAGAGAGCAAACGTGGAATGCTTCACGAAAGAAGTTCTTCATCCCTGTGCGTGTATTATCCACTCTTTTTAAAGGCAAGTTCCTGTTTTATCTCAAGAGAGCGTATTCTGATGGCAAACTGATCTTCACCGGTGAGACTAACCAACTTAAAACCCAGAGAAACTTTAAAGCCCTGGTCGGCTCACTTTATCAGAAGAACTGGGTAGTATATGCCAAGAAGCCTTTTAAGAACTCATCCCAGATCATCAACTATCTTGGACGCTACTCTCACCGTGTAGCCATTGCCAATAGTCGTATCAAGAGCATGGGAGACAATCGTATAGTCTTCTCCATGAAGGATTATAGGGATGGAAAGCAAAAGATCATCCAACTTCAATCCACCGAGTTTATCCGGCGGTTCTTATTGCATGTACTTCCAAAAAGCTTTTGTAAGATCCGGTATTATGGCTTGTTCGCAACACGTAATCGAAGTACAACACTTTTACGCTGCAGAAAAGCTATGGGTAAATCCCTGAGTGTGTCCAGGTTTATCGGTCTTTCGTGGCAGAAGCAACTTCTGTTAATAACAGGGCATGACATTACCGTTTGTCCTGTTTGTCAGAAAGGTAATATGCTTGTTACTGATACTTTTAAGCGTACTGGAT
>Ga0268277_1001417_pt1 | contig 16303 bp, 10 predicted proteins | sample saktaG_5_FD_190132 | JGI IMG/M metagenome (GOLD analysis project Ga0268277, IMG submission 190132) | Saline water microbial communities from Sakinaw Lake, British Columbia, Canada - sak_2010_1_5_50m | ecosystem: Environmental > Aquatic > Non-marine Saline and Alkaline > Saline ...
TTTAGAAATAGATGAGGAATGGCTGACTGTAAGCATTAAACGCTTGTTTCACGATAAAACGTATATTAAAAAACATTTTCAAAAGTCCTTACTGAAAGATGTAGTGGCTTCTTAAAAAATGATCACTCCGTTATCAAACCTTTCAGCGATCTTCCTGCATTCGAGGTAGTGCAACTTCAGATTGTGAGTACCAGGAGGCTATCCGAGAATAGCTTCGTCGCGAGGGCGAGCGAAACTTTTTAGGGGAAGGCGGCGAGGCCGAAAGCACCAGGAGGGAATCGGGTGTCACCCGATTTTAAAAGTTACGCACGGCAAGCTGTCTGCATTTTTAGCTTCGATAGCATCAATGACGATATTAATTCCCTGTATGAAATTTATAAGCGGGATTTATCCCTTTTCCCCGTTAGCTTATTTCTTCCTGAAAGAGGGATTTTTCTCGATCGGCAGCCCATAACATATTACAGATGGTAATCTTCGATAGATCATAGCAGATAGCAATACTTCCAAAATTGACTATGGAATTATGATATTGATTTCCTGTATGCGATTTATGGGAATAAACAAAGATGAGTCAAGAGCAGATTTGACCCCCTTTTCGTCCTTGAGGGCTTTCCATTTGGATGTTACCCCCAGTCTAAACCTCCCCCTTTAACAACGATTTAAGTATCCTCCCTTGTAACCGCAGGCCGCATCATCAAGGGTTATGGTATCGTCATTGGTCTCAATGACCCTCTTGCCGTCGCACTTTTCGGATTCCTTGACCTTCTTACGGTCAACCCGAATATTGCTGGTCTTTGTAATAGTGAGATAACGCCCTTTCCTCATGCCCTCTCAACTCATATCCAAAAAAGAGGAATATATACAAATTTTGTATATATTATATAAATATCTCTTAATATTGACTGCTTTATTGTTTTTCTTTACAAAACGTAAAAGACACAAACGTACGTTCCCTTGGGACTGATCTGGATATTTTTTGCATGAATGATCAGGAAATTCACTTGGCCATACGGGAACAATAGGTTTTGACGTCATGGTCCAGTTGCCCAAAAAAGGATGAACAACTTTACCACATGGGAAAGGAGGCCGTTCGATATGCCATCAATGTTCCAAAGAGTAGTGATACAACCATGCTTATCTAAGGGGATCCCGGGAACCACATGCTTTACCAGTATCGGCTATAAATTAATAAAAGGTAATACGCCATCAAAGTTGCACTAAATTTTGTTCTTTGACAACTCGCTAAGACGGTTAAGTCCCAAATCCCTTGTAAAAACATGATTGCCATCTCTGTCAAGTGGCCTCATATTTTTAGGTAGAGGTGAGTTGTTTTTGGCCTTGCCTGAAAACATTAGCAATTTCTATGCCTTATGAATTTTGTGAAAGGCTGCGATAATTGAAAAAAGGAGGTGAAAAGATAGAAGTTAATGCGACAAGGGGGTAAATTTTTTAAAACAAATAGTAGAAATATGAAAATGAGAAAAAGTCAAAAAGGAGGAAAAATATGTCAGAAGAATCAAAAGTTATGACAATGAAAGAGGCAATCTCAAAATTTGTTGATGATGGGATGACGCTATTTATAAGCGCAGTATGGGCCAATCATGCTGCCAGCGCCTGCCACGAAATCATCAGGCAGGGTAAAAAGGATCTAACGTTAATTGAGAGCTCTCCAGGCGAGATTTTCGATCATATGGTTGGCGCAGGATGTGTCAAGAGAATAATGCTTTCCTGGTCGGCTAATGAGGCATTCGGACCAGGAGGCCGTTTCCGGAAGGCGGTGCAAGAGGGATCGATAGAAGTAGAGGATTACTCCAATTTTGGTCTCACATCAAAACTAATAGCGGGCTCCATGGGATTACCATTCATGCCGATAATGTCCCAAATGGGCAGCTCTATAAATGAGATCACATCTTTTCTTGGAGATGCTAAACTTAAACATATGGATTGTCCCTTTACGGGTAAGAAGGTTACGCTTATTCCCGGCATTAATCCCGACGTGTCAATCATTCATTGCCAGCGTGCCGATACGGAGGGCAATATCCAGACATGGGGGTCTATCTTTTCCGCAAAACCGGGAACATTGGCTGGGAAAAAGATCATTGTCAGTGTAGAAGAGATTGTAGATACAGACACTATAAGGCGCAATCCTGAACTGACTCTTGCACCAGGCTTCAGAGTAGCAGCCGTGGTTCATGAACCATGGGGTGGTCATCCGGGGCATTTATTCGGACATTATGACGATGATCGCTGGTTCAGATACATGTATGCCAATTTTTACTCTACAGACGATGACAAATTCAAGCAATTTATGGACGAATGGATCTATGGCGTACGGGATAGATCAGAATACGTAGCTCATTATATCGAGAAGTTTGGCTACAATAGACTCATGAGGCTTAAGCCACAACCATTCTGGAGTGATCCGATCAATTACGGTAATTATTCCTTTGACACTATGCATATGAATGCTTAGGAGGTGAAGATGATGACAGATAAAAAATACGCAACGGATTATACGTTACCCGAACTGCTAATAGCCTGCGGTTCCAGAGAAGTAAAAGATGGTGAAAGGCTTCTAATCGGGGTAGGATTACCACTCCTGAGTGCTATGCTGGCCAAGCGAACCCATGCCCCTAATAGTAAAATGGCTTATGAGACGGGTTCATTTGATTCTCTTCCTTCAAGGACACCGTTCAGTGTCGTGGATGCGGCTTTAGTTCCAAGAGCGATTTGGGCAGGACAGTTAGGAGATATTGTAGCCCTCTTCCTGCAGAGAGGTTTTATTGATATAGGCTTCATCGGCGGAGCCCAGGTTGATAAATATGGTAATCTCAATTCGACATGTATGGGCGATTATTTTAACCCCGATGTCAGATTCCCCGGCAGTGGCGGAGCTCATGACTTTGGAACATTCTCAAAAAGAAGCTTGATAGTTATGATTCATGAAAAACGGCGTTTTGCCGAGAAATGTGACTATATTACGACTCCAGGATATATAAGAGGGGGTGATAGCAGATATGAAGAAGGGTTGCCTGAAGGTACCGGTCCGGCTGCTGTTATATCCACCTTGGGAGTGTTTAGGTTCGATCCGGAAACTAAAGAAATGTTTCTGGACACCTACCATCCAGGGGTTACGGTGGAACAGGTTAAGGAAAATGTTGAATGGGACCTGAAGATTTCGCCGGATGTACGAGAAACTGAACATCCCACTGAAGAGCAGATAAGGATTATAAGGGAACTCGACCCCGATGGCTTTTTCTTGAGAAGAGCTGAACTGAGTAAAAAAATTAAAGCCGAGGCCGAAAGTATGGGATGGCTGTAACCAATTTATGACGACTCAACCTGAATCCGGAGTGAATGGCTAAATGAAGGATCTTTGGATTCAGGTTTAATAAAGTTTCTATTTTCCCCTTAGGGTTCCTTTTCAAAACATTCAAGTTCCTGAATATTTTAAGTCTTTGCGAAATCTTTCAAGTTTTGTCTTGACTTAGATTCTTTAATTATTACAGAATGAAAGAAATATGTAACTACTCACCGCAGAGGTCACAAAGAACGCAAAGACAAATAAACAAAAAATCAAACTCGGTACTCCCGTTATTCCGACCGTAGGGGGGAATCTTATTCTATCAATGTGTTACGGCCTAAAGATTTCTCGTTTCACTCGAAGTGACAACTTGAGGAGATATCATCAATATTGACAGTTTCGTAAAAAGTCCGAATTTCTGTCGTTTTGTCATTCCCGACCTGATCGGGAATCCATAACTGCGTGTAATTACTGGATTCCCGCTTTCGCGGGAATGACAACTTGGCAAGTTTTTGACTTTTTACGAAACTGTCAATATTGAGTTTTTGAATAAGCAAATATTCATAAATTTGAATACTTATGATTCAAAACAATTTTTACTGCAACCTCTGCGGTAAAAAATATCAGACCTGAGTAGTTACAGAAATATTAAAAAGTATATTTAATATCTACATGAGATTTTTTCAATATCCATCTTCCTAAATGAATATATGAAGGCAAAAATTCGCAAATGTTGAATGCTTGATCGTAAACGTAAACACCAATCACTTCTGAAAATTTGATCGAAAGGAAATTTTCATAATGAGAAGAACGAATCATGATGAAGTAAATTACATAGCAAAAGAGCCGAACATTAATTCCCCCCCCAATACGATCACTGGGAATATTCAAGAGAGTGATCAGCTCCTAAAAATCTTAAATGGGCGATCTTTCATCGGTATTTACATAGTACAAGACAGAAAATTTCTTCTCATCAATCAAAACGCCGCTTCCTATGCCGGCTATACACCGGAGGAACTCATTGGGCAAAAAGCAGATTCCATTCTCCATCCCGACGATATGAAGATGGTTAATAGGTGTGCCCGAGAGATGCTTCGGGGCAAGAGAACGTCGCCTTATGAATTCAGGATCATCACAAAAAACGGGGATATCAGATGGATCAAGGAAGTCATTATGTCTATATCCTTTGAGGGTAGATGGGCTCTCATGGGAAATTCCATGGACATCACAGAGCACAAACTGGCGGAAGAGGCTTTACAGAAATCTCGTCGGCGATTTGGAGATCTTATAGAATTTCTACCGGACACAACATTTGCAATCGATTTGGAAGGGAGGTTGATTGCCTGGAACCATGCCGCGGAAGAGATGACGGGGGTAAAGGCGAAAGATGTTCTTGGGACGAGAAACCACGAATATGCTCTGCCGTTCTGGAAAATCAAAAGGCCCATGTGTGTTGACTTGGTTTTGAAGGCAAATAGAAAATATGAAAAGACATATGATGCTTTTAAGAGGGAAAGGGGTCTTGTGGTTGTAGAGGTAGAAGTGCCGGGTATCCAGACAAAAGGAAAAAATGCCTGTCTGTGGGGAAAGGCAAGCCCTCTTTACGATAGCAAAGGCAACATCATAGGTTCCCTTGAGATTATACGTGACATCACAGAGCGCAAGCTGGCGGAAGAGATCATTCTAAAAAGAGGGTACGAATTAGGGATCAAGTCTCATGAGTTGGGGGAGCTTAATGCGGCCTTGAAGGTACTTCTGAAGCAAAGAGAAGGAGACAAAGCAGAACTCGAAGAAAGGCTTCTGGTTAATGTTAGGGAGCTTGTTTTGCCCTATGCAGAAAAATTGAAGAAAAGGCAACTACATAGCAAGGATATGGCATATATCAACATTCTTGATGCAAACCTAAGAAACATCCTTTCACCATTCACTTATAGGCTTTCATCAAAATATCTGAACCTGACCAGCAGAGAATTTCAGATTATAAATTTGATAAAAGAAGGAAACTCATCAAAAGAAATAGCTGATCTCTTGAATGTATCGTGCAGCACCATCAATATTTACAGATATCGCATTAGAAAAAAAATGGGGCTGAAGAAAGAAAACAACCTCAAAATGTATCTCTCGTCACTTGAGTGTTAATTATCAAGACATTTGGCCGTTCGCAGTAATAGCTGATTATCTAACGGGTTAAAGTCCCGTCCAAGGAATTATTCGTTCACCTTGGTAGCTCAAGGGAGCGGCGTTCGGGCAACCGAGGGTCGTGAGTTCTTCAATTCCAAATCATAAACCACCGACTTGTAGGTGTTAATAATACATTTCTTTGTTGAACTACGGTCAGATAGCCGACAGATACCTTGATGAATGCTGTCAAATTGAAAATTCAAGACAGCTTTGTTCAGGCATTTCTTTAGCCAACGCTGCTTCTCGCAGACAGCGATTAGTTTTCTAAACTTTCCACTGCATCTTTTAACCTGTCTCTAAAGTAATGGCGTGTCATGAAATAACTCTTGACAATAATATCAATAGGAAAGTGACTGGGGTCAGGCCTTTATGAAATTGATTTCTCTTAAGAAACTATAGACAGCCTGATGAAATCCATGGGGGTTGTCTGTATGAACAGGATGGGTTGCATCCGGTATTTCGACAAGTCTGCTGTCAGGAATGGCACTGCACATCTCTTCGGCGATGTGCCGACGCATAACCCGACTTTCCACGCCACGCAGAATCAGGGTTGAGCATGTGATATCACCGAGATACGGCAATATATCATAGCGGTCGAAACCGGAAAGGACCTCTCTGTCATATTGACACGCATACGTGCCATCGTCTCTTCGATTAAGGGCCGTCGAAGCAAATTCAAACAGAAGCGCCTGATCCGCATACGGACTGTCCTTTTGCATCTGACGGACATATTCCTCGACAGAGCTGTAACATGTCGGCAAATTATTATAGAGATTGGTAAGATACTGCTTATTCCACTCGGGGGGACGAGGTTCAATATCTGCATGAATAAGCCCGGCAACCATATCGGAATGTACAGACGCATAACGAGTCGCGTGGAGGGCACCCATGGAATGTCCCATAAGCACGAAATTATTCAAACGGAGAGCAGTGATAACCCCTTCAAGATCGCTCACATAGTCTCCACAGGTGTAAGCAGCCGGTAGAGCCCATTCACTGCGGCCGTGCCCACGTTGATCGAGCGCTATAACCCGCACTTCCCCTTCGAGAGCGCAAATGAAATGGTCCCATATATGGGCGTTATCGCCGATCCCGTGCAGGAGTACAATGGTCTGTGTATTGTAGCTCCCCCATTCGAGGTAGTGCAGATTAAGATTGTTAACGCTGACAAATTTGGACCTTGGTTTATCAAGCATCGTTGGTACTTCACGTCATCTTTCGGGAATAGTTTCGTATAAGCCGCAGAGATCAGGCCAAAAACGGATAAAATATATCGTAGGCGATCAAATCCTCCTCTATATCATGGGGCTGATGCAGTACGCCCTTGGGAATCCTGAAGAAGGAACCCTCGACCATCGGTACATCCCCAATGTTTTCGATCCACATCGTTGCCTTTCCCTTTACTACATAAATAATATCATCGGAGTTTTCGTGAATGTGCTTTTCTACCTGTGTGCCTTTAGGCAAATAAACCAGAAGGCTCGTGAGGTCCGCTTTTTCATCGCGGTTGGACAGTAAATAAGCCACCTTAGCTTTTTCTAATTGCGGATGGGGCTCCCATTTGATCTCATCCGGCTGAATAACCTTGATCTCGTCCATAGCTTATCCCCCTTAAGTATTTGATAAAAAGTTGCTTTTCAGTGAAGAAGTATAAGGAAACTATTCTTGTGTGTCAATGAGAAAGTACCGGTAAGATGCATCACCTTTTTGTATAACTATTGACATTTAAACTGAAACTAAATAGTCCTGCTGTCAATAACTTTTCGGATTCCCTTTACCGTTTTTTCAGCGAGAAGTTCCCTGGCATAATCTTCCGCATCCGATATGGAAAGACGTGTAATACTTTTTTGAACAGAAGGCATGAACTGCGGATCGACGCTGAGACTGCGCACGCCGATACCGATAAAAAAAGGAATGTACTCTGGTTCATGGGCCATCTCACCGCAGATGGAAAGATCCTTATTGTTACGGGATATCGCTTTTACTATCCTTGCAAGAGCTCTCAATACAGACGGATGATTGGGCCGATAATACTCGGCTACCTTTTCGTTTGCACGGTCAACGGCAAGCATATATTGCACGAAATCATTAGTTCCGATCGAGAAGAAATCTGCCTCCTGCGAGAGTTCATCAATAATTTCGATTACCGAGGGTAATTCCAGCATCAAGCCGATAGCAGGATTGTCATGGTATGGAAGGTTTAACCGTGCGAGTTCGTGCATGCAGTCAAATACAGCCTGCTTTGCCTCCCGGAATTCATCAAGTGACGAAATCATGGGGAACATTATACGAACGCTTGCTGCTTCTGAAGCCGCACGTAGAATTGCCCGCAACTGCTGCTTAAAAATATCCCTGTGACGGAGAGAAAAACGGATGGACCGAAGTCCGAGTTCGGGATTCGCCTCACCTGTCGCATCTGAATATGCAAGTATCTTTTCACCCCCGATATCCAGGGTCCGAATCGTCACATCACGCCCCTCCATCGCGTCAAAAAGCTTTTTGTAGATATAATACTGCTCTTCCTCTGAGGGAAAACTCGATCGGATGATAAATGGAAACTCTGTCCGGTAAAGGCCCACTCCTTCGGCTTTCAGGTCGCGTGCGAGAGGCAACTCGCTGAGAAGATTGATGTTGGCCAGCAGACGCACACGTACGCCGTCTTTTGTGCTCGTCGCAGGAGACATTTCTTTCTTCATTTGTGCCGCTGACCTTTCCGCCTCGTTTCGAGATTCAAACTGCCCGATGACCTTTTCAGAGGGACGGACATATATGTTCCCTATTTCCGCATCCAGCAGAATAGGCGTATCTTCCGGAAGGTTCAGCAGTTCAGGTCTATCGGCAATGACAAGGGGAATCTGCAACGATCGGGAGAGAATAGACACATGGGATGTAACGCCGCCGCTGACCAGAATTATGCCTTTTACATCTTCAGCTGCAAGTTTCAGAATGTCAGATGGATAAAGCCCGCGTGCGATGACAATGCGACTCCTGCCTAATGTGTGTTCCTCAGAAATCCTATCTTGAAGATTGACAAGGATTCTACCTGCCAGATCTTCGATATCATTGACTTTCTCGCGCATGTAGGCATGCGAACTCGACGCAAATATGGATATATAATGTCTTGCCACCGCCCTTAATGCCTCGGAAGGAGAGATACCTTCTTCAATGTGGCGGACTATTTTATTAATGAATTGAGCATCCTTCAGAATCAAGAAGTGAGCGGTAAAAATCAATGAAGCACTCTCCTCAAGACGCTCGGAAAATCGGGACTGGAGAGCTTCCAACTGGTCGGCTGTTTTCTGAACCGCACTGTAGAAGTCTTCCAGCGTACAAACGGGATCTGTATCAGGACCACCGGCAATCAAACTGCCATGACTTTTCCCGTAAACAGTCGAAGGGGCAAACGCAAAACCCCCAGAAGCACTTTTTCCTTTAACAAAGCGCAGGCTCGCGAAAAGGTCCTTATCCGACGGCGGCAAATCCTGACGATTCATGTCCATCAGAAGACGCGCATTTTCAATGGCTCCGGCAAGCTGTGACGCGATCGCACGCAATGCCATAAGATCTATTTCTTCAAAGTAGTTGATCTTCTCGTGCTGCACAACAAGAACACCGATCTTTTCGATACCCCTCTGGATAGGTATTGAGAGAAAGGATTCGAAGCGATCTTCGTCTGCTTCCTCAAAATACTTGAACTTTGGATTGCGGCTCGCGGATCCCTCACGAATTGGATGGAGCAACTCCATGGTGGTTCCTACAAGTCCTTCGCCCAATCTCATCCGGATCACGCCGACAGCCTCCGGATTCAATCCAACGGTTGCATTTAGCACGACTTCTTCCGATTTTTCATCGTAAAGATAAATCGAACAGACGTCTGCTTCCAGGTGACGGGCAACCATTATTGCCGTCTGTTGAAGGAAACTCTCAATATTTTCGCTTCCCGCAAGAAGGGCTGCCAGATCACCAACGTCACAAAGCAGATTGAAATGCTCTCTATCCTTTTTATTCATAATGTCTATTCTTCTCCATGAATTTTATGACCCCCTTTTCCCCAGAGGGACTTTACTATTCGAGACCACCCATAACCCATCCCAATCGTCGGGTGGCGAATTCTCGAGGAAGTACAGGCAGCGGTCCATAAATACCCGGCAGGGGGGATCGCTGTCCACAAACCTGGCGAATAGTTCGCTGGCTTTCAAAAACTCTCTCCGGCGATAAAGGACGAGCCCCTGACAAAAGCCTTCCTCCGCTGGAGAAAGGCGGTAGTCATGCCCTCCCAACACTTCAAAAACCAGCACAGGGTGCTTTCTGCCCTTGAAAAGCACCTGATCGATCAAACGAGTCACAAAATGCTCTCCCAGTTCTCTGTTAGTGGACTCACTGATCAGGATGCCTGTTCCATATTCTTTGTTAAGTTTTTCCAGGTATGTGGAAATGTTGACGTCATCACCTATCACTGTGAAATCCATTCTTTTTTCCGTTCCGATATTCCCTGAAATGACTTCACCCGTGGAGATACCAAAGCCTACATGAACAGGTCTCTTACCTTCTACCTTTCTGCCGGCATTAAACGCAGCCAATACTGAGCGCATTTCCAGGGCTGTTCTCACTGTTCGTATAGCATCATCATAACGCGTATATGGAACACCAAAAACCGCCATTATGGAATCACCGATGTATTTATCAAGTAGCCCCCCATGCTTAAATAGAACATCTACCAGTATGCTAAAGCACTCATTGACAAAATCCATCGTCTGCTCAGCGCTCAGGCTCTCGGCTAAAGCTGTAAAACCCCGAATATCTGAAAACAGAATGGTTGCCTTACCGCGAATACCACCCAGGACCTGCCTGTCCGGATCGTCCAGCACCTTCTCCACAATGTCCCTCGACATATACCGCGTCAGGGTACTCTTCAATCTCTTTTCCTGGCTTATATCTTCAATGACAAGAACTAAACCCAGGTAATCATCTTTATGCCCTATGAGAGGAACAACGTTAAGGTTGATTGAATGCCTTTTCCCCCATGGAAAAGTAAGATCCACATCATAGTCCACCAGCGATCGATGAGAGGAGTACACACGGTCTATGCGACTTATGATATGCTGGTTGTCGATACCTGTCAAATCCCTGAAATCTTTTCTCAGGATATCTTCAGATCCCTGCCTGAACAAGTTCAGGGCGGCACGGTTCGCAGTTACTACTTTATAAGCATTGTCAAGGGTTATGATACTGTTGGAGATACTCTCATGAACACTTTCCAGGTAGTTCTTCATGTTAACGACCTGCTCGAAAAGCTGCGCATTTTCCAGGGCCACAGCGATCTGGGATGAAAGAGCCCTCAGCATATCCTCATCCTCCTGTTCGAATACGCCACTTTTCTTGTTCATAGTCTCTGTTACACCTATAATCTTTCCCTCTCTATTGAACACAGGCATACAAAGAACGGTTTCCGTATGAAACCCTGTTGCCTCGTCAAAGACCGGGTTGAATCGGGAGTCTTCATAAGCCTTCTTTATGTTCAGCGACTGGCCTGTAGTGGTAACATGGCCTGCTAAACCCACCGAGCGGGGGAAGCGAATTTCGGAAATCTCCACTCCCTGAGCTACCTTGGACCAGAGCTCATCGGTCTGTCGATCCAGCAAGAAAAGAGAAGATCGTTCCGAATTGAGAATCTGCGAAATCCTGGAAACGATTTTGATAATAAGGGTTTCCAAATCGAGGGTTTGAGATACGAACGTAGCTACATCCAGCATGATAGCCATCTTTTCATAGTTGGCAATCATCTTCCTGGACAGGTAAAAATTCTCAATGGAAATGGCAATCTGATGGGTAAATATTCGGAGAAAGGCCTCGTCTTGCTCATTAAATACGCCTTCTTTTTTATTGATTACTTCAATGACACCTATCAAATCTCCCCGTACACCAATCACCGGCCCACAGAGAACGGACTGGGTTCGATAGTTAGTGCGGCGGTCTACATCCTGATTAAAGCGAGCATCCTTATAAGCTTCCGGGATATTGACTATTTGCTCGTTTCGAGCTACCCACCCGGCAATACTTTTGTCTAATGGTATTCTGATTTCACGACTTTTTTCTCCTTCTGCAACCTTGGACCACAATTCACAGGTAACCTTATCCACAAGAAACAGGGAAGCACGATCAGCATTTATTGCCTTACTGGCCATTGTCACCGCACGTTCAATCAAGTCCTCTATTCCTAAACGGAGGCTGAACATACCGGATATATCCATGAAATCATGGAGGTCTTGTATAGTTTTTTCAACAACTCTGGTCTTTTGCACAGTATCCTGAAAGCGAAGGTTTGCCCGGCGCAGTCTTTCCGTTACAATATTCAGAAAATTTACGGCGAGGGTCGGAGCTACCTCAAAAGCTTCCTTAAGATTTCTATAATTGACTCGAAATAAAAGTGTTTTCTCAATGGCACGCACAGAAGCCGATCGTCTTCCGTTCGAAAAGTACCCCATTTCTCCAATAAATTCACCTGATTCGATGGTTTCCAGAGAGAGTTCCTCTCCGAATTCATCTCTTCGATAAACAAGAGCTTTGCCGGCTACAAGAATATAGAAGCAGTTGCCAAAGGTATCCTGACTGATAAATTCCTCCCCCGAAACTACAAGTTTTTCCTCAATAAAATCACATATATTGTTCAGCTCTTCATAGCCCAGCCTGGAGAAAACAGAACATCCTTTCATGCGATCCAATCTCTGATCATTAATAGCCACAGACAGGTTTTCACTGCTGATGGCATCTGATTCCAAAAGCACCTCTCCCAGAAGCTTTGTCACGCCCTCGTCAGCGAGCTTCTTTTGAACGCTGAGGGCATCATTGATAACCTCACGATTTAAGCCTAAATATTCACCGATTTTTTTGGATTGCCGAGATGTTTTTGTATTTTTTTTCATAAGGTATCTCCACAGCGTGAAAGACCCATGGTCCCGACACAGGGTTGACCAGAGAAATTAAGATACGATTTGAAGGCCATTGAATTCTATAGAATTATCTCTATCATTAAATCACATAAGTGTCAAAGAATGTTCATTAATTTACAAATCATATATGATTATGTCATGCTTTTCAAAGAAGAAGCATTCCAATTCCCCAATATCCGAAAATCGAGCCGTGTTCCTGATCCAGTGATTTCAGCTTGACTATGGCACCGAACCAATGCTACGGATTTCTGCAAGACATGGAGAATGCAGAATTTTATCATTCGCTTATAATCAATTGATTTCGGGGGGCTTTTTGAAATGGAAAAATTTGTTAAAGATCAAATGGGAAACTCTCATCATTTTAAGCAGACACCCCGTCGAATTATTTCGCTGGTTCCCTCACAGACGGAATTATTGTTCGATTTGGGCCTGGACGAAGAAATTATCGGAATTACGGATTTTTGTATCCATCCAAAAGAGAAATGTGATCTGAAGATCAGGATCGGCGGGCCAAAATCGGTCGACTTTCAATTAATTGATCAATTACAACCGGACGTAATCATAGCCAATAAAGAGGAAAATGCTCAGGAGGAAATTGAAAAACTCGGAGAAAAACATCCCGTGTGGATCAGTGATATTTACACCCTGGAAGACGCACTTGACATGATAAAAGGAGTCGGGGAACTGGTAGGCAAACCAGAAGAAGCTGACCATATCGTCTCCCGGATCTCTGAGAGCATGCGTCAGTTTGATGATTTATCGATCAGTGTTGCCTATTTTATCTGGCAAAAACCATATATGATAGCAGGAAAAAATACATTTATTAACGAAATGTTGAAAAAATGCGGGCTGACGAATGTCTTTGACTCATTATCCCGATATCCCGCTGTGACAGAAGAACAAGTCAACAAAGAACGACCGGATGTAATATTACTCTGTTCTGAACCGTATCTCTTTGAAGAGAAGCACGTCCGCGAGTTTGAAGAAATATTTCCTTTTGCAAAGGCATTCATCGTTGATGGAGAGATTTTTTCCTGGTATGGCAGCCGTCTTCAATATGCCGGAGATTATTTTAAATATTTAAGAGGGAAAATTTCCGACACCTCGAATACGGTGTGAGTGGTATTATGAGACCTTTGCATAACGTCCCCTTTTGCCCAATTTCTGCGTCAGTCTTAAATTTTAATCCTCGAAATATCCAATATATTCCTGTGTTTAAAATTCTCGTCTTCCTTGAACTTGAACAAAATTGAACATTCTGCAAAGGTCTCATTATGAAAAGAAGATTCGGCCTTATAGTGTCAGGTTATTCAGTACTTGTCTTTCTTCTGCTTTCTAATAGTCACCAGCATACATGTAAGAAATATGCCAAAAGCTATGAAAGGGTACCTGATAGAATAAACCACAGGTAACAGACTTATCCTCGCGGCCGTTCTGAATGTATCGTTTCTTTCAATATAGCGCGCAACTGGTGGTGAATATCTGTAATAACATTTCACAAATTTTCTGCCTGTCGAATTTGTCAGAAGATATCTGTCCCTGAACTCTCTTAATACCATGACCTCATCTGACATACTGCTGCCGTAAGAAGCCGTCGCTATGAAGCATCCACCTCCTCCACCATCAGGGGGTGAGGGTGCGGGAGTGATGTCCTTCGTACTGCTTTTGGTTATAAAAGCGTCGCTGCCGACTCCTTTATTTGCCTGCACGGGGTTTTTTGTCGGGAAGTCGGTTGAATCGGTACTACCCGTCACATAGGCATTGCCTGATGAATCCACAGAAATCCCCTTACCATAGTCTTCAGAATTACCACCAAGGTAGCTGGAGTAGAGAAGAGTGGAACCGGTGGAATCAAACCTGGCAATGAAGGCATCATACGAGACGCTTTTCGTTGACTGGACAGAATTTTCAGTCGGGAAGTCGGTTGATAAAGTACTGCCGGTAACGTAAACGTTATTATCACTATCTACAGCAATACCAAGGCCTTCGTCATCGCCGCTGCCACCGAGAAATGTGGAATAGAGAAGCGCTGACCCCTCGGAATTTAACTTGGTCACAAAAGCGTCGCTGCCGCCTTCGTTAGAATCCTGAAATGGTGTACCTGCCGTCGGGAAGTGAGATGAATAGGTGTAAAAGGTGTAACCCGTCACGTAGGCATAACCGGATGAGTCAACGGCAATCCCTTTGCCGTAGTCGTTAGAACTGCCGCCAAGGTAGGTGGAATAATCAAGCTCTGTACCTTCGGAATTTATCTTGGTTACAAAAACGTCGCTGCCGCCTTTGTTAGAGTCCTGAAATGGTGTATCACCTGCCACCATCGGGAAGTTAGATGAATCTGTGTAACCCGTCACGTAGGCATTACCGGGTGAGTCAACGGCAATCCCCTGACCGTAGTCGTTAGAACCGCCGCCAAGGTAAGTTGAATAAACAAGCGCTGTACCTTCGGAATTTAACTTGGTCACAAAAGCATCCGACCCCGACCCGCCACTCAGAGTACCTTGAAAGGGTGCGGGTGTGCCTGCCTTTGGGAAGTCATTTGAATAAGTGCTGCCCGTCACATAGGCATTCCCGGATATGTCCACGGCAATACCGAGGCCTTCATCATTGCCGCTGCCACCAAGGTATGTAGAATAAACAAGCGCTGTACCTTCGGAATTTAACTTGGTCACAAAAGCGTCACTGCCGCCTTTGTTATAATCCTGAAATGGTGTACTTGCCGCCATCGGGAAGTTAGATGAAGATGTGCTGCCAGTTACATACGCGTTGCCATCGGCATCCAGAGTGATGCCGTTGCCGCTTTCGGAACTGCTGCCTCCGAGGTATGTCGAATAAACAAGTACCGGATCAATGACCACGGGCTTGCCGATGTCGTAAGGGGCAACATTAAAGCCCACCTCCCCCGTTTTGCATAGCAGATAGTGACCTGCAACTCTTTGTTTTTCATTGTTAATTTCCTGATAAATAACAGGAGCACGCATGATGATTCTGTCATTTCCGATTTGCAGGACAAGGTTGCCGTTATCATCCAGGCTCAGTTTATCCATGCCGGCAAACTTGATCCGGATCACTCCGGGATCGGCACCCGGGTTAACAACAAAATCATATTCCAGCTGCTTTTGATTGCCATAAAAGATCAGATCAACGCCCGGATAGATCCCTCCATACTTGACTCGAGCGTATTGAGGAATATTTCTGATCCATTTGTTCGGATTGTTGCCAATAAAGTAATGATTTCTGCCGGGTAGTTGCTCCACTCCAATAACCCCGGGAGCGGGGTTGGGCCCCACGAGTCGCATGCGGACAATCGTGGGAGTGGTCGATTCAGCGTGAGCTGTCTTTTTATATCGTGATGCAAGCCGATTGCTACTTGCAGATTGCTTAATATGGGATTTTCGCGCGACGAGAACCACTTCTCCGGGTGTCAGAAAAAGCCCGTACCCCCTGCCCCGGGAGAGGTACTTAACCTGTGAATCGGTCTGGCCTCGATTTACCTCAAACATGAGAGGCAGTCTGCCGTAAGTATCCATTATCTGCGGGGCTGCTGCCTCGGATAATTTCTCTAAAGTGGTTCCTGACAATTGCCTGGAAAATATCAGGAGCATCAGCATTATTACAAGAAGTCCAAAAGCAATGAGAATTGCTTTCCGGTGGGTTGTGCATTCAAATCTGTTTATTCTCGTCACTTATATACTCCCTGCCTCTGAAAAAAAAGTATGCCGAACAGCAATAAAACAAACAATCTATCTATCTCCACTTCCCTAACCCAGATAAACTGGAAATTCGAAATTCGAAGCACTAAATGCGAAACAAATCCGAATTTCTAATATTCAAATGTTCAAAACATCAACACCACAGAAGTGGAGATAGA
>Ga0268277_1001418_pt1 | contig 16302 bp, 10 predicted proteins | sample saktaG_5_FD_190132 | JGI IMG/M metagenome (GOLD analysis project Ga0268277, IMG submission 190132) | Saline water microbial communities from Sakinaw Lake, British Columbia, Canada - sak_2010_1_5_50m | ecosystem: Environmental > Aquatic > Non-marine Saline and Alkaline > Saline ...
GCTGTTGCACCTTGTGCAGTGATGCGTGGTTACAGTCTGGATCATACTGGTACTCCTTCTGGTTGGTTTTGGAGAATAGTATACCATTCGGAGTGCCATCAGTCAACATGTAACCACTACCCGATTCCGATGCCTGAAATAGACGTTCGAATTGGAGGACTGAAAATCATTCCAATGCCAATAGCAAAGAGACACTTCATAGTCACTCACCCCCGCCAGCTTCTGCTGTGCGGGGGTGTTGTATTTCCGCCTGGATGAGCAAGCCGCCACTGGCCTGGTTCTGCAATTTCAAGCGCCCTCCCAGCAGTGCCACCCGCTCGCTGACGCCCAATAGGCCATAGTGCCCTTCGGCTGAGAGCGCCGAAAGATCGAAGCCGTCGGCCAGACCTTGTCCATTGTCGGCAATGGAGATCATCAGCGTGCGCGGCGATATGTGCTCGAGACGAACTTGCACAGCACTGGCATGGGCGTGGTTGCGCACGTTGCTCAGCCCCTCTTGCACGATACGGAAGATTGAAAGTTCAATGTCCTCGGGCAGACGTCCCAGGTTGGCATCCAGGTCGAGTGTCATGGAGATACCAGTTCGTTTAGTCCAATCGTGGGTGTACGATTGGAGCGCCGCGCCTAATCCCAGGCTGTCAATGGTCGGCGGGCGCAGGTTGCCGCAGATGTGCCGCAGGTCATCTACCAGCACCCGAATGCTGTTTCGAATGTCTGTCAGTTCGTCTCTGAGCGCTGATGTCGCAGACTCATCTGTTCCAATCCCTTCCAACTGATAGTTTACGCTCAGCAAATCCTGGATCGCCTGGTCGTGAATCTCGCGGGCCAGGTGTTTGCGTTCCTGCTCGAGTTCGGTCAGGAGCCGGCGCTGGGCATCCTGCAAGGCCATGTTGGCACTATCGAGGGCGTTGATCTGTTCAGCCAATTGGTCAATGAGCTGCCGATTCAGCGTATCCTGGGCGGCCAGGTCTCTCTCCAAAAGCGTCTGGCTTTGGCGCAGTTTTTCGGCTTGCTCACGGGCGCGGTAGTAGCTGTCCAATGCCCAAATGATCGGCGTGAGTTGCTGGCGGTCGGTGGTACCCACCATAGCAGCCACAATCTCTTCGCGGTCGGCCTCGTCGGTACGATGCTCGGCTACCTGGCGTCCCTGACGCAGGATGATGATGCGATCAGTTACCGCCAACAGGTGATCGGGATTGTTGCTGCTAAATATGACGGCTGTCCCCTGTTGTTGCCACGTTTGGATGAGGGAGAGAAGCTTCTGCTGGTAGGGGTAGCTCAACAATAAGGTCGGGTCGTCAATGATAATCAGCCTGGCAGGGCGGGTCATGGCGCGGGCGATGGCAATCATCTGGCGCTGCTCGCTCGACAGGTTGGCCACTTTCTCGCGCAACGAACTGAAGCGCACGTCCAACTGTTCCAGGATGCGAGTCGCTTCCTTATCCATCCGCCGTCGGTTTGGCACTTTCAGCCATTTGACCGCCAAGGGCCAGCCGATTTCGCTTCCCAGAAAGACGTTGCTGCTGATGTCCAGGTGCTCAGACAGGTCTGGCTTCTGGTGGATGACCTCAATGCCCAGCGCCCGCGCCTGAAAGGGGCACCGAAGCCGCCGGCTTTCGAAATAGATGTCACCCTCACTGGGCACGTAGAAGCCAGCCAGCACCATGGAGAGCGCTGATTTACCTGATCCGCTCTCACCGGCGAGCCCCACCACCTCGCCCGGAAAAACTTCCAGGCTCACACCCTGTACAGCCGGCAAGGTGCCGAAACTCTTAGAGAGGTTGATGGCTCTCAATAAGGGCTCCATTTAGAAAAATCCTTTCATCTTATCTGCCGTCGCCAATGGTCGAGCAAAATGAAGGCCAGGATCATCGTCCCAAGCGCCGCTGTCTGCCAGTAAGCGGAGAGCCCCAAAAGCACCAGGCCAGTGCGCAGCATCTGCATGACGGCTGCACCCAGCAACACACCCATAATGGTCCCCTCACCGCCGAACAGGCTAGTTCCCCCGATCACGGCGGCTGCGATAATGTCGAGTTCGTAACCAACAGCAGCCGTAGGAGCTGCAACGCCCAAACGTGCAGTCATCAGTAATCCCCCAATGGCTGTTAACACCCCACAGAGCGTGTAGACCAGCGCCTTAATCTGAACTACGTTGACACCGGATGTGAGCAGCGCCCGTTCGCTGCTGGCCAAGGCGTAGATGTAGTTACCCACTACCGTCTTGCCCATCAGCAGGCTGACCAGCACTGCCAGACCCAACATGAAGAGGACCGGCACGGGCAAGGACAAAGAGCCCAGCGGCAGGTCGTGTTGGCCCAGCACGCGAAACCCTTGGGGCAGGTCGAGCACCGGCCATCCCCCGGTCAGACCAAAGGTGATTCCACGCGCGATGCTCATCGTTGCCAGGGTAATAATGAAGGGAGGTAGCTTTACACGGCCGACCAGAGTACCATTGACCCAGCCCACCAGACCGCCGGTCAGTAGCCCGGCGACGATAGCTAACGGCACCGGGAGACCTGCGTCCAGGCAACGTGCAGTAATGAGCCCAGCCAGTGCCATCACCGCGCCAACTGACAGGTCAATGCCGCCAATGATGATGACCATACTTTCGCCAAAGGCGGCGATGGCGATCCACGAGAACGCGCGCGAGATGTTGGATAGACTGTTCCAGGTGAGGAAAGTATCGGTCCGCAGGCTCAAGAAGGCACCAATGCCGAGCAGGAGAACGAGTACGACGATCTCGTGACGGGCAATCAGAATGCGCCAGATCTCTCTCAAAGACCTAAGGGGGCCTGGCCTTTCCTCGGGTTGTGACAAGGTGGCAGCTTTGTCGTCCATTTCCATGAGTTGTACCCAAAAGCAATCGAGATCTTACGCTATCACGTCATCTATGATCTGGCACAGCGTAGCCGCGTCCAGGTCTTTCTTGTCCAGGAAAGCAACGGCCCCGGCCTCCAGACCTAGACGATGGAACTCCCGGTCGGGGTAGGCGCTGATGAGGACGATGCGCGACGGTGGTGACAGCGCCTTGATCCGCCGTGCACAGTGGATGCCGTTTTCTTCGCCCAGTATCACGTCAACGAGCACCAATTGCGGCGCAGCGCGCTGAGTGAGGTGCACCGCTTCTCCAATGTTTTGGGCTTCGTAAATCATAGCCTGAGGACACACCTTGCCAATCATCCGTCGCAGTTGACGGCGATAGCGGGCGTTGTCGTCCACCAGCAACATTGTCACACCCTGTCGCACGCTAGCCTCAGAAGAAACAGGGGCCATAGAGGTTGCTTGCTTGGACGAGGCCAGCACTTCAGGGTGTTGCATGACGTAATTGACAGCTTCCAGACGGCTTTGTACGCCCAGTTGCCTATAGAGCCGTGTGAGATGATTCTCGACGGTCTTGACACTCAACCCCAACTGTCCGGCGATAGTCTGGTTGTCACGCCCCTGTTGCAGTAAACACAGGATCTCACATTGGCGTGCTGTCAGCGACGGTGAAGACAAAGATGCATCTGTAGGGCCAACCAGTTTGTCAACCAGTGGGCTTGAGACCCATCGCTCACCAGCCAGTACGCGCTGCACTGCCAGCCGCAGGTCGCTGAGAGGCTGATCTTTCAAATGATAGCCATCAACGCCTGCTCCCAGTAGCCCATGCACGTAGACGTCGTCATCGTAGGCACTGACTACCAGGATCCTCATATCGGGGTAGCGCGCTCGGATCTGGCGGATGGCAGCCACCGGCTCAAAGTCGGGCATGGTCACATCTAGCAGCAAACAATCGGGCTGCATCCGGGCCAAAGCCTCAAAGAGCGCCGGGCCATCTCCTACCTCGCCGACGATTTCCAGGTTGGCAAGTTCTTCCAATGCATTGCGGATTCCAGCACGCACGACAGAGTGGTCGTCCGCCAGCAGTATACGCACTTTACTCATACCCCTAATTATACCACTATTTTGAATCATTGCCTACTCGGTTGGGGCGACCGTCACGAGTTTGGGACATGCCAAAGCTGCTCCCCAAGGGCATTATGGGCGAACGTAGTAGCGACTTCAGTCGCTTTTGCGGCGGGAACGACGGCTGAAGTCGTCACTACGTGTCCCCAATGCGATACGCTCACGGTTGGGTGCCGGGAGATAGGGGAAACCCCCCCTACGGAATAGGGGAAATCCTACAAGCATTTGAGGGGGTAAGGGGGTGCAAAATAGCTGCGTTTGTGTTATACTTATATGTGCGCTAAGTGTACCAGCGGGGTCGCTCTGGAAGGCCAGGTCCAGCAGATGGGACTGGCTCAGGTAGGCTAGACTTCGTAAGCTGCCTGAACTGTCCATGAAAGAGCCCGACAGCTTTCGATAGTCTCTCTGAGAGGACTCGTCAAAGGAAGGAGGTGGTCAAAGCACTTTCAGTCAATAATGGCAAATGTAACATTGTCCAACTATCTACCACGAATAAATAAGGAGGAGAAAGGAAGATGAAGAAATATCTGTACATGCTTATGGCTATCGCCGTGATGCTGACTATGGTGCTGGCGGGGTGCGGACCTAAAGCGACCGAGGTCCCGCCCACCAAGGTCCCACCCACCAACACCCCACCGCCAAAGGCTGAGAAGCTGACCGTTGCCTGGATTCCGAAGGCGCTGAACAACCCGGTGTTCGAGATAGGACGCGATGGCGCCTTCAAGAAGGCAGAAGAGCTGACGGCGGCTGGTGCGGACGTAGAGGTACTCTACGTCGGCTCGGTGGCCTCCGATGCGGCGGAGCAGGCTCGGGTAGTAGAGGACGTCATTGCCAAGGGTGTGAACGCCATCGGCATCTCCTGCAACGACCCCACGGCCTGCGAAGACCCCATCAACAAGGCGGTGGCTGCAGGTATCCCCGTCATGGCCTGGGACTCCGACTCGCCCGACAGCCAGCGCTTTACCTACCTGGGAGTGGACAACTACGAGGGTGGCAAAGCGGCGGCTGAGCTGCTGGTGCGTTTCATGGGTGAGGAGGGCAAGGTGGCGATGCTCACCGGCGTGCCTGGCGCCTTCAACCTGGAGGAGCGCATTCGCGGCTTCCAGGACGTCGTGGCTGGCTATCCCGGCATCGAGATTATCCCCACCGTCTACTGCAACGACGACATCAACCTGGGTGTGCAGGTGATCGAGGAGACGATGCAGGCGCATCCCGACCTGGATGGCTGGTTCCTGGTTGGCCTGTGGCCGTTGTTTGCGGAGCGGGGCTCCATGCCGCTGTGGGAGGATGCGGCGCTGAACAAGGGCCTGGTCACCATCGCCTTCGACACGCTGCCGGTGGAGCTGGAGTTCCTGCAGGACGGCTACTTGCAAGGTCTGGTCGGCCAGAAGTACTGGGGCTGGGGCTACGACACGGTGCAGATGATCTACGACTACATCGTGAAGGGCACCCGCTACGACGACTGGACCGACTCTGGCATGGACCTCGTCACCGAGTGCAACGTGGACGCCATGGCCGACATGTGGGCCACCAGTGACTTCACCAAGCTGCTGCCTGACCCCTACGAGTGCCTGAAGTAGTCATTCTGGGGATTCAATGCAAGGTTGGCGAGAGATCGCGGATCTCTCGCCAACCGTCATTGACAGGGGTTACGCGGTTGGGAGACAAACCGTCGGTTGAGTGGCTCGACCGGCGAACTGCGTAACTCCTGTCATTAAGTAGCCATCATGAGCTTCTTGCATTTCCTGGCAAAGTAGGGTATCATTATTTTCCGATAGCACCAACATTGAGGAGGCATCATTGAGCGAACAGGAGATCACACTGCGCATGGAGGGCATCTTCAAAGCCTTCCCAGGCGTGCAGGCGCTGGATGACATAGACTTTGAAGCAGCAGCCAGCGAGGTAGTGGCGCTGGTCGGCGAGAACGGCGCTGGCAAGTCTACCCTCATGAAGATCCTCTGCGGCGCATACCGCAAGGATGCGGGTCGTATCTTTCTGCACGGCCAGGAAACAGAGATCGAGAATCCTTATCATGCCCAGCAATTGGGTATCGCCATCATCTATCAGGAATTCAACCTTACTCCGAATCAGAGCGCAGCGGCGAACATCTTCATGGCCCGGGAGCCGCGACAGCAAGGCTTGGGGCGGTTCTTGAACTTCGTGGATCGTCGCCGTATGGAGCGGGAAGCACAGGAACATCTGAACCGCGTTGGGGCGCGAGTGCCTGCCACGGCGCTGATCAGCGATCTCTCCGTGGCTCAACAGCAGATGGTGGAAGTGGCTAAGGAACTGGCGGTGGATGCTCGCATCATCATCATGGACGAGCCGACCTCAGCACTGGGCGAGGACGAGGTAGAGACCCTGTTTGAGATCATCGGCACGCTCAAGGAACAGGGCATCGCCATCATTTTTATTACTCATCGCCTGGAAGAGGTCTTTCGCATTGCCGACCGGGTGGTCGTGCTGCGAGATGGCCGACGGGTGGGGAGCATGTCCATCAGTGAGGCCACGCCCGACAAGGTCATTCACCTGATGGTGGGGCGGGAATTGACGGAGATGTTCTATAAAGAAGAGGCTGAGATAGGGGAGCCTCTTATGGAGGTGCGGGGACTCACCCGGCGGGGCGTGGTGGAAGACGTGAGCTTCACCCTGCGGCGGGGGGAGATCCTGGGCTTCTCTGGCCTGGTAGGCGCCGGTCGTACGGAGACAGCCCGCTTGCTGTTCGGCGTAGACCGCAAGGACGCTGGCGAGATTTGGGTTGATGGGGAGCAAATGCGCATCACTTCCCCCGTTGATGCAGTTGTGGCGGGCCTGGGCTTTGTACCCGAGGATCGAGGCCTGCAAGGATTGGTGCTCAAGCTGCCAGTATTGGAGAATATTGTGCTGCCCAGCCTCGACAATCACTCTCGTGCAGGCTGGCTGGATCAACGCAGTCTCCGCAACACGGCCCAGACTTACGTGGACAAACTGAACATCCGCACGCCCCACCTACAGCAGAAGGCCATGTTTCTCTCCGGCGGCAATCAGCAAAAGGTGGTACTCGCCAAGTGGTTGGCCTTGCAGCCCAAGGTGCTGATTATGGACGAGCCGACGCGGGGGATTGACGTGGGGGCCAAGGCCGAGGTACACGCCCTGATGAGTCAGTTGGCTCAGGCTGGGATGGGCATCATCATGATCTCATCGGAATTGCCGGAGATCCTGGGTATGAGCGACCGAGTCCTGGTAATGCACGAGGGCCGTGTGATGGCCATTCTGGACCGGGCTGAGGCAACCCAGGAGAAAATCATGGCTTGCGCCAGCGGCGAGATCAATAACATCAATGCAACGGCGAAAGGAGCAGAGGCATGAGCAATACAGAATCGGCCCATGGAGGGAGTGTGGTGGCTATGGCGCGGCCTCGTGGGATGATCTGGCGGAGTGTTGTCGGCAGACAGGAACTTGGCGTTTTTCTGATTCTGCTCGCCATGGTGGTTTTCCTTTCTTTGTATACCGACACCTTCCTCACCAGCACCAACATCTTCAACATCCTGCGAGCCTTCTCGTGGATCGCCATCAGCGCCTTCGGACAGTGCATGGTGATCATCACCGCCGGCGTTGACCTTTCGGTGGGCTCGGTGATGGGTCTCTCCGGGCTGGCCAGCGCCATGTTGTTGGAGCGGGGGATCAATGTGCCCGTGGCTGTGGTGGGGGGATTGTTGACAGGGCTCGTCGCCGGCTTCCTCAACGGGCTGATGATCACCAAGGGCAAGCTGCCCCCCTTCATCGCCACGCTGGGGAGCTACCTCATGGCGCGGGGTCTGTGCTATGGCTTGACCGGCGGCTGGCCGGTGCGTGGGCTGCCACAGTCTTTCCGCAATCTGGGCCAGTACGACATCCCCATCGCCGGGTTTGGAGTGCCCTTGCCCCTCATCTTCATGCTCATCTTCGCTGTGCTCACGTCCATCTTTCTCACGCGCACGGTGTGGGGTTATCGCATCTATGCCGTGGGTGGAAACGAGACGGCCACCGCCCTTTCGGGCATCAACACCGCTCGGGTCAAGATCATGGTCTACTCCCTCTGTGGCCTCCTGACCGCCATCGGTGGCGTGCTCATGACCGCTCGCCTGGGGGTGGCGGCACCGACGGCCGCACAGGGCTACGAGTTGGACGTCATCGCCGCGGTGGTGGTGGGGGGAACCAGCTTTTCTGGGGGCGAGGGCACCATCCTCGGCGTACTTATCGGCGCGGCCATCATGCAGGTGCTGCGCAACGGCCTGGTGCTCATAGGGGTCTCCGCCTACTGGCTGCAGGCAGTGCAGGGGTTGGTGATCGTGGTGGCTATCATGCTCGACCAGCTCCGCAAGCGAGGACGGTAACGCACAGCATTAGCCAGAACGACACTCCTTTCGCTGCGCTTCGAGGGGAACGCAGAAGGGGCAGTGGAGGCCAGGCATTTCTGAATGATGGAGGAAAGCAAATTGGTCTACTTGATGGGCATTGATGTGGGCACGACCGGAGCCAAGGCGCTCCTCATCAACGAGGCCGGTGAGGTGGTTGCCAGCGCCATTACCGAATATCCCATGTACACCCCCCACCCTCAATGGGCGGAGCAGGATCCAGAAGACTGGTGGCAGGCCACTGTAGAGAGCATCAGGAGGGTGCTGGCTGAGAGCGGGGCCAATCCTGACCAGGTGGAGGGCGTTGGCCTCACCGGGCAGATGCACGGCCTGGTCCTTTTGGACAAAGATGGCGCAGTTCTGCGGCCTTGCATCATGTGGAACGACCAGCGCACTGGCGCTCAGTGTGCCTGGATCACCGACAAAGTAGGGCCCAAGCGGGTCTTGCAGTTGACGGGCAACCCTGTCCTGCCGGGCTTTACTGCCCCCAAGATTGTCTGGGTGCGGGAGCACGAGCCCAAAGTCTACGAGAAAGCGGCGAAGGTTCTGCTCCCCAAAGACTACATCCGCTATCGCCTGACGGGCGAGTTCGCCAGCGAGGTCTCTGATGCTTCGGGCACCTCTCTCTTCGAAGTGGGACGCCGGCGTTGGTCCGGAGAGATGCTGGAGGCCCTGGACATCCCCGCAGAGTGGCTGCCAGAGTGCTACGAGTCGCCCGTTGTCAGCGGACACATCTCCCAGACTGCGGCTGAAGCTACGGGGTTGAAGGCCGATACGCCAGTGGTAGGCGGCGGGGGGGATCAAGCTGCCCAGGCGGTGGGCAGTGGCATCGTTGAGGTGGGTCTGGTTTCGGTGACCGTGGGGACCTCCGGAGTCGTCTTTGCCTCCACTGACGAATTCGTGGTTGAGCCCGAGGGACTGCTCCATGCCTTCTGCCACGCTGTGCCCAACAAATGGCACCTGATGGGCGTGATGCTGTCGGCCGGGGGCAGCTTCCGCTGGTTCAGGGATACCCTGGGGCGGGTGGAGAAGGAGATAGCCGGCCTGCTCGGCAAGGATCCTTACGAACTCCTCACCGCAGAGGCGGCCAGGGCTCCAGTCGGCAGCGAGGGGCTGATCTTTCTGCCCTACCTGACCGGCGAGCGAACCCCCTATCCGGATCCCAACGCACGTGGCGTCTTCATGGGCCTGACCCTGCGCCACGACAAACCCCATCTCTGTCGGGCTGTGTTGGAGGGAGTGGCCTACGGCCTCCGCGACTCACTGGAGTTGATGAAGGGCTTGGGGCTGGAGATTCGCCAGATCCGCGCTTCGGGAGGTGGAGCACGCAGCAATCTGTGGCGGCAGATTCTGGCCGATGTATTCGATACCGAGTTGGTGGTGATCAATGTCACCGAAGGCGCAGCCTACGGTGCTGCTCTGCTAGCCGGGGTGGGGGCCGGGGTCTATGGAGATGTGACCGAGGCTTGCCAGCAGACCATTGAAGTGGTCCAGCGAACTGAGCCTGTCAGAGAGAACGCAGTGCTCTACGGTGAACTCTATCCTGTGTATCGCGCCCTATACAGCGCATTGAAGCCCAGTTTCGACCGAGTATCGCAAGTAGTGGCCAAAAGTGCAACTGGTGGAACTGGGTAGCTGGACAATGTTAAGTTAATGTCATTGCGAGCCCCGCAGGGGCGAAGCAATCTCCACAGCCACTCGTAGTGACGACTTCAGTCGTCGGGGGCAGGGAAAAAGGCGACTGAAGTCGCAACCACGAAACTCCAGTTGGAAACAACGGGACATCTTCGGATGTCCTATTTCTTTTATACGGTGTTTGTGGTATAATTTGTAAGGATGATAGTCCCATCCAGATGAACATAGAATAAGGATAAAACGACCATGATTGATCCCAACTTCCCGCTGATTGACCTGCATCGCCATCTAGACGGCAACGTGCGCCTGGAAACGATCCTGGAGCTAGGGCGTCAGCACAACTTGCCACTCCCCGTCTGGGATCTCGAAGGGCTGCGCCCCTACGTCCAGGTGACGGCCCCCCAACCCGGCATCATGGCCTTCATCGCCAAATTCAAGTGGATGATGGCGGTGCTGGTGGACTACGCTGCCTGCCGCCGGGTAGCGTACGAGAACGTCGAGGATGCCCGGCGAGAGGGCATTGACTACATCGAACTGCGCTTCAGCCCGTGGTTCATGGCGGAGTCCCACCACCTCGATCCAGCGGGGGTGGTGGAAGCCGTGGCCGATGGCGTGGAGGCGGGCGCGCGCGACTTGGGGGTCAAAGTGAACCTGATCGGGATCCTCAGCCGCACGTATGGGATGGAGATTGCCTGGAAAGAGTTGGAAGCCCTGTTGCAGCACAAGGATCGGCTGGTGGCTCTGGATTTGGCGGGGGATGAGGCGAACCAGCCGGGCTCCCTGTTCGTGGAGCACCTGCGGCGAGCGCGGGATGCCGGCTGGCAGGTGACTATCCACGCAGGAGAAGTCACGGGGCCGGAGAGCGTCTGGCAGGCCATTTGTGATCTGGAGGCCACGCGCATCGGCCACGCCGTGCGGGCCACCGAGGACCCGGCTTTGTTGGACTACCTGGCCGAGCACCAGATCGGCATCGAGTCGAGCCTGACCAGCAACGTGCAGACCAGCACCGTGCCCGACTACGCCAGCCACCCGCTGCGAGCCTTTCTGGAGCGCGGGCTGTTGGCGACGATCAACACCGATGATCCGGGTATAAGTGGCATTGACCTGCGCCACGAATACGAGGTAGCTGCGCCAGCGGCGGGCCTGACAGCCGAGCAGGCACGCCAGGCCCAACGCAACGCCCTGACCATCGCTTTTCTCTCGGTCGAAGAAAAGGAGGCGTTGGTGGCCCAGAAAGTGCGGTAGGGAGGGTCCTCTTTGGCGAGTTCTTCCGGCGCGGCACGCGAAAGGTCTGCCTGAACACCGACGCACAGAACCTCACTGACGCCATCCGCCTCTACGAAAAGGCCGGCATGCACGTGCAGCGCCAGTACGTCACCTACGAGAAGGAGTTGGTGTCCCGGAAGAGGAACTGAGTACTCAGTCAGTGGGGGTTGACCATTTGGGAGGTAGTGCGAGGAGATTAAGATTAGACTCTGACGCTCCTTGGGAGTGGAACACAGCGTAGCCAGGAGCGTCTCTGAACCATGATTGGATAGTGACTCGAAACGGACCACTGGCAGATGGCAGCCAAGCCGTCAGTCCTTTGCTACCGTAGCCCATCTCTTGGAGATAGTTGTTACAGTCTCCCAGGAGAGTTCGGCCTCCTGCATCAATGTATCTCGCACTTTCTCTCTCAAGCCTAGAGATGAAATCGTGAGGGCGAAAGTATCCACATATTCGTTCATTGCGAGCGCCATAAGTAGGTCAGCTAAATCATCTTGGCCCATCACTTTCACACGATCAGACACAAAATCTGTTTGAAGAGGTGCCCTTTCCCCAGAATAGAACACGCCGAAGACATAGTCGTACTGGCTCATTAATTCCTGGTAACCCCGGAGATCTTTCACGTGCTCTACCAACACGCCTATACCAGAGTGGCGGATGCCTCCAGGATCTGAGAACTGAATTTCCCAGAAGTGGTGCCCAGCGAGCGTGTCTTCTCCTACAACTTCGTAGCCTTGTAGAAAGAGGGCCACAGGAAACAAGGCAGTGAGATCATCGGTCGATAGTCCAGCTATGCCCATTGCCAGGCACTGCTTGATCTGCCGGAGGTCTTCTACCAAACGTGAAGATGTCAGAAAAGGCTCTGTGTTTCCCGTCAGGCTCTGTTGCACCAAGCTATGAACTACAAGTACGCCACTGCTGAGATCAATCATCTTCAAGTTTCTCTTCCTAGACTGCTATCGCCAAGATACTCATCGCACCAACACACAGCGAAACCCGGTAGCCCCGTGCCTTTGATTGCAAGGAAGTGCCTGGCGCATGATACACATGATCCGCCACCTTGTTAGAGCGTTGAAAGATCCGCCCCTGACCGCCCGGTCTTGGGGTGCTTGGGAATACTGCTCGCCGTAGCGCTTGAATTGGTCAGACGTCCATTCCATCACATTCCCGGCCATATCCATCACTCTGAAAGGACTGGCTCCGGCAGGGTAGACACCCACAGGGGTTGTAGTGTACAAGTCGATGTTGGCACGGTCCTCTTCCCATGTCATACCCCAAGGCCACCAACGCCCGTCGCCACCCCGGGCAGCCCATTCCCATTCCGCCTCCGTTGGTAGGCGATAGAGGTGTCCCTGGCCAGTCTTTTCGGTCATATAGGCCGAGCGCCAATGGCAAAAGGCTTCTGCCTCGTACCAACTCACCCCCAAGACAGGATGGTTAGGCTTTCGAATGCCTAGCTCGTCGTGGTCCCAGTACGAGGGTTTTGGATCGGCTCCCCATCGCCACCGCCAACCCTCCTCTGACCAATATACTTCGTTGCTATATCCTCCGGCGTCCATAAACTGTTTGTACTGCCAGTTAGTCACGGGATAGCGATCTATCGTGAAAGCATTAACCCACACTTTCTGTTGAGGGGTGGCGAGGGCCAGCATTCGCCGCAGATCGGGCCTATCACCAGCCTGGTGAATAATGGCCTCCGCCACTGCTTCAGAAAGCCCCATCACCAACTCCCCTGCTGAGATTTCTAGCATCTCCCCAAGTCGAGGATCCCCAACTTCACCCAGGACATCTCCCGCATCCCTTCTAGTCTCAAAGCTTTCCTCAGAGTCACTGATGACGGCTATTAGGCCAGCAAGTACTTCATCTCTGACCTTCACTCTGACTGCGCCACGACCGGCATCCCCGAGACATTCTCCGATGAGAATGAAGTGAGATCCCTTCTCCCTCGTTGGGCTGCCTTCTGCCGTCTTCAACATCGCGGTGAGCAAACCTTCCAACCGCGCGCCTCGCAAGAGGCCAGCCGTGAGTCGGATGCTCTCTCTCCAGCGGAGGTCGCCCATATGTTCGCAGACTAGTTCACTGGTGTTCGGCTGATTGCACATATACTCAGCCGCCAGGAATTCCTCGAAGGTTTGATGGGGAAAACTGTATTCTCCACTTCCTCGCTCGACAAGCAGCCCCGTTTGCTCAGACACAATCTCGATAAAAGCGCGGGCTTGTTCCTGAGCTCGAATTCTGCTCAGGCCCTCGTGCTCTTGCAGCCAGCCGGCAACGTGATCCTCCAATTCGGAGCGGGGAATAGTGCTCCCAGGCTCCTGTTCGTGCATCCATAGAGCAATGGGCCCCAGGACGCCGCTAATGTAGTACCTATCGAACTGGAGTTCTTCGGGCGTTACTGGGCGGTCAGCCATGCTCCGTGCCCAATCCCAGGTCTCAACCAAGGCCTTCACGCACTCGCTGTATAGTTCGGCCCGATGGTGCGGTAAGTGAGCGCCGCGATAGTAATAGAGCAAGACCATGATAGCCAAGAGCAAAGGGGTTCTGGCCAAGTCAAAGACGCCGGGATTGCGAAAGATGGTCTTGAGCAAATCATCTGCCGACCCTGCTTCCCTGCCGAAGCCGTAGTTATGAAAGACTTCAAACCAGCGTTCCACAAAGGTACGAATCTCGTGCTTGGTGAAAGGGGCTATGGAGATAACAGCAAAATCCTTCTCCAGGGGAGCCTGGCGATAGCTGGCCGGACGGCTAGTTACGATGAAGCGGTTCTTCGGATAGCGGATGACGAAATCACGGATGCGCTCTACAACCCCCCATCGCTCTCCGGTGGAGATGATCTCGTCCAGGCCATCCAGCAACACCATGCAATTACCTCGCTCCAGCTCATAATCAAAAAGTGGCTTCAATCCCCCTTGCCCACGTCCCCTGAAATACACGGGCAGATAGTCGGCCAGAGAGATGTCTGGGTCGTCGCGCAGAACCCTGGCATAGGCAGAGACGGGAAATAGCAAAGGAAACCATATTCTGTCTGCAGCAAGCTCGATCCCTAACATGTTCGTCACCGCTGTTGGGCCTCCAGTCAGAGCCAGGGCAACGTACCTCAACAGGGTTGTTTTCCCTGTACCAGGGTCGCCGAGCACGGCGGCTTGCTTCTTGCGTAGGAGTAATTTCCCGAAATCCAGGGGCTCCGTCTGCCCTCGCTCTGCTGCCTCGAGTGGCTCCGGGGCGGGCAGGAAAGATTCACCCTCGTATCTGATCCGCAAGGAGACAAAGAGTTCCGACAAAGGCAAGGAGACGAACTCTTTGAGAAACAAGAGACCCCGGAAGTCCATTTGCCCTTCGCGCTGGACGAGATAATTGAAGTAATATTCCCGCAGCTTGTCCCGCTTGTGCCGCTCGGCTGTAGCTGTGTCGGTTGAGAATTCAAATGGGCCAGTAATGCAACTCCAGAAATCGCCAGCCCTCATTCCCATCTCGGCTGCTATATCCGGCGGGACAAAGAACACGTAGGAGCAACTGAAGCGATGAAGCGCATCCCGGTCCTGGTTCAAGCGGGCAATAGCCCAGTCTCTTTCCTCGGGAGACAAACTGTGCCAGCCCTCGACAAACAGAATGTGTGGGCGCTCGGTCTCAAATGGTTCCTGCCACAAGTACATAGCCACGCTGGGTTGGGTACCATCAATAGGCCAACTCTTAATCTCGAATTCCTCTACCAAATCTGCAAAGAGATTGGCAAGGACGGTGTTCTCTAATTCCCAATCATCTACGATCACCACGATCAGGGCGCCTGTCTCTTTGTAGTGTCGCAATGCGTTGAGCAGTTTTTGGTATTCTTTATCAGTGACGAACGGCATCGGTCATACCTCCGTGGCCTTGAAACCTTGCAATATCATGCGCACGATGGGGTGGAGGTCGTACCACACACTATCGTTAACATAGCTCAGAATATACAGGTTCAAGATCAGATTGTCGCCAACCTCGGTACCCGAACGCCTAAGGGATTCTAGGAAACCTTGCAGTTCCTCAAATTCAGTTCGTCCCAAAGGTAGGGAAAACTTGCGCTGTTCACTATAAACTGCTTTACGAGCAGACAGCAGATCAATTCGACGCTGGGATCTCGTTTCAGCTTCCAGGATGGCTTCGCGCATCAGCACGATAAGTTGTCGCATCACCCCACCACTCATTGCCACCAAGAGGTCGAGTGCCTCAGGGGCAATCACGTCTTCCGTCGCCATTCCCAAGCTCTGCAACCGCCTGTGCACGACTTGCCGCATCGTCTGCCAGCCCTTGTCGTACCTGACATTCGGCTGGCCTGGCTCGTGGAGCTTGATGTTGGGAAACTCTTTTGTGGGGAAGCGATTCCGCACTTGGCTATAGTCAGGGTGATAGCACAACACAATGGGCGCAGCGTAGACTGCCCGGCAGGAAGGAGCTTGCAGCACCCAACTATCGGCAAAGAGGGAACGAGCGTGATCCAAATCATCCACTTTGTCGAGACCGTCCACGATTAGAAACACCGGCTTGCCTGCTTTATCTTCTACATCTCGCACGATGGCCTGCACCCGCACAATGACCTCCGACAACCGTGGACTCATCTCCAGCTTGCGTAGTGCCTTACCAGTACTGAGGGCGAACGGTGCGCCACTCGTTAGCTCGCCGATCAGACTGCCAGCGGTGGTTGCGGCCACAGGTCCCCCTATCAGTCCGATTCCAAAGCAAACAATGGCGCCCAATATCTGGCTTACGTCGAGTCGGAAACCTTCCTCTTGCGTTTCTTCCTGGATCAGCGTGCTCAGACTCTTTTCCAAATCATCGCACAGTCTCTTGTCTGGCTTGTCGGATAACTCAGCCTCTGCCACCTTATAAGTTGCAAAGCCCGTCATCGAGAGCACGTCCAGTTGGTTTAAACTGGGAATATTCCCGCCCGTGCTACGGTCTAAGTCAAGCCAAATCACAAATTGGACTTTGGACAAATCACAGGTAGAGCAAAGTTCCGACTTGCACTTTAACAAGATTTGTGGCATTATTGGGATATGGACATTCAAGAGACCATATCCCAACTCAAGCAGTTTCGCCAGGAGCT
>Ga0268277_1001425_pt1 | contig 16229 bp, 14 predicted proteins | sample saktaG_5_FD_190132 | JGI IMG/M metagenome (GOLD analysis project Ga0268277, IMG submission 190132) | Saline water microbial communities from Sakinaw Lake, British Columbia, Canada - sak_2010_1_5_50m | ecosystem: Environmental > Aquatic > Non-marine Saline and Alkaline > Saline ...
AGCGCCAAAGGAGGCCTTGCCCCAGCAAGGCCGACTGATGCACGGGGCACAACGCAGCGCCCCAAGGCGCGGAAGATAAAGATTACTTTTGAAAAATGGTTCGAATGGTGCGGTAAACGCACCGCCATCGCTTATTTGAAAGATTTTGTAACCCGCCTATAAACCATAAGTTCTGACATAACTAGCTGCAATAATATGGAGTTGTGTTTTCTTTTGATAGTGTTTATCTTCTTCTAGCTTCCCCTAAAAGTGTCCAAAACATGTACATTATTTGAAAAAACTGTACAGTTAATGACCAGGTCCCAGCCCAAAACAAAAAAGCAATTTAGGGAATTTCTTGAGCCGAACCTCCTCCAAAGGAAGGCAGGATGTTTCTTAATATCTTAATGGTTCTGTCACAGTACGAAAGAGAGCTTATAGTGGTAATGACCAAGGATGGGCTTAGTAGGGCAGTTAAGCAAGGCAAGACACTAGGAAGGCCTACCGGTCAGCAAGGATAAAAAACGTAGGCGAAAATCCGACTACATAGCTCGCTGGATCCTTAATAAAACTATTAACATTACATTGGACAGAAATTAGATTGACCACTATTTGTCAAGAGAGTATAATAGGCCTCAAAAGGTCATGGTAATGAAGGTTTCAAAAAAATACACCGTGTATTTAATATTATCCGTTATCCTAATTTTTATTTGGTGGGTAGTAGTTAATTGCGGTTTATCTTTTCCCAGCCCAAGAATTAAGATAATTGTATGGGCTTCTCTGATATTTCTGTTTCTTACTGTTTTTCAGATAGCGTTTCGTTTAGGCAGAATGATAGACTTGGACGTAAAAGAGTTTCAGAAGATATGGTGGGGTCGGGTACTTGTTACATTAGCCATAGCGGGGTCTGTTTCGTATATAATCGTGCACAACGACCCAAACCTCATAGAAAACATCCTGCTTCTAGCTAATACTGCGGCCTTTGGTATTGTATTGGGATACTTTATAACAAGAGTTGACGAACGCAGAAAAGTCAACGAAGAGGGCAAGGATCTGATTATGGCCTTGCAATTAGAGGTTTCAAATAGTAGATTTAGATGTCAGGCAATTATAAAGGGACATGCACCAACATACTTTGAAACCTATATTTGGGATAGCGTAAGACTTGGTAAGCATTTTAAATTATTATCGAAAATAGCAGAGTTGACCAATCAATTATTTAACTTATATATGATGCTCGCAGGAGCAAACTGGAGAATAAACAACGAAAGTATTGCAAAAACCAATGGGCTGATAAATCCTAATTCTACAACAATAGAAACGCACAGACGTGCGCACGAAAATCTCGTAGCTTTTCTTAGGGATGAGCTAGATTCAAAACTTAAAACTGCAGAAACTGCTTTACAGGCCCTATATAATTCCCTATAAATAATGCTCCCCCGTTAAAATAGTATATTCCAAGCACAGAGATACTTAAATAAATAATCGTTCGTTTATTTACCCTAAGGCTTCCAAATGCGCATTTTTCCTTGACAACTCACTAATGAACCATTGCAATATACACCACGACACAATGCTGTCGCTTGCACTTGGTATAATAGCCCCATACACTAAAAAGGCTTAAGGGGCTAATCTTAACTTCAACCTCCTTAGAATCAGGAACTCTAAAGCTACTTTTATGGAACGATTGCTTACGGTTAAAGATTTGAGCGAATTATTACAATTAAGCCCTAAAACCATTCGTAATTGGGTTCACGTAGGTTATGTCTCACACTATAAGTTTCGTAAGGATATCCTTTTAATGTAGAAGAGATTGATAGTTGGAAAAGAAAAGTGCATAGAAAATAGGGGTGTGCTTATAAACTTAATATTGATAAATTTGCTTGAATAGATTATCTTTCTTGTTAATATATATAGCGTACGTTATACTACTAGTAGGAGAGATTGAAATGGATTTATTTAAAAAAGGAAAAACTCCATCAGACAATTTTATGCGGTTATTTGCTCAATTTTCTGATAGAACAAGAGATGCGATAGACTATTATCTTACTCTAACGTTAGAAATCTTGTCTCATAAATATACAAGGAAGAAAAGCGAGTATGAAGAAACATTAAGAAGGCGAAAAAATAAGAAAAAAATAAATCATAACGTAGCGTTGCTTCTAAAGGAAAAAGATATATCTAACGCTATGATTTTAATCGATTTCCATATAAATTCTAAGACAAACATAAATGTTAATGATTTAAAAGAATTGATGATGCATTTTGGAAAATTTCCTTTAGAAGATGCTACGAGGTGGTATGATGAATATTTAGTAAAATCCACTATTAGAGATGTAATGGGCAGGAGGATTGTTTTTACGGAAAATGGCAAAAAGTTTTTGTATAAGGAGAAGAGTAAAGAAGGTAAGCATATTGTAGCACCAGAAAATTATGCCGAACCCAGAGGTAAGAGGTTATTTTGGATCAAATATATTTTACCAAGAACGAGAGAAATTTATAGACAAGTCGAACCAAGTTGGGAGACTTTTTTATACGTTGGAAATTTTAAAATTCAGATTGAGAAAGATACGCAATATGAAAGTATAGTGGACAATTATTTCCTAATTGTTACTAGAAGAAATGCTGGTAAGCCACTTGAATTTGTTACAGCATATTTTATGGATAAAAAGTCAGATTTATTTAAGCGATTAGAACGAGCAAGACCACTTACATTAGAACAGCAGACAGATATTCGAGAAAAAGAAAAAAAGTATTGACTTATATTTGAAATAGTGTATACTTACTATGTTCCGTTTCTATGACGTTGCTATCTATTTGTTCTTACTGGTGGGAACAAGTAGTAATGCTCGGCATAGTTAATCACCAGCAAAAATATAATTAAAGGGTCACTTTAAAGAGTGATCCTTTTTTAGTGCCCAAAAGGTGCCGTGTGTCACGAAGCTGCATAGAAGATGAGGGAAGGTCCCTCGAAGTCGTCATACAGGTGATGATTTCAAACCGCCTTAAGCTGCATTGGTAAAGAGCCTTTGTAGTGAGCGTTAAGGTAAAAGGCGTAATAAATACGCCAGGTAAGTATCAAGGAGACGAACGTAAGTGAACCGCTGATGATGTGTCGAAATGGGCTTGAATCGGCTACCAGAACTGAGAATAAGGCACTGTTCTTAGGATAAGTCTAAGATGAACCTGCATACTGCTTAGACGGTACCCGGCATAGAGGCGGCGTGAACTTGATACAGGCTTTTATGTGGAACGTGAGAAGCTGTCATTCTGATGATAAGGGAGAGCTCCAAGTGGTAGACCCGCAAGGAGCAGAGTACCGAGGCAGAATACAGTGGCGGAGTAGCTCGTAGTAGCGATGAAGTATCTGCAATGGATACGGAGCGAAGGGGCTACATCATTCAGTTGTTTGAACATAGTCAACCAGAAATGGGAGGAACTGGTGCAAACGACAAAGTCCTATACTATTTCCAAGCAAACGGTTTTGGAAGCGTACAAGCGAGTAAGAGCCAAAAGAGGCTGTGCCGGGGTAGATGAAGAGATGATATCCGATTTTGAAAGTAATCTTAAAGATAACTTGTATAAGATATGGAATCGGATGTCATCTGGAAGCTATTTCCCACCAGCAGTGAAAGTGGTCGAAATACCAAAGAGCAATGGAAAAACTCGGAGCTTAGGTATTCCAACGGTATCCGATAGAATCGCTCAGATGGTAGCCAAAATGTATCTTGAACCCAAAGTGGATAGAGTATTCCACGAGGATTCGTATGGGTACAGGCCAAATAAGTCTGCAATTGAAGCATTAGGTGTAACCCGGAAACGATGTTGGGAATACGACTGGGTACTTGACGCGGACATTAAAGGCTTCTTTGATAATATCGACCACGAGCTGATGATGCGAGCAGTGCGTAAACACACGAGTTGCAAATGGGTTTTGCTATACATAGAACGCTGGCTGAAATCTCCGGCGATAAATGTAGAAGGAACTCAAGTGAAGAGGGATAAAGGAACTCCGCAAGGAGGGGTGATAAGCCCGTTATTGGCCAATCTCTTTCTTCATTATGCATTCGACGAATGGATGAAGAGGAACTATCCGAATAATCCGTTTGAGAGATATGCAGACGACATCGTGGTGCATTGCAGCACAGAATCAGGGAGCGAAAGCCTCAAGAAAGCTGTTGAGCCGCGGCTAAAGCATTGTAGGCTTGAGTTGAATCTTGAGAAAACCAAGATAATCTACTGCAAGGATGACAGGAGGCGAGGGGAGTATCCCCTGAGAAAATTTGATTTTCTGGGGTATACATTCCGGTCCAGACGGGTAAAGTCCGGAAAGGGAGAATACTTCGTCGGCTTCAATCCGGCTGTTAGCAATGACGCGAAGAAACTTCTAAGGAAGAAAGTTAAACATCTGGTAATTCAGTATCGGAACAAAGCGAAACTGGAAGACTTGTCTGAAATAATAAATCCAGTCTTGAGGGGCTGGGTGAACTATTTTGGCAAGTATCGCCGGACAGAGATTCTCTTCACGCTATACGGGGTAAATGAGACACTGGTATGGTGGGCACGGAAAAAGTATAAAAGGTTAAAAGCAAGCCATGGAAGAGCATATAGATGGGTAGGCCGAATAGCAAAACAAGAACCTAGCCTCTTTGTGCACTGGAGTATGGGTTGTGGACCTGTGATTGAATGATAAGAGCCGTATGAATCGAGAGGTTCACGTACGGTTCTGTGAGAGACTTAAGGTGAGACTCCTTTTGTCTACTCGACCCTGCCATAGGTTTTTGATTTCTGCAATTTATTGTAATTACTTAAGTTACAATCTTACCTAAAAACTAAAATCATCATAGCGCCTAGATGTTGCTTAAAAAAAATCAAATCCGATTCAAATTTCCTTGCCTATTGGAATTTATAGGTGTAAAATAAAAAATAGTAAAAAGCCATATAAACAAGGGGAGGGAGTGACTCTACCCACTAAAACTGGACAGTTGACAAGCTGAAACTCCTGGCGTAAAACAGCAACTTATAAGGAACTAAAATTATGCGTATATCCCGAGTAGTTAATATTTTTGTTTTCGTTATGTTGAGTATAATAACAACCTGCGGGTGGGCACTTAATGACACCGAGGATCAAAAGACTATTGCCGGCACAGTAGTTCAGACGGATTGGGTAAAATCAATGATAACCGTGAGGTATTTCGATCGTGTTTTGGCAAGCCTAGATGAGATCAATATTATTGTTGACAGGAATACCAAGATGATGAGAGGAACTGACGCGATTTACCTTGCTGGCATTTTGCAGGGTGATCAAGTTACAGTGATTTATTATGATGATGGGTTAGGCGGATTAAAGGCTAAAAAGATAACAGATTTGAACCTAGGGAACCAGTAGTTTATGTCTGAATGGTCTCCCTTCCTCTATATCAGCAACATTTATTTTAGAATTCCCAATGTCCGCCGTCCTCAACTTTATATTTAACATAATGACCTTCAACTAATGTTGTTCCGTATTGCTTACCATATTCCTCATGTTCTGGCACGTATCTCTTTTTCCATTGATTTATATTCCATGTGTCTGTATAATAATTTATAAATAGGAGAAATAAAGAATGAGAGGTTTTTCCATGAAAAGAAATAACTTAAGGATTCTTACCGTGCTGTTTGTTGCCTTAGCATTATCGTGTTTTTATTGTGTGTCCTCGTTGGCGCAAAACGATAAAAAAGGTACTGTAATAAGCCAGGGCTCTTCTGATATGCCAATCGAGGAATCTGAGGCGAAATTAAGCGCTTTGGAAAAAAAGGTGCAGCAGGCCCAGCAAAAAGCCGAACTTGCCCAAGAACAGCTTAAAGAGGCCCAGGAGAGAATGGGCGCAGCAGCGACTGCTAAAAAAGATAATATGAGAACGGGACTGCTGGAAAGCATAACAAGGTCTTTAGTAGTTATCATTGTCGGATTAGTGTTATTGCTGTTATTGAAAATAGGTGTTAAAAAATTTGAACAAGCGATGACCCATAAGGATGTAATCCGCGAGAGTGAAACCACGTTACGCATAAAAACTGTCGCGAAGCTTTTCAAATGGATTGGCACCATTGCCATTGTTCTTACTATCTTTTATGTGGTAGCTGAAAACCATGGTTTAAATGTTGCGCCCTTGATAGCTGGTGCTGGTATAGCAGGCATTGCCTTTGGTTTTGGGGGCCAGTATCTTATCCGTGATTTAATAAACGGGCTCTTCATTTTGATAGAAGGCCAGTATCGCATAAACGATGTTGTGAAAATAGGCGAGTATGGCGGGCTGGTTGAGGATATAAACTTAAGAATTACAACTTTAAGGGACCTTGAGGGAAGAGTTATTGTCATTCCAAACGGTGAGGTAAAAACAGTTGTTAACTACACAAGAGAATATGCCCAGGCGCTCCTTGATATAGGTGTCGCATATAAGGAAAATGTTGACCATGTTATGGAGGTTATTAAAGAAATTGGCAAAGAGATGAGGTCGGATAAGTATTTTAGCAAGCTTATACTTGGCGATGTGGAAATGCTTGGAGTAGATGACTTTGCTGATTCGCAGGTTACAATAAAATTCCGCATGATGACACTTCCTATCAAGCAGTGGGAGGTTGCAAGGGAATTAAGAAGACGAATAAAGAACCGTTTTGATGAGCTTGGCATTGAGATACCGTTTCCACACAGGACAGTTTATTGGGGGACAGGTAAAGACAACCAATGGGTCAAGGCCCTTGCAGAGCAGGTAGCATCAATTAAAGGTAAACAAGAAAATTGCCTTCGGCAATAACCTTATGCAATTTTCGAAGTGGTATGGTGTTTATACTTTCCTATACCATAAAAAATCGGATAAGCATATCCTATGAAGCGATATAATATTGCCATAAGCTGGAATTCTCTGGAGGACTGTTATTTTGCAAATATAATAAAGAAATTATGCAAAAAGAAAAAACTCTCCTTTCTATGGATCTACGACGGCAATTCAAAAGAGACCCTTCGTGGTTTATATAATCAAACGATACATATAGACATATTGATAGATACAGATGCGACATATAATGATCCTGAAGATTTATATTCGCGCATATGTTATGCTGTTAAAGATTCAGAGGGCATGGTTATAAACGATCCAGATGGTACCCAGGCTGGTATAAATAAGGCCCTGATGTATCATAAGTTAGTCGCATTAAAGATGCCCACCCCCTATACAATAGTAATTAGAAAGTGGCAGCCAAAGAAAGTATTTTTAACTAAAAGTCAGAAAACCCGATTAGGGATACCCTTTATAATAAAACCAGCGCAAGGTTATGGCCAGAAAGGCATAATAAGACAGGCAACAGGCACCCCATATTGCATTGCCAAGGCGCGCACATTTGATCCTAATGATGATTTCTTGCTGCAAAGAAGAGTCAAGCCGGTTTTTTTTAACGGTAAAAAATGCTGGTTTAGGGTGTTTCGTATTTTTGACATAATACTGCCATGCTGGTGGGATGATAAGACAAACAGGTATGAGCATATCAGCGAGTATGAGTTTAAAAAATATAAATTTAATCCGCTTTTTGATATTACAGTTAAGATAGCCCAGGCAACGGGCATGGTATGGTTTTCTACAGAGATTGCCATTGTAAAGGATAAAAAGGGCATATCTCGTTATATGCCCATAGATTATGTCAATGACCAGTGCGATATGACCCCTGTGTCCCAAACCCCAAGCGGCATACCGAACCATGTTGCTATTTTTACAGCAAATACCTTGATAAAAAACTCCGTAAAGCTTTTAAAAGACAATCATGCAAAATCAGAGAATTATAGGCTTCATTTTAGATAAAAAGAGAGTATATGCCTTGGGCTGAGAGCGGCCTAGTATTATTTTTGTGGCATTTTTTTATTTCTTATGATATAATGCGTGAATGAAATATAAGCATGCGTTGTTTTTATATCCTTATGGTGTAAAGAAAACCACCACTGCCTCAGTTAACAGGCTTTTTCCCCCTACAGGCCTTGAATATATAGCAACAAGCGCCAAAGGATTTGCAGAGAAGATCACGCTTCTTGATCTTAGATATGAAGAAGAGCTTTCTACCCCTGAAAAACTCCTCGATTTTATCCGCAAAGAGATAGATATCATATGTGTCAGCATAGGCTGGGATAGAGAATTCAATGATATATGTGATCTATTAAATCTTATGCCGGATAATATACCTTTGGTTGTGGGGGGCTACAAGGCAACAGAACAGGTGGAAGAGCTTTTTCAAGCCTGCCCTAATATAGATATCATTGTAAGGGGCGAGGGCGAGGAGACTATAAGAGAAATACTGAAAGATTTGCCAAAGGAAGATATTTTAGGCATATCTTACAGGAAAGAGAGTAAGGTATTTCATAATCAGATAAGGCCTTTGCCAGAAATAGATATTATCCCATATCCTGACAGAGGGTTAAGGAAAGGGAAATACCAGCTGTCGTTATACGGAACGCGCATAACTGATTTAAAATTCGATACTGTATTAAGCGCCAGGGGATGCCCTTTTAACTGTAAATTCTGTACATTCAGCTTAAACCCGCTGGGCCAGAAAAGACCTTATGCCGAACGCAGCATAAGCTCTGTTATAGAAGAAATAGAGCTTCTGGACGCCGATGTCATACTTTTTAGCGACGATAATTTTGCAACTAATGTTAAACGAGCTTCAGCTATATGCGATGAGATTATCAAGCGAAAAATAAAGAAACGTTTTCTGGCACAAGTCCGTATTGAGATAGCCCAACACCCTGCTTTTATAGCAAAGATGGTAAAGGCGGGCTTTAAGATGCTTTCACTCGGCATAGAATCCCCGCATGATCATATACTCGCGCAGCTTGGTAAGGGTTTTGGCAGGACCCAGCTCAGGGAGGCCTTTGATGTGCTGAGGAAATACCCTATATTCTATCACGGATATTTTATATACGGTAACATAGGCGAGACAGAGGAAGAGATGCTTTATATATCGCAATTTGCAAGAGAACTTGGAGTTGACACAGTGGCGTGCAATAAGCTAAGGGCTGATAAATTTTCCCCTATAAGAAAAATGGTGGAGAAAATGCCCCAATATCACCTTACCGCAAAAGGAGAAGTGTATTCAGATACATATAGCCATTCAGCTCTGAAGAAGATAAATAAAAGGATAAAGTTTACATTTTACACCCCGCTTAAAATATTAAAGATTGCGAATAAATCCATCAGGGTAAGATTTTTTACGCTCGGAGAATTTGTATCTATATTAACTACCGTGCCGTTTTTGATGAAACATATTATAACCAGAGAAAAAGAAAAGGCGGCGTTAAGGCGCGCCTAGAGGAAAAATACATGCAAAACCAACAGAATAGCTCATTTGATGGGCTGGGGATATGCCCTAAGATATTGGAAATATTACACAAGATGCGGTTTACTGTTCCTACGCCTATACAATATAAAGCCATCCCTATTGCTATAGAGGAAAAAGATCTTATAGGCGTGGCTCAGACAGGAACAGGAAAAACGCTTGCTTTTGCTATACCGATTGTGCAGAGGCTCTCTCAAAAAAAAGGCAAGTGCCTCATCCTTGTCCCGACAAGAGAGCTTGCCCTGCAAGTTGATGTGGAATTCCGCAAGATAGGGTCGGCTTTTGGCGTAAAAACATCGGTTATCATAGGCGGCGCCCCTATGCATATACAGCTAAATGAGCTTAAAAGAAACCCGCGAATTATAATAGCGACCCCGGGCAGATTAGTTGATCATATAAGCAGGCGCACCGCGCCGCTATATGATGTTGACATTCTGGTATTAGACGAAGCAGATCGAATGCTTGATATGGGGTTTTTGCCTGATATAGAACGCATACTCAATGTAATCCCTAAAAAAAGGCAGACAATGCTTTTTTCAGCAACAATACCAAAAGAGATAATACAGATCGCAGCAGCCCATATGAAATTGCCTGTGCATATTGAGGTGGCCCCATCAGGCACAGCCCCGGAACGTATTATACAGGAGCTTTTTATAGTAAAGAAAGACGCGAAAAATAAGCTTTTGGCAACACTTCTCCAGCAATACAAAGGATCTGTTCTTCTTTTTTCCCGGACAAAAATTGGGGCAAAAAAGATTACAAGGTATATTAAGACAATAGGCCATACTGCCTCAGAAATCCATTCTGATAAGTCTCTGGGCCAAAGAAAAGAAGCGCTGGCAGGATTTAAAACAGGCAGATACAGAATACTTGTTGCCACTGATATTGCCGCACGCGGCATAGATGTTATAGGCATAGAGCTTGTTATTAATTATGATATCCCGGATGACGCGGAAAATTACGTGCATCGCATAGGACGCACTGGCCGCGCGGGACATGAAGGGCGTGCCATATCTTTTGCTACGCCTGAGCAGAGCATAGGCGTGCGTAATATAGAAAAAATTATAAAAACGGCTTTGCCCATATTAGGGCACCCTGATTTTCCAAAAGAGCAATTTATAAGTTCCAGCAAAGAGGCAAAAAGTTATCAGTCTCGCTACAAGGGAAAGGGTAAGAGTTTCAGCAGGAAAAGTTCGTATAGTCCTCACAAAGGTAAGTTTAATAGAAACAAGCATAGCAGCTATTCCAAATCTAAATAGTATTTGGAGAAAAGCATGGATAAGAAAAATTTTCTTTTTGTTTCATACGACGGCTATATTGGTGATACTGCCTGGCAGGTTATCAAAGAAGGCCATGAGGCAAGGTATTACATACAGGATGAAGAAAACCAGGACATAGCAGATGGTTTTGTGCCCAAGGTTTATAATTGGCAGGAGAATATAGGCTGGGCTGATGTTATTGTCTTTGATGATGTTTTAGGCCATGGCAAGTATGCGCAGAAATTACGCAAGGAGGGGAAGTTTGTTGTAGGCGGCACAGAGTATTCCGATATGCTTGAAGATGATCGCAGTTTTGGCCAGGAGGAGTTAAAAAAGGCAGGTATTAACATCCTTCCATATAAGGAATTTCGCGACTTTGATGATGCTATAAGACATGTAGAAGAGAGCCCCGGTAAGTATGTCATAAAACCAAGTGGAGAGGCCCAGAATATAAAAAGAATGCTTTTTGTTGGTGAAGAAGAAGACGGTAAGGATGTTATAGGGGTACTCGAGGCCTATAAAAAGGTAGCCTCAGATGATATACAGGTATTCCAGATGCAGAAAAGAGTAATAGGTGTTGAGGTAGCAGTTGGCGCTTTTTTTAACGGATCAGATTTTGTATATCCCATTAATATAAATTTTGAACATAAAAAACTCTTCCCCGGCCAGATAGGCCCTTCTACGGGTGAAATGGGGACAGCAATGTACTGGGGAGGCACCAACAGGATATTTAATCAAACCCTGCTAAAGCTGGGGGGTAGGCTTAAGGAGGAAGGTTATGTCGGTTATATTGATATAAATTGCATTGTAAACACCAATGGGATATACCCGCTTGAGTTTACAGCCCGTTTTGGGTATCCTACAATTTTTATACAGCAGGAAGGTATCAACATGCCTATGGCGGATTTTCTGTTTGGATTAGCCAGCGGCACCATGAAAGAGTTTAAGGTCAAGAAAGGTTTTCAGGTAGGCGTAAGGATCGTTGTCCCGCCCTATCCTTTTAATGATGAAGACACCTTTGAGAGGTATTCAAACAACGCGACAATTTTTTTCAAGAAAATTAATTATGACGGGATACATATCGAAGATGTGAAAAATGTTGATGGCCAGTGGCTTGTTGCAGGAACATCAGGCGTTGTGCTGGTTGTTGTCGGCACAGGCCAGACCATGAAACAAGCCCAGGCGCAGGTATATAACAGGGTAAAGAATATAATAATACCAAACATGTATTATAGGACAGATATCGGTGACAGGTGGTTTGAAGATTCCGACAAGCTGCATACGTGGGGCTATTTAAGAGAGGTCTAGAAAAGGAGTTGATATGGCTGATAAAATAGCGATTTTTATATTAACATTTTTGCTTATATTTGCCAGCGCTACTTCGTCAAATTCTTCCTCATTCGGGAGAGATATATTTTCTGAGAATATTCCGCGGCCGATATTGAAAGAGCCTGTTACAGACAAGGTGGATCTGTCCGGGAAAAAAGAGGTGGTTTTTAGGTGGAGCCCGCATGAAGGCAATATCTATCAAAGGAAATACTATGATTTCAGACTTTATGACGGCTATCAGATGATAGAGTCCAATCTTATATTACAGAACAATGTATCCCCTAACCAGCACCAGTTTGTTGTAAGCACAGATATCTTTAAGCTCAATCAGGTGTACACATGGTCCTTAAGGCAGACTTACCGAGTAGGTAAGAGCCAGCGAAGTACCAGTAGTTTTACGGTAATAAATAAATAGTAATCCTGCCTTGCCGCGCGGTTCTCCCCAGGTAATATTAGTTGACATTTTATCTTTTCATGGTATAATTCGGAATTAGTCTTAATTGCAATTGGAATGATACAAGGATAATGCATGCGAAAATATAACCTGCTTAAACAGATGCTAAAAGAAAAAAACCTAAAATATACTCCTGAGCGCAAAGCTATTTTCAAGGAGGTTGAAACGCTTGATTCGCATTTTGATGCTGATGAACTGTTTTTAAGCCTGCATCAAAAAAACAGCAAGGTGTCAAAAGGCTCTATTTACAGGACACTACGTATTTTTGAAGAAGCAGGTATTATCAGGGCGGTAGTTTTCACGGAAAGGCATACGCATTACGAAAGGGCTATCGGTAAGACGCATCATAGCCATCTTATATGCAAAAACTGCAACAGGATAGTAGAGTTTTTAAGTCCTCAAATAACATCGGGATTACAAAAGGCCTGCAGGGAGCACGGTTTTAAAGAATACAACCATAAGATAGAATCCATAGGATTATGCAAAAGATGCCAAAAGAAGAGATAGGTACAGTAGCCAGCTTGCTACCAGGCGAAAAGGCAAATATTTTAAAGGTATCCGGCAAGGTATGCCTGCGCAGAAGATTGCTTGATATGGGCGTTCTTCCGGGTTCGATTATCCAGATGATACGGCATGCCCCTTTAGGGGATCCTATAGAGGTTAAGATAAAGGGATATCATCTTTCTTTAAGAAAATCAGAGGCATGCCACATTACAGTAAAGAGGCTAAAGTGAGCAGGATAAGATTATCAGACGCCAAACCGAATGCGGAACTCATGCTTTATAAGATATTAGGAGGCATGGGTATGGAAAGAAGGCTTACAGAAATGGGCCTTTTGCCCGGAGAGAAGATTAAGCGTATTGACTCGCCTAATAATGGGCCCGTAGTTCTTTTTGTAAAAGGGGCTAAGATTGCGATAGGGCGGGGTATGGCCGATAAGATTATCGTGGAAGAATGCACGCAGAAAAAAATAATAAAAGTGGCCTTAGCGGGAAATCCAAACTCAGGAAAGACATCCGTCTTCAATAATCTTACGGGCGCAAGGCAGCATGTGGGTAATTATCCGGGAGTTACAGTCGAGAAAAAAGAGGGGATTGCCTATTGTGATGACTATACAATAAAAATCACAGACCTGCCGGGTACTTACAGCCTTACGGCGTACTCTCTTGACGAAGTCGTAACGCGTAATTTCATAATTCATGAAAAACCGGATCTTATAGTAGACATAGTTGATGCGTCCAACCTGGAACGCAATCTTTACCTTTTTACGCAGCTGATGGAATTCGGCATCCCTTTGGCCCTCGCTTTTAATATGAGCGATATTGCCCAATCAGCGGGCCAGCAAACAGATGATAATGCCATGTCAGAGCTTTTAGGCGTAAGTATAGTCCATACTGTCGGTAATAAAAACAAAGGCACAAAGGCGCTTTTAGACGTGATGGTAAAAACATACAGAGAAAGAGCGGACAAAAAGAATATTTCGGTTAATTACGGCAGGGAGATAGAAGAAGAGATTTCGAAGATTATAGCTCTTTTGAGCCATGAAAGAGATTTAATTATGGAGTATCCACCTCGCTGGCTCACAGTAAAACTTTTAGAGGATGACAAATATATAGTTGATTCTATAAAGACAAAACAAGGCACGGATGAGATTACAAAACAAATAGAGTCAAGCAGGGCCCATATTAAGACAATATTTGCTGATGATGCAGAAACAGTGTTTGCTGATAAGCGCTATGGATTTATAAATGGCATACTGCATGAAACGACCAAGCAAAACAAAGATCCCCGCTTGCAGATTTCAGACAATATAGACCAGATTGTGGCAAACAGGATCTTAGGCATACCTATATTCCTTGGTATAATGTGGTTTATGTTTAAAGCGATATTTTACTTAAGTGAAAAACCAATGCAATGGATTGAGTGTGCACAAGGGCTTATAGGGAGTTCTATATCAGGGCTATTGCCTGAAGGTAGTTTAATTCAAGGGCTTATTGTTGACGGAGTTATAGGCGGCGTAGGAAGTGTTCTTGTGTTTGTGCCCGTGATATTTCTACTTTTTTTCTTTATATCAATCCTGGAAGATTCAGGATATATGGCAAGGATAGCCTTTATAGTAGATAAATTTATGCACAAGATAGGCCTTCACGGCAGGAGTTTTATACCCATGCTTTTAGGTTTTGGATGTAATGTGCCCGCTATAATGGCAACCAGGGTGATAGAATCCAGAAAAGACAGGATTACCACTATACTGATAAACCCCTTTATGAGTTGTGGCGCGCGCCTTCCCGTTTATACATTGCTTATAGGGGCTTTTTTTAGTGAAAGGATATCGGGTAATATATTATTTTCTTTGTATATACTTGGTTTTTTGATGGCAGTTTTTATGGCTAAGGTTTTCAGGAAGTTTATATTTACAGGTGAATCCGCCCCGTTCGTTATGGAGCTTCCGCCTTATCGCATGCCTACATTAAATGGCCTAATAATACATATGTGGGAAAGAGGCTGGCTTTATATAAAAAAAGCAGGCACTGTTATAATGCTGGGATGTATAATTATATGGTCTTTAAGCGCTCTTCCGTTGAGTTCAGGAGGAGACCTTACAAAAAGCTATATCGGTAAGATTGGCAAAGCTATTGAGCCCACTGTGAGGCCATTGGGATTTGACTGGAAGATAGGCACTGCCCTTGTAGCAGGAGTTGTAGCAAAAGAAATAGTAGTCGGTACTCTGGGTGTATTATACGGTACGGATGAGAACGCTGATGAAAGTTCATCAGGCCTTAGAGAGGCCCTAAGAAAAGATACTTATCCTGATGGTAGGCCTGTTTTTACACCCTTGATCGCTTATGTGTTTATGGTTTTTGTGCTTTTATACATACCGTGTCTCAGCACAGCGGCCGTAATCAGGAAAGAGACCGGTTCGTGGGGCTGGATGTTCTTCAGCATAGGTTATTCTACTGTTCTGGCATGGGTCACCTCTTTTGTTATATATCAGGGCGGTAGGTTGGTTGGCTTGTAAACAGTAAATTTTACCCAAAATTAAATAATTAAGTTAAAATTATAATTTTAGTTGACAAAAAGAGATAAATGGCGTATAATTCAAATCGTAGTAAATAAGGAATAGAAGTTTTAGTCCGCAAGGTACGAAAGAGCTTCGCCTTGCGGTTTTTTGTTTCTGCTGTTATTTACTATAATCTTATAGAGAAGGAGGTATGGTAATAATGGCACAAGGAATAGTTAAATGGTTTGATAACGGCAAAGGTTATGGATTTATTACTCCTGAATCAGGCAAGGATGTATTTGTACATCATAAGGCAATTCAGGGTGATGGTTATAAGTCTTTGAATGAAGGCCAAAAGGTCGAGTTTGATATAGAAGAAGGCCCAAAGGGTCCTCAGGCTGTTAATGTAGTAAAGCTGTAAACAATAGGGACGCATTCTAATTTGATGCTCTAAAGCATATAAAATAGGATGCGTCTTTATTTTTATATCTTGCCCAAACAGAGTTTTCTTGTTATAATACCCAACACAATTAATCACGCGCCTGTAGCTCAGTGGATTAGAGCACTAGTCTACGGAACTAGGTGTCGCAGGTTCGAGTCCTGCCAGGCGCGCCACTACTATTGCAGGACTCGAAGAGAGCCCTGTTTTGAAATGCGACGAATAGAAGCATTTCAAGGGCGAGTGGCCGACCCGAAACGAACGAAGTGAGCAGAGGGCGCCGAGTCCTGCCAGGCGCGCCACTACTATTGCAGGACTCGAAGAGAGCCCTGTTTTGAAATGCGACGAATAGAAGCATTTCAAGGGCGAGTGGCCGACCCGAAACGAACGAAGTGAGCAGAGGGCGCC
>Ga0268277_1001427_pt1 | contig 16220 bp, 11 predicted proteins | sample saktaG_5_FD_190132 | JGI IMG/M metagenome (GOLD analysis project Ga0268277, IMG submission 190132) | Saline water microbial communities from Sakinaw Lake, British Columbia, Canada - sak_2010_1_5_50m | ecosystem: Environmental > Aquatic > Non-marine Saline and Alkaline > Saline ...
TACGAGAGCGACCAGAACTTCAACAGCCTGGGCTGGTACGAGGAGCCTGGGGCCTGGCGGCTGGGCATTGACTTCGAGACCAACTCCAGCGGCCGCCCCTACCCCTACCGCTTCGCCATCGGAGACGACGACGACCTGGAGATCAGAGTCATCAGAGGCCAGGAATACCGCTACCTGCTGCCCGGCCAGCGGGCCACCGTGACCGGCCACATCCAAATCCTGCAGGAGCCCCCTCGCAACCCCATCTACTTCTTCGCCGGCCTCATCCACGAGGATGTGAGGATTGACGCCTTCAACGACCACGTGGATCCTCAGGAGATTTCTATTGGGTTTTAGGGGCGCTGTGGTGTATAGGGAGAATCTGGGTTGGCAGGCGCTGATTCAAGAGAAAGGGGTCGTCTTGGGTTTGAGGCAGCCCCTTTTCCGTGGCCTCTGATCGATCTCAAGGTTAGTTTGGAGGGGGTAATCAATTTGTAAATAGACAACAGAGAGTGTATGATTAGTGCAGTGTACAGCAACATGTCCTTTGTATCACTCGAGTAGGTGAAGCATGGACCACGGAACAAAGCGAAGATTCGTTAAAGGCGAACAGGTAACTGTAACAGTCGAGCGAATCTTGCCCTTCGGGGTGTTTGTCCGTTTAGAAGATGGAAGAGAAGGCTACATCCGCCGCCGTGAGCTTTCGCTGGCAGGCGACGTTGACCCACAAGGGATAGTTTCTCCAGGCCAGCAGACCGAGGCCGTTATTCTCGAGCTTGAGGAACCAACCCGGAGTATGGAGCTCAGCCACAGGGCTACCTTGCCCGATCCCTGGCAGGAGTTCATTGGCAAGTTTCGACAAGGTGACGTGGTCAGGGCCAGGGTCAAGAGCCTGGTTTCCACGGGTGCCTTCGCCCAAATCCTCCCCGGTGTGGACGGATTCATTCCGACACAAGAGATGGCTCCGTGGACCGTCGAGAACCCAGAGGAAGTCGTTTGGGTGGGTGACGATGTGGAGGCAGTGATCACCTGGCTGGAGTCCACCCGACAGAGGGTCAGGCTGAGCATTCGCCGACGGCTGGAGCAACTGAGCCATGAGGAAGCTATCATGGAACAACTGTACCAGACGCCCAGAATGCAAATCGCCGGCGAGGATCGGTTGGAGGAGCGGGCACCTGATTTGGAAGAATACTCAAACGGGATAGAGTTAGCTGGCCCAGTTCTGGTGGTGGACGATCACGATGTGGTCAGAGAGCCGCTGGTGAACTGGCTGACCCGTCAAGGATGCCCAGCCCACGGGGTAAAGACGGCGGCCGAGGCCATAGAACGCTGTCGGGAGCAAGAATACGGGCTGGCTCTCGTAGACCTGGACTTGCCGGAGATAGATGGGCTGAGCCTCATTCGACGACTCCGGAGTGATGGACACTCGACCTCTGTAGTCGTGATGAGCAGCCCGGAATGGCTCGAGGAGTATCTGGCACAGATCCAGGCTCTACAGGTCGTCGAGGTTTTCCCCAAGCCTCTGGACCTGGATGACGTTAGGCAATTGTTGCTCCAACTAGCGAGAGGCGAGAAACCAAGGTTGCAGACGGAGCCTGTGGCATCAAGCAGTGCCTCTGAACTCCGGCAGTCTCAAGAATTGGCTATAGTCATGCGTTCTAGTCAACCCCTGGTCAAGCGATTTCAGCATGGGCTGGAGCAACTCGTCAAGGCGACACGGGCACAAAAAGGCATTGTTTTTCACCTGGACCCGATCTCTCAAACGGTATCCATCGTTGCTCAAGCAGGGAAAACTCAACTGAGTTCAGACAAAATCTATTACCTAGTAGACAGCCCCGTGAAAGACGTCATCCAAGAAAGAGAAGCGGTCTGGGAGAACCGGGTTTCGCAGGGACATGCGGCGCGGTTCCGCAAACTGCTGGACCTGTTGCCTTTTGAGTCTTGCATTGGGATACCCATTGAGGCGAGTGGGCGGGTCGAATATGCCCTATTCCTTTTCCATCGAAGATCTGGGGTTTTCTCCCGCGATCGCTTGCGAGATGCCTGGGCGATGGCGATTTTGTTCGCTGTGGCTCTGGAGAACCAGGCCTTGGATGAACGGATACAAGCCATGAGTCGTGTTTTCCTCAGTGGGCAACTGGCTGCCGGCTTCGGCCATGAGGTGTACAACAAACTTTCCGGCCTGGAACTCCAGTCTCACAACATCCGCTCTGACTTCGAACGCCTGGGGCGGGAGTACCCTCCTGTAGGTGACATCTTTGATTTCCTCGAGGTACAACGGGCGCTGGACAAGGCGGTGGAGATAACACTGGACCTGAAGCGGACGGTGATGGATTTCCGGCGGCTGATGGAGACAAAGGAAGAGAAGGCTGTGGACGTGAACCAGGCGGTGCGCCAAGCCGAGGCATTGGTGCGGCCTCTGGCTCGACGGGCGAAGGTGGACATCCGACTGTTCTTGGACCAGGGCCTGCCACCTGTGATAGGTAGCAACATCGGCCTGCAACAAGTCTTCTTGAACCTGATGCTCAATGCCGTGCAACAAATGGAACGCCAACCGGACGGCCGACGCGCACTGGAGATAGCCACCGTCCACGAGGCCAGGGATGGTACCCGTTTGGTGAAGGTTCGCTTCTCTGACAGCGGGCCTGGGATTCATCGTCAACTCTGGGATAAGATATTTGCCTTGGGCTTCACCACCAGGCCAGGTGGATCGGGCCTGGGGCTCTACATTGCAAAGAGCCTGGTGGAATCCATAGGGGGGCGGATCAGCGTGGAGGAGAGCCTGGTTCCGCTGGGCACCACGTTTTTGGTGGAGTTGCCGGCGGTGGAGTGAGGAGTGAGGGACGATGAGCGAAGAGCGGGTGCGAGTTTTGTTGCTCGACGATGAAGAGAGCCTGCGGGTGCCTCTGGAGAGGTTCCTGCAGAAGAACTTCGGCTACCACGTGGACGCTGTCGCCAGCGGCGAAGAGGCGCTGCAGAAGGTAGAAGAGGTCCAGGGGCACTACGATGTGGCCCTGATTGACGAGGTTCTTCTGGATAAGCGCGATGGCATCCAGGTGATGGAAGAGATCAAGGCTCGCTATCCGGACATCGAGTGCATCGTCTTCACCGGCTGGGGCACCGAGTCTCGACAACGGGCGCTCCAGGCCGGAGCCTTCCGTTATCTGGAGAAGCCCTTTGACAACGACGAACTGGCCATGCTCATCCGCACCGCGGCACAGCAGGTGCGGTTGCGAGATATCGGTCGAGCCATCCTCTTGGAGCGAGACCCGGATCGGGCGCTGGAAAGGATTGATGCGGCTGCCAGTTCCCTGGCTTTGGCCGACGAGGCCGCCATCACACTCCTGGATCCAGATACTGGAAAGGTCCAGGTGCATGCAAAGACCCACCCAGGTAAAACGGAGTGGAAAAAGCATTTCAAAGATCGGGACTTGTCCAAGGAGATCATCCAGACCGGGCAGATGGTGCGGGTGCCGGACACGAAGCAGGACGATCGGGTGAATCCGGAGGTGATCGAGGCTGGCATTCGCTCCTTCGTGGGTGTGCCCATCCCAGGAGAGGGCGGGAACCTGGGTGTACTGTACGTCTACAGCCGACAGCCCGGGCGCTTTGATGAAGGGAGCACGGTGGCCGTGCTCCAGACGCTGGCTAGTCAGGCGGGACTGGCCATCGCCAATGCCCGGGCCTTCCAACAAACCCAAGCCCATGCTGGCTACATGGAAGCCCTGGTGCAGGCCGGGCAGGGACTAACCAGAACGACTCATCTGGAAGGGCAATTGGCAATAGCCTGGGACTTTGTGCGGAACCAGCTCAAGGTCGCCACCTTCTTCGTGGGCTTGTATGACAAACAAGTGGACGTGTTGCGTTTCCCTTTAGCCTATGACGAAGGCCAGCCGATCGAGATCCCCGACCGACGTCTGGGCGATGACCCAAAGCGGTGGGGTATCGCTGGCTATGTGGTCAAAACCGGGTTGGAGTTGTGTTGGTTTACGCAGGAAGACGTTAGAGAGCTATGCCGTTCTTTGGGCATCAAAGGAACTCAAGTCGGCAGGCCATGTCAGTCTTGCTTCTACCTGCCCATCAAGATGGGTGATGAGGTGATTGGTGCGATTTCCATCCAAAGCTATGATCGCTACGCCTTCACCCCCACTCTGCTAGACGCCTGCCGGGCTCTGGGTGGTCAGTTAGCCGTAGCACTGGAAAATGCCCGGCTGTTTGGGGCGGAAGCTCAGCAACGACAGGAGGCCGAGACTCTGCGAGAGATTGCGCTGGCACTCACCACTACACTGGAGCAGCAAGAAATCTTCGAGCGAATCTTGAGCGAACTCCAGAAAGTAGTCCCCTATGACAGCGCCTCGGTGCAACTGCTCAAAGGTGACTGGCTGGAGATTATCGCTGGGCGTGGTTTCCCTAACCTATCGGAGATTCTGGGCGCCTCATTCCCTGTGGACGGTGACAATCCCAACCGTGAAGTGATGCGAAAGCAAGCACCGCTCAGTGTCTCGGACGCGCAGGCTGAATATCCGGGGTTCTCCCAAAAACCCCTCGTCCAGGCCGACATCCACGGTTGGCTAGGGGTGCCGATGCTGATCGGTGACCGGCTTATTGGGATGATAGCTCTAGACAAGCACGAGCTGGGATTTTATGGAGAGAAGCATACCCGACTGGCGCAGACCTTTGCCGCCCAGGCGGCTGTGGCCATCGAGAATGCCCGGTTGTTCCAGGAGCGGGAATTCCTGCTTGAAACAAGTAAAATGGTCTCATCAGCGCAAGACCTGGATCAGAGCCTTCAAACCTTGGCTGAGAGACTAGTCCATTCCCTCGTCGTCACGTTCTGTCGCATCTCTCTCCTGGGTGATACGGGCAAGATACTGACAACCAGGGCTGCGTACCCAATCGTCGGCGACCTGGCCTGGAACCCAGGGATTGGGCAGCAATACCTCCTGAGTGAGGCGCCAGACGAGGCTGGAGCAATCGAAACAAGTCAGAGCCAGATCCTGCGGCGGGAAGAGAACCCAGGCCTGCTCTCAAGCTTGGAACGCAAAACGGGCTTTCCAGGCGTGCTAAAGACAGCCGCTCTGATCCCCTTGACAGTTGGCGGAAAGGTGTTCGGCGTGATCACCTTGGGGGAGAGGCGTAGTTGGGAGCGCGGTTCCTTTGTGCTAGAGCGGGTAGTATTATGCGAGTCTGCTGCTGATCAAGTGGCTGCTCTCATCCTAAGAATGAGACTGCAAGAGCAGGCCGAGAGGAACTTGGTCAACATTCGTCGCCTTTACGAGGCCAGCAGCAGAATCGGTTCTATGCTAGACCCAGACCAAACCATGCGGTTCATCGTGGAGAAGGCGTGTCAGGCAGTGGAAGGCTGGCGGGCCGCCTCCGTACTGCTAGACGAGGACGGAACGCCTCATGGCTTGAGCGCTGTGGGATTCGACAAGAACCTGGCAGCGGCTACCTCGATCAGGGCAGATGGTATCTCCACAGAGGTAGTAAAGACGGGAGAACCCTATCTAATTGAGGATGTGAAAGCACAGGCAGACAAGGTGAATCCCGCCATGATTCAGGATGGCGTGCAGGCAGCGATGTGTTTGCCCCTACGCCTTGGGGAAAGCAGCATCGGCGTTCTGTGGATTCACTACAAGGAGCCACGGCAGTTCTTACCCGCGCAGATTGAGGCTCTCAAGTTATATGCCAGTCAAGCCACCATCGCCTACGACAACGCCCGGCGAATGCAGGAGTTGAAGCACCTGCGCCGGGCAGCAGAGAAGCTGGCCAGCGTGGCCGGCGTTCAAAACGTCTTGCAGCAGGTCGTTAGGAGTGCTAGGGAGGTTTTGGGAGCTGATTCATCAATCATCTGGTCTTACGACGCCGTCCGAGATACTTTCTTTCCTGACGAATTGATAGCTGATGGAATAGAGCCAGAGTTAATGGAGAGGTTCAGAGAATATGAGCCCCATCCCGGCGGTACAGCCGAAATAGTCATGCGGCAAAAATACCTAGCGATAACCGACATAGATAACCCGCAGTATACCTTTTTCGACTCATCTGCCCGTGGCTTGCGGGGAGCCATCGGTGCGAAAGCTTTCCAAGGAATTGCCCTGCAGGTAGGCGATGAAACGTTGGGCGTGCTCTATGTAAATTACAAGCAGCCCGTGAGCTTCAGCGACGAAGATAGAGCCACCCTGGAAACCTTTGCGTACCATGCTGCTCTAACTCTCAAAAAGGCCAGGTTGCTGGAGCAGGTGAGCAGGGCACGTGACACTGCAAAAGTCGTGGCCGAGGTGAGCGTTCTGGAGGATCTGCGGAGTACTCTGAACTCGATTGCAAAAGGCACTCAAGATGCTCTTCACTGCGATGCTGTTACCCTCTACATCTATGATCAGATCAGGGACGAATTTGGGTTTCCTCCGGCGATGGCTGGTGTACGAGATATGAGCGAAGTACTTAAGTTTGGCTTGGTGGCGAGAGAATCAGTGACCCGAAAAATCCTGGCACTCGACGCAGTGCACGTGGCCGAAGACGCTCCATCTGACCCGTTGATGAGCGGCGCTTTTGTCAAGCGGGAAGAGGTAAAATCGTCTGTAGGGATTCCACTCAAGGTTGGCGACCGCAAGGTCGGCGTGATGTTCGTCAACTACCGCTCGTCACATCGCTTCACAACGGATGAACTCACAAACATCGAACTCTTCGCCAACCAGGCATCTGTAGCCATTCGCAACGCTCAACTATATGACGAACTGCAAAAGCGGGCCGCTGCCTTACAAGCCCTGTACGAAGCTGGTCGAGCAGTAACTGGCACTCTGTCTTTGGATGAGATCCTTAGGCGTATCGTTGAACAAGCATGGCGACTGGCTGAACCTCGCGGGAAACTGACCCATTTCAGTTATTTGGCATTGGTGGATGGGAACAAAGTGAGATTCACCGCAGCCTATCCTCAGGATGTCCTGCCCAAGCTAAGAGCAAAGGTGGGCGAAATAGACCTGGAGCACGACGAACCCATAGGGATAACCGGCCGCGCTGTGAAGACTAGAAAACCACAGTTGGTGGTAGACACTACCGACGATCGCGACTACATAGAGTTCGATGACAAAGTCCATTCACAATTGTCTGTGCCCATCAAGATTGGTGGGCAGGTCAGCGGAGTCATCAACGTCGAGCACCCTGAATACAACGCCTTCGATGAGGAAAATCAGCGGGCACTCGAAGCTCTGGCTGCCCAAGCGGCCATCGCTATCCAGAATGCACGGCGATATGAGGAATTGAAAAAGACCCGAGAGACTCTTGCTGCTAAGGCTGCTGTAGCGTGGATGGGTATGGTTAGTGCTACTTGGGGACACACTGTGGGGAACCAGGCCACCACGATCATTGACAATATACAGCTTCTGCGCTCTGCGGTCGCTGCTGATGCTTCTCCAGAGAGGGTGAAGATCCTGCTCGACCGCATCGAGACTGTCGCCCGGACGATACAGAGCACGGTTATCACTACCCCCCTATCAGCCGAAGAAGGGACAGAATTGGTGCCAATACGTGCTTTCCTGCGTGAACGGGTGAAGAGACTCCGCACCTCCTACAAGGAAGCCGACGTGAAGTGGGAATTGATTCTGAACCTACCTGGAGAAGCAGAGGTCCGAGTCGGCAGGCTCTGGTTGATGCGGGTACTGGATATTCTCGTACAGAACGCTATTGAGGCTATGAAAGAAGCGCCTCAAAGGGTGTTGACCATTAGCACTAGAGCCTTGGGCAATAAGGTTGGGATACTAGTCAGTGACACAGGGAAAGGTATACCGCCGGAAATCCACGACAAGCTCTTCAAGGAGCCAATCCCTGCATCAACAGATTCTCGCGGAAGTGGGTTAGGTCTTTTGCTTGTGCAGACCATACTTCAGACTTACGGGGGTGATATTGCACTGTCGTCATCAGACAAAGAGGGCACCACCATGGTAATTCGTCTACCGTACAAGCAGACCTAAAAGGGGCTGCAGCGATGTCAGGAAAGAAGTTATCTATTCTGCTCATAAGTGATGACCTATATTGGATAGAGGCAGTGGAGGAAAGCTTGGCGTCTAGCGATCTTACTGTTGATGCAACATTCGAGTCCTCAGCCCTGGAAATGGTCCGAGACCGCCTAGCTGGTGAGAACGCGTATGCGCTTGTGATAGTTGATGTAATGGCCACTGAAAACACGTCCCGTTTGGTTGGTCAGATCCGACAACAACAATCCGAGGCCCGGATAGTCGTTGCAACAGCCGCGCCCACTTGGCAACTAGCGCGGGAGGTCTTTCGGGCAGGAGCGATGGATTGTGTCCGCAAATCTCTGAGCAAGCGAACGCTGCACACGTTATTCGCTGGCATCTTGTCCAGGGTTTTGCCATCATGAGACCGTATTGAAACGCTGAAGGAGGATTGTCATGGCCCAAGCAACCATTCTATTTGCTGATAACGACCCCGATTTTCTCAAAACCCGGGCTGAGTTCTTGGAGCAGGAAGGGTATCTGGTCATCCCTGCCGCTGGTCCGACAGAAGCCAGGAGAATACTCGAAGCAGGGAAGATAGACCTGGCTGTCGTGGACATCCGCCTAGTGAACGACGACGACGAGAAGGACATCAGCGGACTGGTCTTGGCCAAAGAGGTGGCTCGATCTGTGCCCAAAATCATCCTGACAGGTTTCCCCAGCGTTGAATCCGTGCGGGAAGCACTCAGGCCGCAGTTAAACGGACTACCGGCTACCGTGGACTTCGTGGCCAAGCAAGAGGGGCCAGAGGCAATGCTGAGTGCGATCGGGAAGGTCTTGATGATAGCCGTTGAAGGCGGTGAGACCGGAGCACCAACTCCAGAAGAAGAAGGCGAGCCAAAAGCGGTGAAAAGCCGACAGGCCCAGGTACGGCTCGCAGGCGGTATTGCTGCTATCGTGACCCTGCTCCTGGCTACAGGCACAGGCATCGTTGCCCTTGTCACCGGTGATCCCCGCTGGCTTCTGGCGACCGTGTTCCTGGCAATCTTCATGGTTGTCGGCATTGGCCTGGCGGTCTTTATGCCGGAGTAGGAGGAGAGGCCATGCCAGCTCGCAAGAGGAGAACGACGCCCAGACAGGCAACTCGTGAGAAGGAACAGGCCCCATCCATACCAGAGATGCCTAAAACGCTGAAGTTCCTGTGGGGATTGGTTCTGGCCGGGCTGATCATCTTGTTATTCTCTTCCGCCTACTTATTCTACTACAATGCACAGGATCACTGCGAAGAAGCTTGGGAGTCTCAGAACGTCAAGGTCGCCCTGAACTCATCGGAATATCTGTCGGCCGGCGACATGGAAGAGATGCGCGTAACCGTAGTCAATGAACGTAGTGACACCACGACGATCACCGTTACGCTAGGTTATGCTGGAACCTCGCTGTGCTTGGCCGGAGACAACGAAAGCCATGTCATTGGCTTCGGGTCTTTGCCAGCCCAGGGGCGGGCCACTGGTCGGCTGAAAGTGCAGTTTCCACTTTGTCTGAATCAAATCTCATTCCAAAACTGGCCCGGTCAGCAGGCGAAGTTCAAGGTGTGGCTGGCTGTAGACAAACAGCCACCACAGCTACTGGACACAGTTTCCCTTCGTATCATGCCCATCCCCAAGGCCAAGACGCTAGGCAATGTGTCGTGGCCTTTGCTGGCCGGGTTGGTTGCTTGGTCCTACAAGGAATTGTGGGAATGGATCAAGAAAGCAGAGCAGCCTGCTGCTGAGGCAAAGACCAAAGCCGGGAAGTAGAACGCTTGATCATGAATGTCCTTTTCGCCGACAACAACCCCGACTTCCTCAACACTCGCGCTGAGTTCCTGGAGAACGAGGGTTATCGGGTGCTGAAAGCCTTCACCCTAGAGGAAGCCCGACAACTTCTGACCGAAGCCCGCGTCCACCTAGCCATCCTTGATATTCGCATGGTGGATGACGATAATGAGAAAGATGTCTCCGGCCTGACTCTCGCCAAGGACCTGGGCTATCGCCCTATCCCCAAGATCATCCTCACCAGTTTCCCCACCTATCAGACCGTGGGGCAGGCATTGGGCCCGGCGCTGGATGGTTTGCCCCCAGCCGTGGATTTCCTCTCCAAGCGGGAGGGGCCGGAGGCCATGATCCAGGCTGTGGACCGGGCCTTTGCCGAGCACGTGCGTATCAACTGGGATCTGCATATCCGCTGGGATGCGCCGGAACGTCTCTCCTTTCCCCACTTGGCCACCCTCATCGAGCTCGAACTTGACACTGCCCGCCTGCCCGATCGGGCCAGCGAGTTGGAAGACCTGTTTCGCAAGCTGTTCTACGAGAAGGGCCAGATCACTATTGGTCAGCTCCTCTGGCGCCGGGAAGGGCGAGCCTGCATGACGGTCTTCGCCTATTCTCCGAAAGGAACCTTGGAGCAGCTCGTCGTTACCTGCGGGCTGAGGCCCCAGATCAAGCAAGAGCTCGCCCGCTACAAGGAATTTGCACCCAAGGGAGGAACCACCACCGCCCTGCTTACCTCCGCTGAGACGATGCGCTTCGCCGCCGCAGTCTATGCCCTACCCGAAGCCGATTTGGAGCAGGTGCAGGCGTTCGAGGCTTTCTATAGAGTGAATAAGGCAGCACAGGTCAGAGGAGTTCTAAAGCACCTTTTTCAGACCACCCTGGCTGCCTGGCATCGGGAAAGTCGCATCCTGGACGAGACCAACAGTGTGAGCCAGTTGTATCTTGAACATCTGAACTCCCATCTGGAGGAGATCACACAACAGGAACTCCAACGGCGAACTGAGGTTCTGGTTAAGGAGGCCCTCTCCCTGGGTCCGACGACGATAGAGCTTTCAGCGGACGAATTGACCCTTCGATTTCCCAACAGTGACACTGTCTCCTATCCTAACCCGGTTCCCCATATCTACGAAGATGCAGTGGCCGATGGTCCGCCAGTGATATGCCGCATTACCCCCGGCACGCTGACTGGTGACAATATCCTGGTGAACCAGGAAGGTCACACATGGCTGACTGACTTCGCCCAGGCCGGCCCTGCCCCCTTGCTGTGGGATTTTGTCTCCCTGGAGGCAATTATCCGTTTCGACCTTGTGGAGTCTGCCGACCTGCAGGCCCTGCACGAGTTTGAGAAGCGCCTGGTGGCTCCAACTCGACTGAACGAACGTTTGTATATCCAGGATACAGAGTCTCAGTTTCGAAAGGCGCTCAGTGTTGTTCAGGAGATTCGACGGCTGGCTTTCCATTCCGGAGGAGGAGATCCTATACCATACTACGAGGGGCTCCTTTCCCGTGCCATGAGCAGTGTGGCAGGCTACGCTCCTGATCTCAAGCACACCCGACAGGAACTGGCTCGACTGGCTCATGCTCTCCTCGCTGCAGCCATGATCTGGGGTAAGATAACACAGATGGACGAGAAGCCTTCTACCGGGGGTTCTTCTCCAACGGCGAAGGCGATAGAGATTGACAAGGCCAGCCACCAGGTCCGTGTTGAAGGGGAACAGGTTGCTCTGAGTCCTTCGGAATTCGACTTGTTGCTTTACCTCTATAATCATGCTGGACGTCTCTGCGAGCGCCGCCCCATTGTGGAAGAGGGACTTAAGGATATGTATATAGATGACGAACAGCAAGCAAGTCGGATCAACTCCCTCGTAGGTCGTCTGCGGGAGAAGATAGAGCCCGACCCCGATCATCCCCGTTACATCCGCACCATTCGTGGGAAGGGCTACATGCTTTGCCTGGAAGATGAAGACCGCTCGTGACAACATGCTCTGCCTGTGCCTTATTCGTCATCTTCTGGTGCTGCATCAATATGCCTCTGTTATGAACCTGTGACACGTACAAGCTGATCGTAATCTATTCGCATACAATTGCAGGCCAGCCGTGAGCAACACGGTTGGCCTCTTTGGTTATAATAGAAGTAGCTTGCAGCGAGGCTACGTGAGCCTTCCCGCAAACAGAGCGGTCAGACATAGCGAGTCAGGACATCCCTGATCAGAGCTTAGCATTTGCTTACGAAAGAGACATATGACCGGCGACAGATCCCAGAGTAGAGGAAGTAGATGTCTACCGGAACCCTTACTGCTCAGAGGACAACTCAGTTAAAGCACCGACTAGATGAGTTGCAGCCCCTGTTAGAGGAACGGCATCGCCGTCTTACTGGCGAGTTGATGGACATCAATGACAGCGATGTCCTTACTCTGGTAGGCTGGCTAGTAGTCAGGAGGAAAGAAGAGGCCCTACAAAGCCTTTTGCGAAAGCAAATCACTCTTGTACGAGCAACGTTGGAGAAGGTTGAGCACGGAGCGGATAGTCTTTGTGAGAATTGCAGAAGCATGATCCCGGAGGAGAGGCTTGAGGTTTGTCCAGAGGCAACTCGATGTGTGGATTGCCAGAGGGAGCAAGAAAGGAGGGGAGGGCAAAAATGAGAAAGGCTTTGATACTCACCCTTGCTATTGCTGTCATCGCCACTTGGAGGGTTCTGCTTCAGGTGATCATTATGGTACTGCTCTTAGGTCTGGTGGCTGGCGTTCTCGTAGTGCTCCTTGGTGGACTCCTTCGCGTCCCGGACAACTATGTCTACACCATCATGCGCTGGGGACGATTCCACAGACTGGCGGAGCCGGGCTGGAGATGGCATATCCCGGCCCTCGAGCGGGTAGGCTACAGAATTCCGCTCTTACCACAGTATACTGATCTGTCGAGGTGCCACATGCTCAGCGCGGACGGTGTGGTGTTTCCTATTGGGGTTACCATTGCCTACCGAGTAGATCCGCGCGGCCTGGATCGGCAGATAGCAGCAGAGGTGGTCACCTACGATCGCGAGCGGTGGGAAAAGCTCATTCGCGTGCGTGCAGAAGAAACCCTGCGAGATACGATGGCTGCCCTATCGTCGGAGAGGTTGTCTATCCGAGAGGGACGATTGACATTGGAGCACTCTCTAAAATTCGAACTACGCGATCTATTGAACCCCTTGGGTGCATACGCCGATCCCCGCATAGGCATCGTATTACGGCTGGAGATGCCCAAGGGACTCGGAGAGGCTGTGGAAAACTTCAAGAAAGCCCCCTTCGACGCCAGCGCAGAGGCAACCTGGCTTCGCGAGTTGCTCGCGGTTGTCCCTTCTGAGCATCGGGAGGAATTCCGCCATCTCGTCGCTTGTCGAGCGCTGAGGGAGATGGGCAACAATGGATCGCTGTTGCTTCCACCTTATGATTTGCTTAGGCGGAGTCCCCCAGGACTGATCACAGCGCTGGGGTCGATCCAGCCTCCAGGTGATGGAAACACAAGAGAGGAGTAAGTGACTAAGGAAGTATGCAAGCCCCTATCGCCCCGACAGGGGCTTGCCTTTTGCCCCGCAATAAGTATAATTGAGCTGTACCTCAGCAGCACATCTCGTTTTTACGGGGGGTAGGGTTGGATTTGGACTTAGCTATCGTGATCGTCAGTTGGAACGTGCGAAGCTTGCTGGAGGCTTGCCTGGCCTCGGTGTACGAAAGCCTGGGAGGCTCGAGTCTGAGGGGCGAGGCCTGGGTGGTGGATAATGCCTCGACGGACGGCAGCACGGAGATGGTACGGGAGCGCTTCCCCCAGGCCAGGCTCATGGCCAACGAGACAAACGTGGGCTTCGCCGCTGCCAACAACCAGGCCTTGCGGGCGATGGGATTTTCCTCGGCTGAGTCTCACAAACTACCCCGCTACGTGCTCCTGCTGAACCCCGACGCCGAGGTGCTCAATGATGCCCTGACCACGATGGTGCGTTTCCTGGACGGGCATCCCCAGGCCGGCGTGGCCGGGGCCAGGCTCCTCTACCCCGATGGCCGCCTGCAGCACTCGGCCTTCGCCTTCCCAACCCTGGCCCAGGCACTGCTCGACTTCTTCCCCCTCCACCATCGCCTGCTCACCTCCCGCCTCAACGGTCGCTATCCCCGCCGACTCTACGAACGGGGAGAACCTTTCTTCATTGACCATCCCCTGGGGGCGGCGCTGATGGCGCGGGGGGAGGCCATCCAGGAGGTGGGCCTGCTGGACGAGCGATTCTTCATCTACTGCGAGGAGATTGATTGGTGCATGAGGGTGAAGAAAGCGGGCTGGGGTATCTACTGCGTGCCCAGGGCCGAGGTGGTGCACCACGAGGCCAGGAGCACCAGGCAGGTGCGGGGCGAGATGTTTGCGGCTCTATGGAGAAGCCGCTATCTGCTCTTCGAGAAGCACTATAGCCGTTTCTATCAGTGGGCCGTGCGCCGCATTGTGCGACTGGGGCTGCGAGCGGAGAAGCGCCGCGCGCTGGTGGCTCATGAGCGAGATGAGATCAGCGAAGCGGAACTGGAGAGCTGCCTGGCAGCCTATCGGACGGTGGCGGAAATGTCATAACGCAGTGTAGCCGCAACCAGACTGCTCACCACAAAGACACCAAGGCACAAAGAAATCGGACACGGATTCACACAGATTTTCACAGATTTTTATTTCTTTTTCATCCGTGTTTATCTGTGTAATCTGTGTCCTAAAAATTCTCGCGGATAGCGCAAATGTCGCGGGGTAATTCTATAAGCGCGATGAAGAAAAAACCGAAGCTAAGCGTCATCATCCTCACCAGGAACGAGGAGCACAATATCGCCGACTGCATCGCCAGCGTGCAATGGGCCGACGAGGTCGTGGTCTTCGATTCCTTCAGCCAGGATGGGACGGTGGAGATGGCGCGAGGGGCGGGGGCGACGGTTCTCCAGCACCCGTTCCAGAACTTCGCTCAGCAGCGCAACGCCGCCCTGGATGCTGTTGATAGCGACTGGGTCTTCTTCGTTGACGCCGACGAGCGAGCCACGCCGGAGCTGGCGTCCGAAGTACGCCGCGCCATCCAGGATGAATCGCGGTCGGGCTGGTGGGTGCCACGCCACAATTATATCTTCGGCCGCGTGATCCGCCACGCCGGGTGGTATCCCGACTACCAACTGCGCCTCCTGCGGCAGGGCCAGGCCCGCTACGATCCCCAGCGGGAGGTTCACGAGCTAGTCATCCTGGACGGCGAAGAGGGGTATCTGAAGAATCCCCTGATCCACTACAACTACGACACCCTGGCTCAATTCATCGCGAGGCAGAATGGCTACACTGACTACGAGGCCAGGATCCTCTTCGACCAGGGCGTCCGCCCCAAACCTCATAATTTCATATTGCAGCCTCTCAGGGAGTTCCGGCGGCGCTACGTCTCGCTGGCGGGCTACAAGGACGGCTTCCACGGGCTGCTCTTGAGCCTGTTGATGGCCTACTACACTTTGGTGATGTACCTGCGCCTGAGGCGGCTGTGGCAAAGCAAATCTTGACCTAATTGCCAGGTCATGCTATAATCGGCCTAGCTGAGAACCATGAGGAGGTACGGTTGAGAGGTCTGCTAGATTCCCCAGTTCTTGTCCTCAACCTGGACTACGAACCACTGAACGTCTGCAACGTCAAGAGGGCCATGACCTTGATCGTAGTGGGCAAGGCCGAAGTCCTGGAGAACAGTCGCGGGGTCATCCGCACCCCTTCCACCACCTTCCTGTGCCCGTCGGTGATAAAGCTGGCCTACACGATCCGGCGGCCTCGCCCCCGGGTGAAGCTCACCAAGAAAGAGATTTTCCGGCGAGACAACTACACCTGCCAGTATTGCGGCCACCAATCAAAGAACTTGACGGTGGATCACGTCATTCCGCGCCACCATGGGGGGCAGCATCGTTGGGAAAACCTGGTGAGCGCGTGCCCGGCCTGCAACCATCGAAAGGGCGGCCGAGCTCTCCAGGAGGCCCACATGCAGTTGCTACGACACCCCCACGAGCCCCGCGCTACGAGCAAGTACCTCTTTGGCCGATACGTGAAGGACAACAGACAGTGGGAACAGTTCATCGAAGGATGGTGAAGAAGATGAAAAAGGGGAGACCACTGACAAGGTCTCCCCTTTTTGATGCTGAGAGGTGACAGGTGCGATTTCAATCGCCATCCTTACCTGACTCAGCCCACCAACTCCATCATACGCGGATAGCCCTCCTCGATAAGTCTTTCGATCTCGGCGGCGCATTGGCGATATTCTTGCAAAGAGTCACCGTAGGGATCGCGTATCTCGTACTGCCGCCCGATCATCTGGCTCAACAAATAGACTTTGTGAGCGTGTTGAGGGAACTCCAGGCGGATGGCCTCAGCCTGCCCGCGCTCCATGGTCAGGATGAGATCGGCCTCCTCCACATCCTCCGGAGTGAGGTCGTGGCTGCGGTGGTCACTTATGTCAATGCCTCGCTGT